>Ga0209082_1000104_pt1 | contig 47400 bp, 24 predicted proteins | sample ColdCreekSource_FD_184127 | JGI IMG/M metagenome (GOLD analysis project Ga0209082, IMG submission 184127) | Groundwater microbial communities from Cold Creek, Nevada to study Microbial Dark Matter (Phase II) - Cold Creek Source (SPAdes) (version 3) | ecosystem: Environmental > Aquatic > Deep... | reverse complement strand
ACCTGCGCCCGCGTGCCGATGCCGAAGCCGACGACGATCGGACACGTGGCATATTTCCGGATACGCGCGACCGCCTGCGGGATGTTGCCCGCCACCTGATCGCGCACGCCGGTCACGCCCTCGCGCACCAACAGCGCGTAGAAGTCGGCCGGCGAGCGGCTCACATCGTACGGCACGACCACTACACAACCGCCGTATAGCAGCGCTCCAAATATCTCCCACACCGAAAAGTCGAACGCGTACGAATGGAACAACGTCCACACGTCGCGCTCGTCGAAGCCAAAGCTCGGCAGTGTCACATCGAACAGTCGAGTGACATTGTGATGCGTCAAGAGCGCACCCTTGGGCTTACCAGTCGAGCCCGAGGTGTAGATCACATAAGCGAGCTGGTCGGGACGTGTTTGGGTGACCGGCGGCTCGTTCGACTCGGCACGCACATCTTCGCGATCCAGGCACAGCGCAGTGAGTCCAGCGAAGCGCGGCAAGAGCGCGTCCTGCGTGAGCACGAGCGACAGCCGCGAATCTTCGATCATGTACGAAACGCGATCGGCAGGCGCGCTGGGGTCGAGCGGCACGTATGCACCACCCGCCTTGAGGATCGCGAGCACACCAACCACCAGGTCGAGCGAGCGCTCCACGCACAAGCCAACCAGCACGTCCGGGCCCACGCCCAGCTTCACCAAGCGCTGCGCCCACTGGTTGGCGCGCAGCTCGAGCGCGCCGTAGCTCAGCTGCTCACCCTCGTAGCTGCACGCGATCCGACTACGGTGACGCAACGCCTGCTCGCGAATACGCTCGTGCAGCAAGGGCCCTTGCTCAGCCACGCCGCGCGCGTGCGCAACAAGGCCGCGTTGACCCGCTGCCGCCTTTAGCTGCGCGGCGCGCTCCTCCGGCGCGAGCCAGGACACGCTGCCTACCGCGCTCGTCCGCGCATCGATCAACTGGTCGAGCGCCCGCACGAACTGCGCTGCCCAGCGCTCGGCCGTAGCACGCACAAACAGGTCGGTCGCGTAGGTCAGCCGACCGGAGATCACGCCGTCTTGGGCTTCCTCGGTGTCGAGTGTCAGATCGAACTGTGACCACTGACTGTTCCACACGAACGACGCAGCTTGTAGCTCCGAGCTGCCAGCGAACAGTGCGTCCGTGCGACGCAGGTGATTGTACATCACCTGGAATAGCGGGTTGTGTCCCATGCTACGCGCAGGCTGCAACACTTCGACCAGGCGCTCGAACGGAACGTCCTGGTGCGCCTGTGCCGAGAGCGCGGTCTCGCGCGTGCGCCTGACGATCTCTGCAAAACTGCGACTGGGATCGTAGTCGCTGCGCAGCACCTGCGTGTTCACGAACAGCCCAAGCACGGCTTCAGTCTCGAGCCGATTGCGATTGGTCACCGGCACGCCGACGCGCACCTCGCGCTGCCCGGACAGCCTGTGCAGCACAGTCTGGAACGCGGCGAGCATGACCACGAACACTGTGGTGTCGTGCTCACGCGCTAGCGCCTGCAGCTTGCCGCTCTGTGCGGCTGACAAGGCAAAGTCGACCACATCACCACGCTGCGTCGGGATCTGCGGCCGCGTATGGTCGCAAGGCAAACTCAACACCGGATGGTCGGTGCCCAAGGTCACGCGCCAATAGTCGAGCTGACGCGCAAGCTCATCCCCCAGCAGCCAAGTGCGCTGCCAAGCCGCGTAGTCGACGTACTGCACCCGCAGCGCAGGCAAGCGCGCTGACTGTGCGGACCGCTTGGCAGCGTATAGCTGCGAGAGCTCGGCGATCGCTGTGTCGAGTGACCAGCCATCTGAGATGATGTGGTGCATCACCAAGCACAGCACGTGCTCATCACTCGATACGCGCAGCGCGAGCACACGCACGAGCGGTCCGTGCACCAGATCGAACGTGGCATCCGCAGCGGCCTCGACCTGCAAGCGTGCTTGGTCCTCGGCGGGAACCGGACCACCGCAGCAGCAGTCGTGCAGCTCGAGCGTCACACTGGACTGCGCGTGCACGCGTTGCCATGGCTGTCCGTCGTGCGCTTCGAAGGTCGTGCGCAAGGCCTCGTGACGTGCAGTCAGCGCAGACAAGGCCGCGCTGAGTGCGGCCGTGTCCAACGGACCGCGCACGCGCACCGCGCCCGAGATGTTGTACGCGGCGCTGTCCGGAGCGAGCTGCGCCAGGAACCACAGCCGCTCTTGCGCATACGAGAGCCTGAACAAATCCGTATCGCGGGCCAAGGGCTGCAGCTCAGGACCAGGGGCGGTCGGCGCTGCGCATTGCGCGAGCTCCGCCACGCCGCGGCAGCGGAACATGTCGCGCGGGCTGAGCGCGAGCCCGAGCTTCCGCGCGCGCGAGATCACCTGCAAGCTGCGAATCGAGTCGCCGCCCAGCTCAAAGAAATCATCGTCGCGACCGACGCGCTCGACGTGCAGCACCTCGGCCATGATCGCGCACAGCTGTGACTCCAGCTCGCTGCGCGGCGCCTGGTAGACACGCGCGCGATCCTCCGGGACGGGCAGCTGCTGACGATCGACCTTGCCGTTGCTGTTGCGCGGCAGCTGCGGGAGCACGATCAGCTGCGCCGGCACCATGTACTCGGGCAGCGCCGCTCGCAGCTGCGTGCGCAGCTGTTCGACATCCACATCACCCGCGACGTAACCGAGCAGTCGCGCGGCCACAGCGCCGCCGTCCGCGACAACCACGACTTCGCGAACACCTGGCTGCGCGAGCAGCTGGGCCTCGATCTCCCCCAGCTCCACGCGGAAGCCGCGAACCTTCACCTGATGATCGGCGCGGCCCACGTACTCCACATTGCCGTCGGCGAGCACACGCGCGAGGTCGCCCGTGCGGTACATGCGCGCGCCTGCAACCTGCGCGAAGGGATCGGGCACGAAGCGCTCCGCGCTGAGGTCCGGACGCCCCATGTAGCCGCGCGCCAGGCTCAGACCACCGAGATAGAGCTCACCGGTGACGCCGACCGGCACGAGGTTGAGATCTGCATCCAGCACGTAGCTACGACGGGGACCCACCACGCGACCGATCGGCGCATACGCCGTGTTGCACTGCGTGATCTCGCGTGCATGCCAGGTCATGGGCGTGATCACGGTCTCGGTCGGCCCGTAGCCGTTGATCACGGGAGCCGGACTCACGGCCTGCATCATCACTTGCAGGCTGTCGCGCGACACGGCCTCGCCACCCGCAGAGCACGCACGCAGCTGGATGCGTTCGCCGCGTTCCAGAGCCGCACGTGAGATCTCGAGCAGATACCCAGGAGGCATCTCGAACCAGGTCACGCCGCGCTCGCGCAGCACGTCGAGCGCGCGCTCCGCGCTCCACAGCTCGTCACCGCGAATGAACAAACGAGCCCCGTGAACCAGCGGGCTCACCCACTGCTCGGTGCCTGCGTCGAAGCCGATCGATGCAAAGTGCAGCGAGCAGTCGGTGCGCTGCATGCCGTAGTCGCGTCCGACCGCAGCCACGTGCTGCGCGAGCGCGCCGTGACTCACGCCCACACCCTTCGGACGCCCAGTCGAGCCCGAGGTGTAGACGATGTACGCGAGGTTCTCGAAGCTGAGCGCAACCTGCGGGCGCTCGCTCGGATAGCCGCTGACGCAATCATGATCACAGAGCACGACCTTGGCCGCTCCGAGCTGCATCGACACAGGTACTTGCAGCTCGCCAACAATCAGCTGTACGCCTGCATCCTCGACCACGGCGCGTAAGCGCGAGACCGGGTAAGTCGGGTCGAGCGGCACGTACGCTGCGCCTGCTTTGAGGATCGCCAGCGCGCCCATCACCATGCGCGGCGAGCGCGACACACACAGGCCGACTTTGCTCTCGGGGCCGACGCCGAGCTCGCGCAAGCGCTGGGCCCACTGGTTTGAAAGCTTTCTGAGCTGCGCGTAGGTCCAGGGCTCGCCGGTCTCACCCTCGAGCGCGAGCTCACTGGGCTGCATGGCAGCATGTTGGTCGATGCGCACATGCACAAATGGTTGCGCTGCATCCGCCGCTTCTAGCTGCGGCGTGCCAGCCCCGAGCAGCCAGGCGGCCTCGGAGTCAGCGAGCAGCTCCAGTTCGGCGAGCTTGCGCGAGGGCTCGGCCACCACCTGGCGCAGCGTGCGCACAAAGCGTTCGCACAGAGCTTCGACGGTCGCATGATCGAACAGATCTGTCGCGTACGTGAAGTGACCAAAGATCTGGTCCCCGTCGCCGAACGTCTCGAGGCCCAGGTCCAGCTGCGTCGAAGAGTCGCTCTTCTCGAACGGCGAGAGCGCGAGCGCTCCGAGCTTAGCCACGCCCGAGAGCGGCGCGCGCTGGTGGTCGAACATCACCTGAAACAGCGGATTGTGGCTCAGGCTCCGCTCGGGTGAGAGCGCCTCGACCAGGCGTTCGAACGGCAGATCGCTGTTGGCCTGCGCGTCGAGTGATACTTGCTTGAGCTGCGCGAGCAACTCGGCAAACGTCGATGGGCCGTCCAGCTCCGCGCGTAGCACGAGCGTGTTCACGAACAGCCCAACGACACCCTCGAGCTCGACGCGGCTACGTCGACTGATCGGTATGCCCACGCGCAGGTCGCGCTGTCCGGTCAAGCGGTACAGCACCGCTTCGAACGCGCTGAGCAGCACCATGAAGGTGCTCGCACCCAGCTCGCGCCCGAGTCGCTGCACGCCGCGGCTCGTCTCTGCGTCGAGCGCGAAGCGCACGCCGGCGCCGCGATAGCTCTGCGCCGCGGGCCGGGGCCTGTCGGTAGGAAGTGCAATCAGCGGGTGCTCGGCACCGAGCTGCGCGCGGAAGTAGTCCAGCTGACGGGACAGGTCGGCAGCGCTCAACGCACTGTGCTGCCAGACCGCGTAGTCGACATATTGCAGCGCGGGTGCAGCTGTCAGCGGCTGACCTGCATACAGCGCTTGCAGCTCGCTCAGAAGCGTCGCGATCGTTCCGGCGTCCGACACGAGGTGGTGCATCGTCAGCACCAGCACGTGCTGCTGCCGACCCAGGCCGATCAGTAGCAGGCGCAAGAGAGAACGGTCTGCCAGGCGGAACGGGCGGCTCGCCTCGTGCGCGAAAGCGTCGCGTGCGAGTTGCTCGGCCTCGGGCCCGCGCACATTCAACGTGCGCAGCACCAACGCAGCATGCGCGTGCACGCGCTGCATGCCACGACCATCGTGTTCTTCGAAGCTGGTGCGCAGCGCTTCGTGGCGCGCTACGAGCTGCTCGAATGCTGCCCTGAGCTGCAGCACGTCCAGCGCGCCGTTCACACGCACCGCGCCACTGATGTTGTAGGCCGCGCTGTCAGGCTCGAGCTGCGCGAGGAACCACATGCGCTCTTGTGCGTGCGACAGCGGCTGCCATTGGTCGCGCGAGACGCGCGCAATCGTCTCGACAGGCGCGGCCACGTCGCCGCTCAAAGCGGCAAGCGCTGCGACGCTGCGCGCCTCGAACAACTGCCGTGGCGTCAGCGTGAGCCCGAGCCCACGCGCCCGCGCGATGATCTGCAGGCTGAGCAGCGAGTCGCCGCCCAGCTCGAAGAAGTCGTCGTCGACGCCGGCGTCCGGCGCTGATAACATCGCACGCCAGATCTCGAGCAGCTGCGCTTCGCGTGGTGTCGACGCAGCGCGCTGCTGCCGCTCTCTGCGCTCCGGCGCAGGCAGCGCACGACGGTCGACCTTGCCACTCGAAGTCAACGGCAGCTCCGGCAACACAACGAGCTGCGCCGGCACCATGTACTCCGGCAAACGTGCGCGCAGCTCGGTGAACAGCGAGTCCAAGTCCACGTGCACGTGCAGCGCGACGTATCCTACGAGGCGTGTGTTGCCCGCGTCGTGGCGCGCAACGACCACTGCGTCGCGGACATCCGCCTGCTCACGCAGCACGGCCTCAATTTCGCCAAGCTCGATGCGGTAACCGCGCAGCTTGATCTGATGGTCGATGCGGCCGAGATACTCGATCGCACCGTCCGCACGATGGCGCCCGAGATCACCCGTGCGGTACATGCGCGCGCCCGCGCTCCAAGGATCCGGTAGGAAGCGCTCTGCGGTGAGCGCCGGGCGCCCGTGATAGCCGCGCGCGAGCTGGATGCCTGCGAGGTACAGCTCGCCGATCGCGCCGACCGGAGCGCGCTGCAGCTGCGCGTCGAGCACGTAGACCTTTGTGTTCCAAATCGGCCGGCCGATCGGCACGCTCGGCGTAGCGGCGTCACCACAGGCCCAGTGCGTGACATCGATCGCCGCTTCGGTCGGGCCGTACAAGTTGTGCAGCTCGGCCGCTGGCAGCAGCTCTTGGCTGCGCTGCACGGTGAGCGCGTCCAGCGCCTCTCCGCTGCAGATCACGCGGCGCAGCGAGCCACACAGCGCAGGATCCGCAGCCTCCACGAACGCACGCAACATCGAAGGAACGAAGTGCAGCGTGGTCACGCGTTGGTCTGCGATCAGCGCCGCGAGACGCTGCGGTTCGCGGTGATCACCAGGCGCGGCGATCACGAGCGTGCTGCCGGTCATGAGCGGCCAAAAGAATTCCCAGACCGAAACATCGAAGCTGTACGGCGTCTTTTGCAGCACAACATCGTCGGGGGTCAGCTGAAACGTCGCCTGCATCCACGCCAAGCGATTGGCCAGGCCGCGCTGCGTGTTGCCCGCGCCCTTGGGTTTGCCCGTCGAGCCTGATGTGTAGATGACGTACGCAAGGTCTTCGGGATGTTGTGTCACCTCGAGCGGCTCGCTCGATCCCGTCTGCCAGTCGAGCTCGTCCAGGATCAGACATGGCGCAAAAGACTCGAGCGCGGAATGTTTGCTGAGCTGCGCGCGCTGTGTGAGCAGCACGCGTGGCGCGGTGTCTGCGAGCATACTGGCGATGCGCTCGCTCGGCAGCTCGGGGTCGAGTGGTACGTACGCGCCACCTGACTTGAGCACTGCGTACAGGCTCTCGACCAGCTCGAACGAACGCTCGGCCAGCACAGCGACGCGCGCGTCTGAACGCACGCCCAGCGCACGCAGACGTCGCGCAAGCCGCGTGCTGCGCGCTTCGAGCTCGGCGTAGCTGCGGCTCACGCCGTCGAATACCAGCGCAGTCGCGCTCGACCGCGCTTGTGCCTGGGCGGAGATCGAGTCGGCGACGAACGCCGCTTCGGGCAGCGCGTGGACGGTCGCATCCAGCTGAGCGAGCCGTGTGGTATCCACGGCGTCGACCAGCGCGAGCTCACCGACACGCCGGGCTGGCTCGCTTGCAATCTGCGCGAGCACACGCATGAAGCGCTCGCCGAGACGGGTCGCGTCCACCGCATCGAGCCGAGCGAGCGGATACGCGAGTACAAAGTCCAACGCAGCTTGGGCCTGCTGCACGCGCAGCGTGAACGCAAAGCTCGTCTCTTCGAACACCTCGAGCGCCGCGGGCGCGAGCGCTTGGTCTGCTCCGCGCAGAGCTTCCTCGATCGGATAGTTCTCGAACACCACGAGGCTGTCGAACAGCGCGCGCCCCGACAGCGCGGCCCAGCGTTGAATGTCGCTCAGCGCCGAGTGCTCGTGCTCGCGCAGCGCCAGGTTCTCGCGCATCAAGCGCGTGAGCCACGCGTCCACGCGCTCCGCTGCCTCGATCTTGTGCACGAGCGGCAGCGTATTGATGTACATGCCGATGAGCGATTCGCTGCCTGGCAGCTCCGCAGGGCGGCCCGACACGGTGATGCCACAGCTCACCACGTCGCGCCCGGTATAGCGCTCGAGCAGGAGAAGCCACGCTGCTTGGATCAGCGTGTTCGGCGTAACATGCAGCGCTTGCGCGCAGCGGCGCAGCTGCTCGTACGCCACACCGGTCAGTCGGAACGCAACCTCACCGCCGCCGCCAGCTGCCAACAGCTCAGACCTCTGCGACGCAGGCAGGCCGCGTAGCTCCCCGCCGCCATCAGCCGCCGACCGCTCTGGCAGCTGCGGTGCGAGCAGGCAAGGCTCTTCGAGGTCGCGCAGCTGGGCGCGCCAGAAGGCTTCGCTGCCTGCGCTAGCTTGCCGCGCGCGCCACGCAAGGATCGCATCGTGCCCCAGCACGGGAGCGTTTGAGCGCGCGACGCCGCTGGCATCCGCGAGCACCTCGGCCAACAGGCCCGCCGCGCTCCAGCCGTCGAGCGCGAGGTGATGACTCGTCCAGATCACCAGCACCCGCGCATCGGGCAGCTCTCCGAGGTACAGACGCGCCAGCGGCGCATCCTGCAGCTCAAAGCGGCGAGCGCGCTCAGCCTTGCACGCCTGTGCGCGCGCCGCGGTGAGGTCCAACTCGCTGGTCAGATCGGCGTGTCGCACCGGCAGCTCGGCATGTGCAAGCACGACCTGCAAGGGCTCGCGCTGCGACTGCCAGACAAATCCACTGCGCAGCGCCGGATGACGCGCGACCGCCGCACAAAACGCACGCTCCAGCGCAGCGGGCGTCACGCCGCGCAGCTCGAACGCCAGTGCGTTGACGTACGCGCTGGAGTCGGGCTCGGTCGCCGCATGAAACAACATGCCCTGCTGGAGCGCCGACGTGGGAAAGACGTTCTCGACAGCACTGGGTAATGCATCCAGCTCTGCCTGGCTTAGCCGCACGTAGGGCAAGTCGGAAGGCGTGAGCACCGGCAGAGCGACCACAGCCTGAGCGATCACGTCGTGCAGCTCACGTTCGTACGCAGCGAGCAGAGACTCTGCCGCTGCCAGCGGCAGCGCGCTCGGGCTCACCGTCCAGCGCAAGCTGAGCTCGCCAGAGGCTACCCACGCGTCGATCACGATCGGGCTCGCCGCGCTGGCTGCCGGATCGACCGAGTCTCCGGGCTCGATCGACAAGAGCTCGAACGGGCTGCGCCGCGCGTCAAAGCTGTCGTCGAGCTGACCGAGATAGTTGAACGTGATACTGGGAGCGGCGCCCGCGTGCTGCACGCACGCGCCGCTCGACAGTTGCGTCAACACGCCGTAACCGAGCCCCGCGTCGGGCACGCCACGCACACACTCCTTGATCGCACGCAAATTCGCGCCGATCTCGCCGTGATAGTCGAGCGCGAGCGGATACACGCAGGTGAACCAACCGACGCTGCGGCTCGGATCGAGATCGTTCCAGCGGCTGTCACGCCCGTGGCCCTCGAGCTGCACGCTGAGCGACGTCTGTCCGTTCCAGCGCTGCACCGCGCGCACCAGCGCAGTCAGCAAGAGCTCGTTCGTACGCAAACGAAACGGGCGCCCCGCCTCGCGCAACAGCTTTGCGGTCCGGTCCGCGTCGAGGCGCAAGCTGAGCGCCTGGCATGCTCCCACACGATCGCAGATCGGCGCGACACCCTGCAGCGCGCCACCTTGCAGCTGCTCGCTCCAGAACACACGCTGCTCGAGCAGCTGCTCCTCCTTGGACCAAGCCTCCAGGCGCTCCGCCCAGCGCCCAGGGTCCACGCTCGGCGGCTCGAGTGCGTGCGAATCGCAAGCGCTCGCGAGCTCTTCGAGCAACACGCGTAACGAGACGCCGTCGCTCGCGAGGTGATGCACGACCAACAGCAAGCGCTCGCGCGTCGGCTCGCGCAGCAACACCGCACGCAGCAGCTGGCCCTGCGACAAGTCGAGGCTGCGCTGCGCGGCTTGGATGACCGCCAGCGCGTGCGCGTCCGATGTGACATCACACACCTCCAAGAGGTGGTCCCGCTCCAGCTCTTCGACCCGCAGGTAACGCGGCTCCTCACGGCGCATGCAGAGGCGCAGCGCCGGATGCCGCAAAACGAGCGTGCTAAGCGCCTCGCTCAGCACGTCCGGATCGATACTGCGGCGCAAACCCAAGAGCAGCGCTTGATTGAAATGTGAGGAATTGGGCAGCGCGAGCCCGAAGAACAGTCGCTGGATCGGCGTCAGCGAGACGCGAGCTTGTTGCGGCGCTATCACGGCCGCCTTCAGCGGCGAAGCCTCAGCACTCGCGCGCGCCAGCGCACGCAACGTCTGGTGCTCGAATACACTGCGTACGTGCAAAGCGAGCTGCTCCGCGCGCGCTCGCCCGACCAGCTGCAAGGCGATGATCGAGTCCCCGCCGAGCTCGAAGAAATTGTCGTCGAGGCCGACCGTCTCGATGCCCAGCACATCAGACCAGATGCGCGCGAGCGCGCGTTCGGTCTCGGTCTCGGGTGCGGCGTAGCTGCTGCGCGCTGCAGCTTCTGGCTGCGGGAGCGCCCGCCGATCGACCTTGCCGTTGGGCGTCTTGGGCAGCGCCGAGAGCACCACGATCTGCGCCGGAACCATGTACTCGGGCAGCGACGCGCTGGCGTGCGCACGCAAGGCGTTTACGTCGCCGCCAGTCGGCAGCTCGACATAGCCGATCAGGCGCTTGCTGCCCACAGCTTCATCCAACACGACGACTGCATCGCTGACTTCGGGGAACTGCCGCAAGCAGCTCTCGATCTCACCCAGCTCGATGCGGAAGCCACGCAGCTTCACCTGCGCGTCGCGGCGGCCGACGTACTCGACGTCGCCGCTCGGCAGCCAGCGTCCGAAGTCGCCTGTGCGGTACAGACGGCCACCTGGCCGATCCGAAAAGGGATCCGGGACAAAACACTCTGCAGTCAGCGCGGGACGCGCGTGATAACCGCGCGCGTGACCACCCGCGATGTACACCTCACCGACCACACCCACAGGCACGGGCATCAGGTCCGCATCGAGCAGATACACGCGGCGCTCTCCAACCGGACGACCGATCGGCGCGTAGCTTTGGTCCGGCGTTTCGCGTTCGAACGAACGCCACAAGAGCGGTGTCACCACACACTCGGTGGGACCGTAGCCGTTGATGAAACGCGAGGGTCCGAGCGCGCGCATGATCAACGCGTGATCTTCGCGCAGCACCGCTTCGCCACCCACGCACACCGCGCGCAGGATCTGGCCGGCTGCACCCGCATCGAGCACGTGCTGCGAGAGCAAGCGCAAGTGCGCGGTAGGAGGGAAGACGACGTTGACACGCTCGCGTTGCACGACGTCGTACGTCTGCGCGCCGGTCCAAGCTTCGGCGTCGCTGATCACCAGACGCGCGCCGTGCGTCAGCGGCATCGCCCAGTTCTCGACCGCGGCGTCGAAGCTGAACGACGAGAAGTGCAGCGCGCAATCGTTCTCGTCGAAGTCGTACAGCGCGCCCGTCGCGCGCAAATGCATCTGCAAGCTGCCATGGCCGACGCCCACGCCCTTGGGATTGCCTGTCGAGCCCGACGTGTAGATCACGTACGCGAGCTGGCCGGGATGCACGGCAACATGCGGCAGTGGTTCGTCACGCTCTTCAGCAAGCAACGAGTCGAGCGCAACGGAGCGCACATTCTCGGCCGAGCATCTGCCGCTATCAGCGGCAACCCCGAGCTCACCACTTCCGCACAGCACGATCCCAATCTGCGAATCGCGCACGATGAACGCTAAGCGCTCGGCGGGGTAGCTCATGTCGAGCGGGACGTACGCACCACCTGCACGCAAGATGCCCAGCGCGGCGACAATCATGCGTGGGCCACGCGGGACGTAGATGCCCACGGGTACGTCGGGCCCGACGCCCAGCGCGCGCAGCGAGAGCGCGAGCGCTCGGCTCTTCCGCTCGATCTCAGCAAACGTCCAGCGCTCGCCGCCGCCGACCAGCGCGTCGACCTCTGGCCGCTTCAACGCCTGACGCACCACCAGCTCGTGGATGGGCTCATCGGGCAGGATCGACGCGTGTGTCTCATGCGCCGCGCTCAGCTGCATGAGCTCCGCACGCGAGAGCAACGGAAGCTCTGACACGCGGCGCGCGCTGCCGCTCACCATCTGCCAGAGCAAGCCCACGTACAGCTCCGCGAGCTCGCGCACCGTCTCAGGCGCAAACGTCTCGACCGGATAGTTGAACAGCGCGCGCACGCTGCCGTCCGCAAACTCCTCGGTCTCTAAGCTCAGCACGAACGGCGAGCCGACCGGCTCGCGCGCGAGTCGCTCCACGCGCAAACCGGCGATCGTAGCCGGCGCAGATGCGCGCAGGTGATTGTAAGTCACTTGAAAGAGCGGCGTGTGCTCCGCGCTGCGCTGGGCGCCAAGCTCACGCACCAGCGTCTCGAACGGCACATCGGCGTGCGCCAGCGCACCGCGCAGATTGGCATCGACCGTACGGACGAGCGTCGCCACATCGTGCGCAGGCTCGACGTCCAGCGAAAGCACCAGCGTGTTCACGAAGCAACCGATCAAGTGCTCTGCCGCCGCACGCTGCCGACCGAGCACCGGCACACCCACGCGGATCTGATCGCGACCAGTCATGCGCGAGAGCCAAAGCTGAAAGCCCGCGAGCAAGACAGCAAACAGGCTAGAGCTCTGCTCCGCAGCGAGCGTTCGCAGCTGCGCGGTCAGCGCCGGATCAAGCTCGAACGCCACAGACCGCCCCGCCCTGCCGCTGCGAGCGACGCGCTGCCTGCGCGGCAACGTGCGTGGAAGCTCGAGCGGCGGCGCCTCAGCCACCAGCTGCTCGCGCCAATACGCGATCTGCGCTGCGAGCCGCGCATCCTGCGCGCGCTCCCAAGCCACGTAATCCAGATACTGCACGTCGAGCTCGGGCAGCGTCTCCGCCGCGTACAGCTGCAGAAGCTCGCGCGCAGCCAGCTCCATCGACCAGCCATCCGAGATCACATGGTGCATGCACAACACCATCAAATGCTCATGGGCACCGCGCTCATACAGCCACACACGCCACAACGGCCCACGCGCAAAATCAAACGCCGGCTCAGCAGCAGCGCGCACGCACGCCGCATCATCGAGCCCAGCGATCTGCTCCACGCGAAATGCCACGGGCAGCTCCGCGAGCACGCGCTGCACCGGCACACCCGCCTGCTCCTCGAACACGGTGCGCAGGCTCTCGTGCCGCGCGGAAAGCCGTTCGGCAGCACGCTTCAAAGCGGCCAAGTCCAACACACCCGAGAGCCGCAGCCCACCAGTGACATGCTGCGCTGGCCCAGCCTCCAGGAGACTCGACAACAGCCACATCCGCAACTGCGCAGCCGACAGCGGCCAAGCCCGATCTCGCGCCACGCGCTCGATCTTCGACGCGACGGCACCACCCTGCAGCTGCTCGATCCGCTCCGCTAGCTCGGCGATCCGCGGTGCATCGAGCACATCGCGTAGCTCGAGCTCCACACCCCAGCGCTCACGCACGTGAGACATCAAACGCACACACAGCACCGAGTCCACACCACGCGCAAACAGCTGCTCCAAAGGCGACAGCCCGGGCACGTTCAGCAACCCAGCCGCCAACCCAGCAAGCTCGACCGCCGTGCGACTCCAAGCCTCCTCCGGCTGCGAGATCGAACGCGTCTCGAAGCCAGCTGCGCTCGACCGAGCCAACCAATCGAGTGTGCCCTGCGCCAGCTGCTCGCCCAGCGCACCACGAGCACGCGCAAACGCATCCTCATCCAACAGCCACACACCCACGGCAGCCATTGGCTGCAGCTCACGAGCCACCTCGATCACCAGCTCACACAGCGCCCTCGGCTCGAGCCAAGAGAACACCGACGGCGCCACCCCGATCAACACGTCGAGGTGCGGCGAGCCCAGCACTACCACTGCGCCAGGCTTCAGAAAGTCGAGCTCCTGCACGAGCGCGGCTTCGAGCTGAGATGAGTTGTGCGTGAGGCTGTCGTCCGGCATCAGCCGCCCTGACTATCCATGAACTTACGCAAGCTGAGCGGACGCATGTCGGTCCACACACTCTCGATGTACTCGAGGCAATCCTTCTTCGGACCGACCTTGCCGACCTCGCGCCAACCCGCAGGCGTCTGCTTGTAGTCGGGCCAGATCGAGTATTGCTCTTCGTCATTAACCACGACTTTGAACGTGGCGTCTTCGCGATCGAAACTCATGACTCGTTACCTCCGGTCCCCGAGCTCCGTGGGGGACAAAATCAGTGTTTCGTGCTGCTCTTTTTGCAGCACTGCGTGCTCCGTGACCATCGGCACGTACTCACCACGCTGCCACAGCGCAGCCAGGTCGCGATAACGTGGGGACAGCGGATTGCCCGACTGCCCGGGCGTCACGATAAAGCGCGAGCGCTCCGGCTCCGCCAGATCGTACAGTGCGCGCAAGCTGGGACCGATCGTAGTCAGATACTCGCCGCTGTCGGCGTCATAGGACGCGCCGCTCAAGTTGATCGTCTCGGCACTGCCTTCGCGCGTGAGCTTGAGATCGACGAGCTTGCCCAAGCCTGGAACGCCACCGAACAACGCGTGGCCAAACCAGGCACGATTGTGCTCGCCCCAGCGCCAATCCGAGAGCTCACTGCCATACCGCGCACGCAGCGTGGCGATCGTCTCGGTAAACGACTCCGCGACGTGCCGCGCACAGTCGCGCTGCAGCTGAGGGCCGCAGTAGCGCGCCAGCTCTCCTTCGCCGCGCAACATCGCGAGCAGCACACGCGGGTCCGCGGCAGGGCGCACATCGTAATACGCCCGCGGATACATGCGCTCTGCGAGCTCTGCCAGCCACACCTGGAACAGCAGCGCCTCCGGCCGGTCCGCCGCCATGGAGAAGTCCCAGGCACGCAGCAGCGAGACCACCTCGGGATGATCCCCCGCAGCGTCTCCGAGCCGCGTAAGCAGCTCCGGCAAGAGCTGCTCGGCCAATGGATTGTGCACGTCCGATTGCATGCGCGCGAAGTCCGCGAGCGTGTGCTTGGGCGTGCGATCGAGCAGCCCCGCGATGCGCTCCGCACGGAACGGCAACTCCCATTCGGACGTGACCCAGTGCGGATAATCCGCGGTCGTGATGCGGTCATTCGCGTTCAACACGCGACCCTGCTCTGTCGCGGCCTGCTCCGGCAGCGCATCGAACGGCACCTCGCCCTGCCAGTCGTACTTCGCGTCCCACCCCGGGATCGGCAGACGACCGAGCGCAGCGTTCTCTGCAGCTCGCAGCGGCAAGCGACCGATCGCCTTGAGCCCGACCGCGCCAGCATCGTCCGCGTACAACAAGTTCTGCTGCGGCGAGCGTACGTCCGCTGCAGCCGTCAGCAGCTGCGACGCCGCGGCTGCTTTGGCTGCTTTGATCGCAAACTGCAAGCTGCGGTCTTCACCGCCCAAGCCCGTCCACGCCAGCGCCAGCACGTAACCCGCATGGCCATCGACGGGCGCATCCTGATTGGCATCAGACACCACCGGCCCGTGACGCGTTGCGCGCGCGATGTACTCGACAGTCTCGCCGTCGCGCACGCGGATCTGCTCGCGACGCTCGGTCATCGCCTCTGCGCCCGTGGGCGTCAGCACGCGCGCAGGATCCGCCGCGTCCAGCCGCTCGATGAACAAGTCCTGCGTGTCCGAGCCGGTATTCGTGATGCCCCACGCGACGTGATCGTTGCGCCCGAGCCAAATACCCGGCGTCCCGGGCAAGCTCGCGCCGATCACGTTCAAGCCCGGCGCGTGCAAATGCGCGAGATACCAGACCGCGGGCGCGCTCAGATCCAAGTGCGGATCATTCGCCAAGAGCGGCTTCCCACTCTGACTGTGCTCACCGGTCACGACCCAAGCATTCGAGCCAGTGGCGTTCGCGCTCGGCTCGGGCGCCTGGTTCAGCATCAGCCGCGCGACGTCGTCCAGCCACGCGCTGTCGGTGGACGGCTCGGCATAGCTGCGGCTCGGCCAGGCATGCTCGGTGTCGCCAGGCGCAACGGGCGCGAGCCGCGCGATCTCCTCGAACGAAAACTTGCGCGTGAGCAGGTGGTTCTCCAACTCGCGCAGCATGTTGCCACTGAGCTGCCAAGCCACGAGCTTGAAGTTGATCAAACAATCGACAGCTGACATAGGCGATGGCGTCGCCCCCAACGCCAGCAGCTCCGGCGCATTCGCGCCCGCTGCGAGCGCAGCGTTGTATCCGGCCGCGTACGCATCGACTGCCGCACGCGTCGCCTCATCCAGCGCAGCGAGACTCGCCGTGGCGTGCTCGCGCAGACCGAGCGTACGAAACAGCCGGTCGCTCGCGAGCGCATCACCGCCCACGAGCTCAGCCAGTCGCCCGCTCGCCACACGCTGCTGCAGCTCGATCTGGAACAGTCGATCTTGCGCGTGCACATAGCCGAGACCGAAGTAGGCGTCAGACTCGCTGCGCGCGAAGATGTGCGGCACGCCGTAGGCATCGCGCAGCAGCTCGATCTCCGCCGTTGCGCCGCTCACAGCGACGCGTCCCGAGCTCACAGGCCGCGTCGACCACAGCCGATGCCCGACGAAGCCGAGACCTGCCGCAGCGCACACCACGAGCAGCGTTATGAAGCGGCTCCGAAAGCGGGCAGATGGTGTTCGCACTCGATTCATGGCGCACGCTCAGCTAGGAATCACGGCAGCGCTCTCGGGCAAGCCGAGCCTGCCCGCCGCCGTCGGCCGCGAGTCTTCCACCAAGCGACCAGAGTCGAGCTTCAAGATGCGATCGGCCACGCCGAAGTATGCTTCGTCGTGTGTGATCGCCACGATCGTACGGCCCGCCGCTTTCAGCTGCGGCAAGATCTCATGATAGAAAATGCGTCGGAAGGTCGGATCTTGATCCGCCGCCCATTCATCGAGCAGCAAGATCGGCCGGTCTTCGAGCACACCGAGCAAGAGCGCGAGCCGCTTGCGTTGTCCGGTCGAAAGCCGCAGGTCGCTGAGCCGACCGTCCGCGATCGCGACCTTCTCACGCAAACCAAGTCGCTCGAGCCACGCGGCTGCAGCTTCAGGGTCCGCCGCACCCTCCGCGCCGAGCACATGCTTGAACAGGTGAAAGTCCGAAAACACCGCGGAAAACAGCCCACGCAGCGATTCATAACGCGCCGGCTCGACGCGCTCGCCATCGAGACGCAGCTCGCCGCCAGTTGGCTCACACAAGCCGGTCAAGAGCCGTGCAAGCGTCGACTTGCCGCTGCCATTGCCGCCGATCACGAACACGATCTCCCCGCGCTGCAGGGTCCACGACAGCGGCCCGACCTCGAAGCCACCTTCGCCATCGCGTGCAGGATAGTGGTAGTGAACCGCACGCAGCTCGAGCTGATCGAACGCCCGCTCGTGTACCGGCACATCACGCGCGAAGTCCGGCGCGTACGGCACGAGCGCCAGCTCCTCCACCTTGCGCAGCGCGACATCACCCGCGATCAACGCAGGCACCGAGGACACTACGCTCGCGAGCGGCGTACCGATGAACAAGATCGTCAAGCTGTAGGTCGCAGCTGTTGCCGTCGTAGCCCAGCCCATCGTGTCAGCCAAATAGAACGACAGCCCGATGGCGCCAAGCGTCATCACGGTCACGAAGTTATCGTTGATGCTGTTCCAACGATCGCCGCGCTGCGCGTGGTCGCGTTCACTGCGCGCGTGCAGCTCGAACTCTTGCTCGTACAACATGCGCGCGCGCTCACGGTTGAGCGTCAACTCCTTGCGCCCTTCGATCACCGCTTGGTAATCCGCGACCAGCTCGTCTTCGACCTCGCGCGCCAGCTCGTAGCTTTGCTGCGTACCGATCAACAAGCGATACGCGATCACCACAGTCAAACCGAGCCACGCGACCGTCGCAGCGAACAGCGGCAGCGACAGATACGCCAAGTAACCGAACGATCCCAGGCACACCGTGGCGCCGTAGACCGCGTGCGGCAAGCTCACGAACGCCGAGCTGATGTGGCTCGTGTCGCTGCTCAAGCTGGCGAGGATACGCGCCGCACCGATGCTCTCGATCTGCGCGATCTGCGTGTCGAGCACGCGCTTCACCAAGATCCGCCGCAGCCCGTACACGACATTGTGTCCCAGGCGACTCATCACGAGCTGTGAGATCGTCGAGAGCACAAACAAGAGCACGAGCAAGCCGGCAAAGATCGCGAGCGAGCCGCCGCCCGAAAAGCCGCCCTTGAGCAGCTTGTCATTGATCGAGGCGATCACGCTCACACCGAAACCGGCGCTCGCCATGCTCAAGAGCAGCGAGGCGATCAGCGCGAGCCGATGCCGCTCGATGATCAGGCGCACGAGACTCACGGCGCGAGCTCCAGCGTACCCGCCGCCGACGGCTGCACGCTCTGCAACTTGCCATCGCGGTACACGGCCAAGGTCTTCAGCTCACCACTCTCGAGACGCGCCGCACACACGCTGCGCTGCAGCTTGCCGCTCGAGGTCCGCGGCAAGGCACCTTGTCCCAGCAGCATCACCAAGCGCGCAGGCTCATCCACGCACTCGTGCACAGCGAACGCGATCGCTTGGCACAGCTGCTCGGGCTTCATGCTGCGCGCAGCGGCGCGGCTCAGCTCGGCCGCGACGCCGATAGCTTCACCGCTCTCGGTCTGCAGCGGGAACACCGCGATGCGTCCGAGCTGCAAGGCCGCGACCTGGCCCGCGAGCTGATCTTCGATGTCCTGCGGCACGATGTTGCGCCCGCGCACGATCACCAAGTCTTTGAGACGTCCGCTGATGTAGAGCTGCCTGTTGCGCTCGAAGCCGAGGTCACCCGTACGCAGATAACGCTGCCCAGCCCGGTGCACAAACGCAGCGGCGGTCGCATCGGCGTTCTGCCAATACCCTTGCGCGATGCTCGGCCCGCTCGCCCAGATCTCACCGGTGTGCCCTTCGGGAACACGCGCGAACGTCTCAGGGTCGACAATCAACACGTGATGCTCTGGCGCAGGCGCGCCGCACGAGACCACCTCCGTGCCGCTAGAGTCAGGCGCAGCGAGCTGCACGCCCGAGCCCGGCTTCACGCCTGTCACGAGCAACGTGGCTTCTGCCAACCCGTAGCATGGATACAGCGAGCCAGGGCTGAAGCCAGTAGCGGCGAAGCGTTCGGCGAACGCGCCCAGCGTGCCCGGCCGAATCGGCTCAGAACCGCAGAACGCCACGCGCCATGTGCTGAGGTCCAAGCCAGACAGCGCGCTCGGCTCGATGCGATCCACACACATCCGATACGCGAAGTCGGGCCCACCGCTCACCGTCGCGCGATACTCAGAGATCGCCTCCAGCCAGCGGATCGGCCGCTCGAGAAAGCGCAGCGCCGACATCAACACCACGCTGCCGCCGGTGTACAGCGGCTGCAACAAGCCACCGATCAAACCCATGTCGTGGAACAACGGCAACCACGACACCATCACATCGTCCTCACCGAACTCGAGCGCAGCCGAGATCGCGAGCTCGTTGGCGACCAGGTTGCCATGGCTCACCATCACGCCCTTCGGCGCGGCTTGCGAGCCCGACGTGTACTGCAAAAACGCAGTCAGCCCGCTCGACAGATCAGCCGCATCGTAGTCGTACGTATCGGCGAGCGCAGGATCGATGGCGTCGAGCGCGATCAGCTCAGCGGCTTGCAGCTCGGGCACCAGCTCGATCAAGCCGCGCAACCGCGGGAGCTCGCTCGTGCACGTGAGAATGAAGCGGGGAGCGGCATCGCGCGCGAGGCCCGCGACGCGATCCAAGTGCTGGCGACGCTGCGACTCCGGTGGATAAGCCGGCACAGCGATCGCACCCGCGTACAGCGCGCCCAGAAAACCAGTCACGTACGCGACGCCTGTCGGCATCAACAACAGCGCACGCTCGGTGCGCGCATCTCGCTGCTGCAAATATGCCGCGATCGCACGCGCACGCGCGTCGAGGTCGGCATACGTCAGCTCCACCGCAGCGTCATCGCCGCGCTGATGGCTGAGCACACGCATCGCCACCTTGTGGGACCGCTCGCGTGCGTGCTCACGCAAGCGAGCGACCAATGTCGGTTCTGCTTTGACCACGATCCCTCTTGGGCACCCGGCGGGAACATCGAGTTGCCACGCCGCCAGATGTGCTTTGCGAAGGGCCGGACTTGAACATGAAAACCGATTTCAATACAAGACGAAACGAGAGCCGCGACTCGGAGCGGCCGAGGTAACGCATTCGAACCGTAGAGAGCAACTCATTGCATCTTCTCAAGATTTCTGCGCGTCCTGCGAACCGCTCGCAGGTCTTACATCCCTGTCCAGGGATATCTGGTTCCCGCTGAACTGCATCTGAATCAGCCGCTGTTTAGTAATTAAGAACACAAGCATTGCCAGGAATCGTCGTCATGAGTGAGCAAAGCCTGTCGGCTTCCAGCACTGAGCTGCCGCCACCATCGTCCCTCGCCAAGCCCCTGCTCTTAGTCCTGTCCTTCCTCGGGGGTTTCCAGGTCATGGCGCTCGAGATCTGCGGTCTGCGCACATTGCAGATGAACTTGGGTAGCTCGGTGGTCGTCACCGGCACCTTGCTGACCCTGATCATGATCGTGCTGTCGGTCGGCTACTACCTCGGCGGCACGCTGCGCACGCTGCATTCCCCGCGCGCGCTGTGCTTGCTGCTGTTGGCGGCGTGCGGTTACACGCAGATCGCCAACGTCACCTTGCTCGATCACATCGGAGAGCTCGCGCTCGATCTACGTGATGCGCTCGACGGGCTCGATAACGTGGAGGTGGGGCTGCCTGCGGCGCTGCTCTCGCTCCTCTTGTACGGGCCACCGATGCTCGCGCTCAGCATGATCTCACCGTGCTTGATCCGCTTCGAGAGCCAGCAATCGAGCGCCGACGCGGGCAAGAGCTCGGGCTTCTTCATGTCCCTCTCGACCGCGGGCAGCATCTTCGGAACCCTGCTCGCCTCGTACGTGCTCATCCCCGCGTTCGGCGTACGCGCCACCGCCTCCTGGACCAACGCAGTCTTGAGCGGAGTGCTCGTGCTCGCGCTCATCACCTTCACGCGCAGCGAACGGCGGCGGAGCCTCGCAGCGGCGACGTTGGGCATCGGGCTGTGCCTCGGCCTCTTGCCGGTCGCCCACAGCGACTTCATGCCCGGGATCCTGCAGGACAACGAGTCGCTGTACGGCCGCGTGCGCGTTGTCGAAGACACCGATCTGCGCGGACAGCGCTTCCTCGCCTACCAAAGCACGCTCGGCTACTGGCACTCGATCATCTATCCGGACGAGCCGCTGCGCGCGCTGGCTGGCTCGATCTTTCTCGCGCCTGCGCTGATCGAACCGAAGAAGAGCATGTTGATCTTGGGCTCGGCTGCTGGCGGTGCAGCGCGTCAGTCGCAAGTGTTGATGCCCGACATGCAGATCACAGGCGTCGACATCGATCCCGCAGTGCACGAGGTCGCGACCAAGTACTTCGGTGTAAACCCCGACAAGATGCGCTTCGTCTCGCGCGACGCGCGCCAGTTCATCGAGCGCGAACGTGAGCACTACGACTTCATCATCGTCGACCTGTTCGCGAACGAATACGTGCCGGCGCACTGCATCACGCGGGAGTTCTTTAGTCAGGTGAAAGCGCACCTCAATCCCGGAGGCGTGGTGTTCGTGAACACCAACATGTTCGACGTTCCGTTCGAGCTGCCGCAGGGCGCGAGCGAGCCGTCGCGCGTGAATCGCCACTTGGAGCGCACGCTGCGCGAAGCTGGTTTTCCCAGCATGTTCGCCAACAACTTCTTTCATTCGCTTGTGGCCTACCCGACCCCGCAGCCTTTCGAGGAGTTCCTAGCTAAGGTGCGCGCCGTCGCCGCAGATCCCGAGCGTCCGGCGGCGACACGCGCGGCCCTCGGCTTGATGGCGCGTACGAGCTTCGAAGTCTCAGGCTATCCGCGCAGCTACAAAGCGTTTACAGACGAGTGGTCCCCGGATCTCGTGCTCGAGCGCAAGTGGAACCACGCACAGATCTACGACGCGCTGCGTGACGCGCCAGAGGCAGATGCAAACCTCCATCCCGCGTTGCGGGTCGTGCGCGCTCGCCTCTTCGCCGATCGCGCGAGCGGCGCGCGCACTGGCGCGATCACGGACGCTGCGGCATTGGTACAAGAGCTCGACCAGCTCGACCTGCCGCTCACAGCGGCGGACCGTCGGCTCGCGGCGCGTTACTTGCGCTTCGATCTGAGCGAGCAGCCGGAGCTGCAAGCCCACTCGGCGTGGGCGCAGCTAGCAGCGGAGTACGCCCGCTTGTACGCCGCGGGACAAACCAACGACTACGAGAAGCTCGCGCAGATCCTGGGCGAGACGAACTGAAACGACCAACTATCTACTGAGGTAACGAACGTGCAATCTTCCAGCAAACGCCCGCGGATCTTGATGTGCCTGGACAACCGCGTGGGCTACGAATGTCTGTCCCATCTCGTACACGGCCAAGACCGCATCGAGGTCTGCGGCGTGGTCGTGCACCCGCACCAGACCGCACTGTACTTGAACGAGATCACCGAGACCTGCAAAGCCGCGGGCATTCCGATGTTCGAGTTCACGCAGGCCAAAGCACACTTCGAAGAGATCATCGCGCCGCTCGCACCCGAGTACTTGGCGTGCTTCTACTTCGACTACGTGCTGGATGATCGCTTCTTGTCGCTGCCGAGCGTCGACACGATCAACGTGCATCCGGGCTACTTGCCCTACAACAAAGGCTTTTTCTACTACGTGTGGTCAGTGCTGGACGGCACACCCGCCGGCGTGAGCGTGCACCGCATGAACGCCTTGGCGGACGCGGGCGACTTGTATGCGCAGTCGCTCGTCACCGTGACGCCGGAAGACACCGGCGACACGCTCTACGCCAAGCACGAGGACGCCGCGGTCGCTTTGTTCAAGGCCACGCTGCCGAGCATCCTGGACGGCACGTACCGCAACCACCCGCAGAAGAACATCGGCACACGCCACAAGCTAGGCGAGATGAAAGACCTGCTCCAGCTCGATCCGGACGAGAAGATCCGCGTGCGCGATCTCCTCGACCGCCTGCGCGTGTGCACAGTGCAGGGGAAATCCGGTTGCGTCGTCGACCTGGATGGCGGCACATATCAGGTCGAGCTGAAACTAAAGGCGGTGCCGAAAGGCTTCATCCCGCGTCCCCCTGGCAAGAGCGAGTGAACATGACGAGCGCCAACGTGACATCGAGCAGCCAGCGCGCGTTGGCGATCGCGACAGACGAAACGTGCGTGGAGCACGTCGCGCCCCCAGATCACGGAGCTCACGACGAGGATCCGGAGCGCTATCTCGCGGCGCAGCGCGGTTATGCGCGCTGCGCGGCTCTGGCGGCGCAGAACACGCAGCAGATCAGCACGCGCGAAGCCACGCTCGATGAGCTCGCGCGCGTGCACACGCCTGCCTTTATCGAAAAGGTGTTGGCTTCACGCGGACAGACAGGTTGGTTCGATCCTGACACTTATCACAGCCCAAAGACCGCGGATGTCGCGCTGCGCTCGACGGGTGCTGCCCTAGCGCTCACCGAAGCATTGTTAGGTGACACAATCCGACAAGGCTTCGGCCTTTGGCGTCCGCCCGGACATCACTCCACGGCAGATCAAGCGCTCGGGTTCTGCCTGTTCAATCACGTGGCCGTCGCCGCGCGTCAAGCACAGCGCCTCGGCGCGAGCCGTGTGCTCGTCGTCGACTGGGATGTGCATCACGGCAACGGCACGCAGGACATCTTCGAGTCCGATCCGAGCGTGCTCTACATCTCCACGCATCAAGGCCGACCGCAGTATCCGGAGACCGGCGCAGCCGATGAAGTCGGCCAAGGCGAAGGCCGCGGCTTTACAGTCAACCTGCCGCTGTCGATCGGCGCCGACGGCGAGACTTACGCCGAAGCATTCGAACGCGTGATCTTACCGATCGTCGAGCAATACAAGCCCGACCTCACACTGGTAAGCGCGGGTTACGACGCCCACGTACGCGATCCCCTCGGCGGCATGTGCCTCACAGCCAACGACTACGCGTGGATGACCCAAGCGCTCGTCCGCACCCTGGGCGGCCCCGAGCGCGCTCGCATCGGCTTCTATTTGGAAGGCGGCTACGACCGCACTGCTCTCGCCGACTCCGTCCAAAGCACCCTCGACGCCCTTCACACGCACGAACCAATCCCACGCCCCCAAGGCCGAGGTTTACGCCCGCGCCACAGCGAAGAGCTCGCCCTCATCGAACGCGTCCAAAACGTCTACTGGAAACTCGGCTAACCCTCACCCGCGAACGCAGGCGAAGACCAACCGCCACCCAACGCCCGCACCACAGCCACCGCAGCTCTCAGCTTCAAGAGCCGCAACTGACTGAGCGAGTCCTGCGCTCGAAACAGCGTTCGTTGCGCGTCTAACACACTCAGCAGCTCACCCGCACCAGCCTCCAGCTCCACTTGAATGAGCTCGAACGCTCGCCGCGCCTCATCCACCGCAGTCTGCTGCAGCTGAAGCTGATCGCGCGCTCCCTGCCAAGCACGCAAACCACGCTCCACATCCGCGGCAGCAGCAAGCACAGCGCTACGATAGTTCGCCTCCACCTCCGCGCGCCGCGCCAAGGCTTGATCGCGCTCCGCACGCATCTGCCCGCCATCGAACAGCGGCTGCGCGATCGACAGCGTTCCCGAGTACACCACGCCCACGCCGTTCTCCCATTGCGACCAAAACACACTCTGCATCGCGGCAGCACCGATCAACCGTAGCTGCGGCAAAAACGCAGCACGCGCAGCCGAGACATCCGCATGCGCGCCAGCGAGCTCTGCCTCCGCACGCGCGACATCCGGCCGATGCTCGAGCAAGCGCTGCGGCACACCCAGATCGACCTGGTCGACCACCACATCACGCACCGCATCCAAGCTCTGCGCATTCACCGTCAGCGCATTCGACGTGCGCCCCAACGCGAGCGCGAGCGCCACCCGCGCCTCACCTTCCGCCGCGTTCAGCTGCGCGAGCGCACCGCTCTCCGCTGCAACGAGCGAGCGCTGCTGCGCGACCTCACGCTCGTACGCAACACCTGAGCGAGCGCGCGCCTCGACCACCGTCAACACCCGCTGCGATGCAACCAGGTTCTGCTGCGCACGCGCCACGCGCTCGCGCAGCGACAACACCTCGAAGTACAGGTCCGCCACGCCCGCGCTGATCGTCAGCGACTGACCCGCGCGCTCGAACCGGCTCAGCTCCGCGCGCGCTTGAGCAGCAGTCACCCGCTGCGCCTGCTGCCCCCAAAGGTCGACCTGATAGCTCGCCACGAGCCCCAGATCCAAGAAGCCACCGCTGATGCTGCCGAGGTTCTTGCCGTTGTCGCTCTGCCCCGTCACTTCGAACGCAGCGCCCAAGTCCGGAAAGAGCGGCGCACGCGCGACCCGTACAGCCGCCTCGGCTTGCTTGATGCGCGCTTCGGCGGCAGCGGCTTGAGGCGTATGTTGCGCCGCCGTCAGCAGCGCGCGCAGCTCGTCGCACTGAAACAGGTCCCACAACACCGGCGCACCCGCAGCCGTGTGCGGCGCCGGCTGCACGGACCACTGCTCGGGCAGCGCGACCACTGGCCGCGCAGGCGCCGCGGCACAGCCGCTCAACAAAACACAAACACAGAGCGCTCTCATTGTCGCGCCAACGCTGCGACAGGGTCCAAGCTCGCCGCGCGTCGCGCCGGCAAGAAACCACAGACCAAGCCAGTTAGCACCGCACAGCAGAAGGCCAAGAGCGCAGCCGGCGCAGTGAAGATCACCTGTTGATCGAGCAGCCTGCACAAGCTGCCCGCACCCCAACCCGCAAACAAGCCGAGCACGCCGCCCACACACGCGAGCAGCACCGCCTCGATCAAGAACTGCGCGAGCACATCACCGCGACTCGCGCCTACGGCCATGCGCACACCGATCTCGCCCGTGCGCTCGGTCACTGTCATGAGCATCACGTTCATCACGCCTATGCCCCCCACAACGAGCGAAATGATCGCCGTGACGAACAACAGGCCCGTCATAATGTTCACCGTTCGCGTCTCCGCGGCGACCGCGGCCGCCTTGTTGTAGATCTCGAAGTCGACTCCGCGGTGCGCCTTGCTCAGCACTTCTTTGACTGCAGCCTCGACCTCCACAGCGTGCTTCGAGTCGGCCATGCTCACCGAAACCCAAGTCAGGTTTGGCGTACCGAAGATGCGCGTGCTCGCAGTCGAAAACGGCATCACCACCGTGTCGTCTGCGTTCGCATCGCCGATCAACGCGCCCTTCGGCTCGAGCACACCGACCACGAGAAACGGCACGTTATCGACCAACACATACTTCCGCACCGGGTCTTCCCCGGCGGCAAACAACTTCTTGGCCGTGCGCGAGCCTAACACCGCAACTGTGGCCAACTTACGCTCGTCTGCCGCGTCGAAGAACGCGCCGCTCTGCGTATGCCACTTCAGGATCTGCGGAAAATCACTGGTCACCGCTGCGCCGCTGCTGCGATGCGTCGCATTGTTGGCGCGCACGACCACCGAGCCTGCGAGATACGGCATCGCCGCAGCCACCCGCGGCACCTGTTTGATCAGCTCGACATCCGCCATCGTCAGCCTGCCGTTTAGCTGACTCTCACCGTCGGTCGTTGGCATGATGTACAAGCGGTGTGCGCCGAACGCTTCGAGCTCTGCGACCACCGCGCGCTTGGTGCCTTCGCCCACGCCGAGCAGTGCCACAACAGAGGCTACACCCACTACGATCCCGAGCAGCGTCAGCAACGTTCGTGCGGGGTCGAGCCGCAGCGCTTGCCATGCCGCGCGCACGGCTTCGGAGATGCCACCCGCGATCAAGCCACGCCGCGCCCCTATCGGACGCTCCAGCTCGCTGTTCGCACTGGCACGCTCGTCTCTGCCGCTGTCAGCGACAATCTGCCCATCAGAGATCTCGATCACCCGGCGTGCTTGCTTCGCAACCAGAGCGTCGTGCGTGACCATGATGATGGTGTGCCCCGACGCAGACAGCTCGCGCAGCAGCGCCATCACTTGCTGACCGCTGGCTTTGTCGAGCGCGCCCGTCGGCTCGTCCGCGAGCAGCACGCGGCCACCGTTCATCAACGCGCGCGCGATCGAAATACGCTGCTGTTGCCCGCCCGAGAGCTGCGTGGGCTTGTGCTCTCCACGTTGCGCGAGCCCGAGCCGCGCGAGCAACGCGCTCACCCGCGCACGCCGCTCCGGCCGCGGCACACCGCGGTAGATCGCAGGCACCTCGATGTTCTGTGCGGCGGACAGCCCGCTCACCAGCTGATACTGCTGGAATACAAAGCCAAACGCCTCACGGCGCAAGCTCGCGAGCGCATCGGGCCCAAAGTGCGCGATGTCGCGCCCCTCGAACAGATACTTGCCGTCGCTCGGTCGATCCAAACAACCGAGGATGTTCATCAAGGTCGACTTGCCCGAGCCCGACGCACCCATGATCGCAACGAGCTCGCCTGGATAGATCGTCAGCGAGACACCATGAAGCACACGCACCGGAGCCGTCGCACCCGCGTAGCTCTTCTCCACGTCGCGAAGCTCGATCAGCGGCTTCACTTCGGCACCGCATCGAGCGCTTCTTCACTCGTGCGCTTGACCACGCGCTCACCCACGCGGAGGCCCTCGACGATCTGGACGTCGAAGCGATTGCGCACGCCGGCCTTCACCGTGCGCTCTTGCAGCTGGCCATCAGCCGTGGCCACCGTAACCTTGCCCGACGACACATCACCGGGCGTCGCGCGGAACGATTGCGCTGGGATAAGCACCACATCCTGCGCGCGCGCAGCGATGAAAAAGATCTGCGCAGACATCTCCGGCCGCAGCTCGCCCGCTGCGTTGTCGACATCGAACAACGCGGTGTACAGCACCACGCTGCTGCCCGTCGGCGACGTATTCGTGGACGCAGCCGCTGTGCCCGCCAGCTTGGGTGGCGCCGGCAGCAACCGATCGAGTTGCGCAGTCCACTTACGCTCGCCGTGCCCGAGCGTCTGGAAGTACAGCTCCATGCCCGGATGAAGCCGCGTGACGTCGGCCTCTGAAACTTGCGCCCACACAGTCATCGAAGACAGATCCGCGATGCGCATCAGCACCGGCACTTGCTGGCTCGCGATCAGCGTGTTGCCGGGACGCGCGTCGATCGACACCACCGTGCCAGCCATCGGCGCAAAGATGCGCGTAAAGCTCAGCTGCGCTTCATCAGCCTTGATCGTCGAGCGCACCTGACGCAGCTGCGCGTCCATCGATGCCAGTTTCGCACGCGCGACGCGCAGCTCATGCTCCGTGCGCTCCACGATATCTTTACGCGTGGCGCTGTCCTGCTGCAGCTGCTTCTGCCGCTGCACCTGCGCCTCCGAGAACTCCGCTTGCAGCTGCAACGCCGCGCGCTCCGCATCCAGCTGCGCCAGCTGCGCGCGGTCGAGCTCCAGCTTCGCCGCCTGCAAACGCGGATCGATCTCCGCGAGCAGCTGCCCCGACTCGACCACATCACCAGCACGCACGGCCAGCCGCATCAGCTGCCCAGACACCTGCACGCCCACGTCGACGTAGTCGCGAGGCTGCAGCTTTCCGAGCGCAGTCACAGCATCCTCGACTGTGCCGAGCCGCGCCTCACTCAGCTCGGCCCCCTTGAACGGGTCCGCCTGCGCGCCCTGCCAGCTCACGGCAGCAAAGCCTGACGCCATCAGCAGCACAACGAGAAGACCGATCCAAAACGCCCGAAAACGACGCTTTTCGGCGACCGGAGCATCAGGCGCTTGTTCAGGCGGAGTCGTAGCTAACTGCAAGGCCGACATGCGAGTCTCCGCCATACACCCCAATGAAAACGCCTTTCATTTGCATCAAATCCCCACCCCCTGTCAAGCGCTTCAGCCCCCTCAGCGAATCCGCCTACCCGAGAGCGACGAGCGTTCACCCGAGCGATATGCGACGGTTCGCGAGACCCTAGGGTGTCGATGGATTCTGATCGCTCGAGCACGTCATCTTCGAGTTGGAAGTCATCGGCGCGATCCCACCCGAGCGAGCGTCAGCGCGACAAAAGCGCTCTTCTAACCCTCGATGCCAGCGACATGACACAACTGCCCATTGCGCAGATCAAGCTCCCGTGCGTGTTCCCATCGGTCTCCACGGCTATTAGTTACGCCGCGCGGCACCCGCAGCGGTCCGCAACATCGCGCAGTTGTCGCCGACGGGCCTGATTTCGAGCCTAAAACCGTGCTGCAGCCCGGGAAAGCGCTGCGCGATCGCGATCGCCTCTTCGATCGTATCGCACTCGACCAGCTGGAACCCCGCGAGCACTTCCTTCGTTTCCGCGAAGGGTCCATCCGTCAACACGAGCTCGCCACGCTTGCGCGTGAGCGTCCGACCTGTATAGGCGCCTTGCAGAACCGCAGCTCCCTTTAGGGTGCCGCTGCGGACGAGGTCGTCCGCGAGCACATCGGTGTCCGCCTTGACCTGCTGGCGTTCGCTCTCTGGCAAGCTGTCCCAGCTCTGTTCGTCGATGTGGATGAGGATCGCGTATTGCATGCGCAACCTAATGCCCCAACCCCGCAGCACGATCAAGCCTAGTGGACCGGGTCCACGCCGTAGCGCGCGGCCAGCTGCCGCAGCTTGCGCACGACCGCATACCAGTCGTCGTTCGCCTGAGCCAAAAACGCCTGATGCTCGGCCGCCCACTCACCCTGGCGATCGGCCAGCGCACCCAAGCAGCCACCCACCGCGCGCTCGTTCTGCTCGCCAGCGAAACAGCTCGGCAGATACGCATCGTAGCGCTGCTGCTCGTAGCGGCGGAGCTCGTTGTAGCGCATGTGCAGCGTCAGCGGCGGGATGCGGGCTGCAGCGCTTGGCGGCGGACTGCCCTCCACCATGAACGTAAAGTAGTCGCGACGCTGCCGATGACTGACCGCCCCGCGCGTCTCCGCGTAGATGCGCACGCGGCCGCGATCCGGCGAGTACACCTCGAGTCGAAACGCCGGCTGCTCGTGCAGCGAGCAATACGTGTTCACCACCATCACGCGTTGATTGCGAAACGCGCACGCGCGCAAGCGCTCGATGCCCGGCCATGTGCCCGTGCCGATGTATTCCAGCTCGCCCGAGAGCACATCGGTCAGCGCGCGCTGCGCTGAGTAAAACACTTCTTCGCGCACGGGCTCCGGCAGTCGAGTCTCTGCGCCCTCGCGCTGGGTACGCGGAGGTGGCCACACACTCCGCCGGGACGTGCCACACGCCGCAGCCATCAGCATCAGGAGCAACGCCAGCCGTCTCATCCAAGCTCCACACGAAAGAACAACATCCGAGTCTGCACTGCTATGCTTCGGGACGCGATGGTAGGCATCTTCAACCTTTCAGCTGCGGTGCGCGCCGAAATGCGGGGTGTGTCTTGGCACGACCATCCAGCTTGTCCAAGCTTTGATTCGCTGCGCCTGCTCAAATTGCGTCACTGGGGGTTCGACGCTGCGACCCATGCGACCCATGAGGGCGAGCTGGTCGTACACGTGACACTTGCCGCCGAGGTTCTGACCATCTTCGAGCAGATCTACGCAGCGCATTTTCCCATCCAGCACATGCGCCGCATCGATCACTACGCCGGCAGCGACCCAGAATCGATGGCCGCCAACAACTGCTCCGCATTCAACTTCCGCGTCGTCGAAGGCACCGAGCGCCTATCACATCACGCCCTCGGCCAGGCCATCGACATCAACCCCATTCAAAACCCCTGGCTGCGCGGCGAACGCGTCGACCCCGAAGCAGGCAACGCTTACCTCGATCGCAGCCTCGTCCGCCCCGGCATGATCACCCGCCCCGGCCCAGTCGTCGCCGCCTTCGAAGCAGCGGGCTGGACGTGGGGCGGCGACGCCACCAGCCCCGACTATCACCACTTCAGCAAGCACCGCGAATAAGACCCAGCACACGAAGCGAAAGTGCGCTAACCGTGCGGCTGGAGGTCTCGGGGCATGGTTCTCAACTGGCAGGTCGGCGACGTCACGATTCGCAGAGTGGTCGAGCTCGAAAACCCGGTGCCCTACCACCCGAAGTACCCATTGATCGCCGAAGCGCGACCCCATGCCCTGCAGCACATGCCTTGGCTGTTCCCGCACTTCGTGACCGAGGAAGGGCACTTGCGGACATCCGTGCACGCGCTCGTGGTAGACGCACCAGGCCTGCGCATGGTCGTCGACACTTGCATCGGCAACGACAAGCCGCGGCGCCTGCTCGGCAACCGCCCGCTCGCGACTGATTTTCTGGCGCAGCTGACAGCGGCAGACTGCCCAGCCGAGAGCGTCAACGCGGTCGTCTGCACGCACCTGCATGTGGATCATGTCGGCTGGAACACGCGCCTCGAAGCGGGTCGCTGGGTGCCGACCTTTCCCAACGCGCGCTATCTCATGGGCCGCGTCGAGCACGAGCACTGGAGCCACGAGCAAAGCGGCGAGCCCGAGCAGATCATGCAGGACTCGGTCGCGCCGATCTTCGAAGCCGGGCTCGCCGATCTGGTCGAGCAAGATCACCGCCTGACGCCCGAGATCCGCTTGCTGCCGACGCCCGGTCACACACCGGGACACGTCAGTGTATTCATCGAATCGCAAGGTGCGCGTGCGCTCATTACCGGCGACACGATGCACCACCCCTGTCAGATCGGTGAGCCCACATGGTCCACCTCGTTCGACAGCGACAAGGCTGCAGCCACCAGCATGCGTGAGCAGCTCCTCGAACAATATGCAGACAGCGAAGTGCTGATCATCGGGACACACTTCGCGTCGCCGACCGCCGGTCACATCCGTCGCAGCGGCGGGACCTATCGCTTCGAAATCTGAGCGCGTGAAGCTTCATAGACCGCGATCGAGCGCGGTCCGGCTTCGACCTGAATCGTCCACTTGGCGAGCGACACGCGCCAGCCGCTCGCTTCCATCGCGCCGAGCATCGTCAAGCTCTGAGAACGCAGCGGATCTGCGAACAGCGCCACGCCATCCGGCGCGAGATAGTCTTCGCAGATCGCACGCAGTCGGTCGTGCATGCACGACGCATACAACACATCCGAACCGAGGATCACATCGAACGGCGCTGCGCTGGTAAACTCATTCCAATCCGCGCTCTGCACCTCGACCGTCGTCGCGCGGTTGCGCTCGGCGTTCAGCCGGCACACATGCAGCGCCACATCGCTGCGATCGATCTGCAGCACCTGCGCACCGAACGCTCCGGCCACGATGCCCGGTATGCCCGTACCGGCGCCGAGCTCGAGGATGCGCTTGCCACGCAGCCACTCAGCCCGCGCGAGCAGATCGTGCGCCAGCGCGATCGACGCAGGCCAAAGCATCACGCCGTACGGCAGCCGATCACTCTCTCGAGCGAGATAGTGGCTCTCCTGCTCGACGGTGACGACCGCGCCGGTGTGCAGAAAAGACCAGGAGCGCAATCCGTACTCTAAAAGCGGAAAATCACCGATCGATGTCGCGAGCGTGGGTCCTGTCACCGGCCACGTATAGCAGCTCAGTCCGCAGACCGCTGTACGAGCTCACCCAGACCGCCGAACCAATCGACTCCAGGCTCACTCGAGTGTGAATCCCGCTCCCGCAGGAACGCGCTCAGCCCGGCCAGGTCGTCCGAGTTGATGTAGTCGACCTCTGCTTCGATCAGCGCGCTCCAGACCGCCTGGCGCCTCTCAGCGTCATCCGGCGTCGCCCAGAACCGCACCCTGCGACCCTGCTCGTGAACCGCTGCGACGAAGTCGTGGAGTTTCTGCTTCTCGTCTTCGGGGAGCGCGCCCACGCCGTCCCACTTGAACTGCTTGGTCCAGTTGTCACTGACCAAGGGGATAAAGGCGGCATCCGCATCGGTACTCACATCACTCCAGCGACCATCGTACGCCGCATAGCGCACGCGCTGACGCGCGATCAGCTCGAGCGGACGGTTCCCTGAGATCACCGCGGTGACCGCGTTCTCTTGCACATGACGGTAGCTAAACACGCTCAGGATGTCTGCGTACTGCGCGAGCACCTCGTGCAGCGCCCGATAGGTCTCCGCTCCGTCCGACTTGATGTCGATCAGCAACTGCAGGCTGTGCTCGAAGCCCGGATGAACCCGCCCGTCGTTCGCCTGCACGAGCGCGCGCAGCGGCTCGAGATACAGCGCCTCGAGCGTACGCTCCGCTTTCACCCGCTCTAGGTCATGGGCCACGAGCAACTTCCCGTCGACCAGCCACACGTCCGCCTCGACGCTCGTGAAGCCTTGGCCCAATGCATCGAACAAGGGCGCATCATGCTCATAGTCGTTGTGAGCGTGCGCCCGTGCGAGCGCACCCACACGACCGGCATGATCTTCAGCTGAAGCTGGGCCGAGCAGCGCGAGCGAGGCCAGCGACCCGAAAAGCACAAAGCTCATGACGCGTGGCGAAGGCGTATTCATGGTGTCTGACTCCGGCGAAACCATCCACTCGGAATCACAACGCGCCCGCGTTACACCACGATGGACCGCATGTGACGATGAGCACACATACGTGCGGACCGCGACACCTCGCTCGGTCACGGACCAGCACGCAACACCTGTTTCACACCGCAAGGGACGCCCGAAAGGGTGCGAGCCACGCCTCCGCGCTCGCCAGCGTAGCCACGACACGCGTAGGAAAAGGCAACGGCCGAACCCAAAAGATGGCTGTCACAGCCCCGCGAATGATCGCGCTGTCTGTCACGAGCGCCGCCGCAGCAAACTCGCGCGCAAGCACCGTCTCGTTCTTGCCGATCCATGCAGCTTGTAGCTGCCGTTGCCGAGCCGTACCAGGTTGAGCTCGCGTCAGGTCGAATACACAAACCTTCTGTCCGGGGATACGCAGCACCCCATCGAGCTCGGCCAGGAAAGCTCCCAGCTCCGCATCGCTGTAGTCGCCTACGTAGTGCAAGCGTAGCTCCGGCAAACGCGAACGATCGACTAACAGAGGCATGCGACGTCTAGTGCATATTCTACAGCAGCGGCGGGCGCGTCCTATAGCGCTGCGGAGCCTCGCCAGCTTGCAAAACCTGCGCCGCACACACACGGGCCCACAGCCGTCCGATTTCTAAGGCTGCGCGGAGTCGGCTACAGCGCTCGCCGCCCTCAGCTGCTGGCACCACGCCTAGTCCGCTCGACGCGGAGCCGCCCCTGAGACGAGATATGTCGCGGCTTGCTCGCAACGCAACCCGGTTGCGTTGGAGTTTTCTCGCCGTGCGTCGGCGACCTCTGAGAAGCGCACATTTCCCTCTGGATTAAGCGCGTTGTTTGGTAATCCGTCACATGGAACGCAAGAGCGGGGGAGCGAAGCAGCTCGCTCCTAGGGAACTGACAACTGATGACGAGACACCCTTGTGCGGTGTCGGCGCAGCTGAAAGCTGAGTCGACAACGCCGCGCTACCCAAGCGGCAGCCGAGCGCGGCTGATGCTTCATTGGGCTGTGTCGCTCGCCCTGTTTCAGGGTTGCGGCAACACCGACTCGCTGCAGCTCGCCGCGGTCCAGCAGTTAGAGACACAACAACAGTCAGACGAGTTAGTCGTGCACAGGGAGTCGCACGCGCAGCCTGCGGAAGTCGAGCCGCAGCTCGAAGCGGCGCCTCCGGATAAGCCCAGCTCGAGTGTGTCGCCCATGGCTGCAGCGCCGCCTCCGATCGTGCCGCCCTCAGCGTCAGCAGCTGAGAGCGCAGCACCCCTACCGCCTGACGCAGGGCTCAGCGAGCGCGCGCCCGAAGGCCTCGACTCGATCGATCTCCCCACGACTTGGTTCGGCGCACCGGCGTTCTCCACTGTAGAGCTCGACGACGGCACATCACTGCCGCAGATCGGCCACGGCGATCTCTGGCCCAGCTGTTGGGGCGACGACGACGCATTGTACGTCGCTGCCGGCGATGGCCGCGGCTTCGGGTTGTTCACGCAAGACATCATCGTCGGCGTCATCGCAGGCATGCCCGGCCAAGAAAACTATCGGGGCAGGCAGCTCACAGGCTCAGGCGCAGTGGCCGATGTCTGGAGTGGCTTCGAATACAATCGTAAGCCGACGGGCATGTTGTGCCTCGAGGGCGACTTGTATCTGGCTGTACAGGACCTACGCCGCGAAACTTTCTCCGACGCTCCCGCGGCCACGATCGTGCGCTCCAGCGACAAGGGCCGCACGTGGACCTGGGACCGCAGCGCGCCGATGTTCGACGACCATGTCTGGACCACGATCATGTTCTTGGACTACGGCAAGGACTCAGAGCACGCGCCGAGCGACTTCATTTACGCCTACGGGCTCGACGACAACTGGGCGTTCAGCGATCTCGGTCCGGGCCCCACGCGCCTGTACCTCGCGCGCGTGCCGCGCGAATACATTCAAACACGCGCGCGCTGGGAGTTCTTCGGCGGCATCGGCCCGACAGGGCAGCCGCTTTGGAGCAACGACATCAGCCGACGCATGCCTGTGCTCGAGGACACGCGGCGCTTACTCAGCATGCCGCTCGATCCCAAGCTGCGCTTCCAAAACATGACTGCGATCAACCAGGGCGGCATCGTCTACAATGCGCCACTCGGTCGCTACCTGTTCAGCACTTGGACCGAGTACACCTTTGAGCTCTACGAGGCGCCCAACCCGTGGGGTCCCTTCCGGCTCTTTCATTCGAAGGACTTCGGCGTGTGGCCGTGGGACGACGCGCGCAACGGCGGCTACGGCACGACAATCCCGTCCAAGTACATCAGTGAAGATGGCAAGCACATGCTCGTGCAAGCCAACTCGTGGAGCGACATCACCGGCAAGGACAACTACAGCTTTTCGCTGCGCGCGCTGCATGTAGAGCCCTATCGTGCGTCCTGGACTGACAATCCGCGCGGACCGATGAACCTCGCCACGCTCGAGCAAGGCACCGTGCGCGTCGTGCGCGCGGCCCGCAACGCGCGCGCTCGAGTCATGAACGACGACGACCTGACAGTCGCAGACGAAGACAGCCACAACGGCGAGCAGAAAAACCACGACTACTGGGGCTATACCTGGCCGAGCGCGCACTACGTAAACACGTTGCGCTACACGACCGGCGCACAACACACGGACGGTGGGTACTTCGACAAACTCGGCGTCCAAGTGCGCATCGGCACCAGCTGGATCGACATCGCAGTGAGCGAAGTCGAACCCGACTACCCTGGAACCGCCGACACACCAGCCTTCACCACGTACACCTTACGCTTCAGCACAGTCCTCACAGACGGCATCCGCATCCACGGCCGTCCCGGCGGCTCCGAACACTACACGACCATCGCCGAGCTGAGCGTCCACCGCGAATAACCCCTCAAACGCGCCCGCAGCCCCCCTCGTTGCGGGCGCGTTTTGTCTTTGCTTTCCATCAACGCGGCTCGAGCACCGTCCGCATCAACACGACTTGGTAAGGGTTCCAAGTCGACAAGTGCCAATACAACGTAGTCTTCCCACCCGCCTCCGACGTGGTCCAGCGATCGATAATGTCAGGCCCGTAGAACCCACCACTATCCGTCGGCCAAGCAGCTTGCGGCTCGGCACAATCACCACCCTGACAGCGCTCGCTAAACAAAATCCCGCCAGGTGCGTACTGCCCACTCGGCACCACGGGATCGCCGGGCTCGAAAGCGGGAACCGGCGCAGTCCAAGGACCCCAAGGTTGCTCGGCGTAACGGATATAGATCGGGCCCACAGTGCCCTGATCGATCTGCTCGATGTCCTCGCCAAAGATGAGCTCACCGAAGATCGACCCCATCCCGCCGCCGTACAGCATCACCCAGCGCTTCAAGCTCGGAACCCACGACACGGCCATCTGCCCAACCATGTCATTGCGCTCCTGCGGCTGGTCGCCGCTCTGAGCGGCATCTAGATCGAGCGCCTTGGCAGCGCGCTCCTGCGCGCTGAAGGTCGGCACGCCGTTGCTACCAACACCCGTAAAGAACTGCGGCTGCCACGCGAACCGGCCATTGCGCTGATAGTCAGACAACGGAACATAGGCAAAGTACAGCTGCGCATCGCGCCCGAGCGCACCGACGCCACCGAAGTTCGGACGGCCCCACAGGAACACCACTTCGCGCGCAGGATCGACGCCATCGGCGCGGCGATAGTCATTGCCTGCACCATTCGCGCGATTCCTATCGAAGTCACTGATGCTGCGCGAAGTCACATTGAAAAACCGCTGCGTCGTCCAGTTCTGCGAGTCCCAGCGCAGCGGATTGTCCTTGCGCGCATTGCCGACCTGATGGATGCGCGCCACCGCTGCGGCGCGCCCAGAATTCGAGCTCGCATCATAGACAGAGCTGCCTTTGTCCACGCACATACCGTCGTGAAAGAACGGCGTGCGATCACAGCGAGCACAGAAAGGCGGCCGCGGAGCCTGACCGATCACACACGGCTGAGAGATCGGCGTCGGATCGTCCTGACCTTCCTCGATGCAAACACCGATTTCCCTGTCGCACTCGAAGCCATTGCTGCATTGCCCGGAACCACACAGCAGCTTCTCGTTTTGAAAGAAGATGCCGAACGCCCCCGATGCTGCGCCCGTGCGCCCGTTCGAATAGCCCGTCATCGGAGTTTGCGCGGGCAAGCTCCACATCTCACTGCCATCCCGCACCGGCTGCATCGGACCAGCCTTGTTCAACGCATTGGCGGTGTTCGAAGAATTCGAATTGACCGGCGCAAACGTCATCGTCGGAGACACCGCACGCCAAGCAGGCTCGTCATCCGGACGATTCGCCGCAACGAACGACTCGACCGTCTGCCCGTTCGGGAAAGCGCTGAGCGACACAAAACCCAGCGCGTCATCAGCGATTGCAAACTCATCGCCTGAAACCGCGGGATTCGGATCGATCTTCACGCCCAGATCGCGCTTGCCAGCAACATCATCCTGCCAACTGTCCCCGAACATCGCCCACAGCCGACCCTCATGCTCGAACGTCCAGCCGAGGTCAGTCCCGTAGACTCCGCTCTCGATGCGCTCCGGCGCAGCGTAGCGCCCCACCACTGAAGCTATCGGCGTCGACTCCACCACCCGCGGCTGAGCTGATCCACTGCTTCCCCCCGTAACCAGCACACAACCCATCAAGCCAAACAAAAACGTTCGCAAGCGAACCTTCATCGGAGCTCTCCTTCGTCAACGTGCGTCCCCGGAGCGCTCTCTTTGCAGTCCCCATGCCGCCCTCGCGCGCCCGAACACCGCTCAAGCTCGACACAGAGCCGCAACATACGGACGAAATCCCGCCAAGTCGGCAGCCGCAGAAAGTTGCGGACGTCCGGCAACGGACAGCCCGACGCTCAGCCCTCATTTTCAACCGCTCAACCCATGCTCCTGCGCGCTCGAAGCAGCGCCGTTGTGAGCGTGGAATCGCGAGCCTAGATTGCAGCGCGGGCACAAGAGCGGGGGCAAGTATGGTTGACAAGCTCAACGCGGAAGTGAGCGTGCTGTTCTTTTCGGACATCGTGGCGTCGACAAAGCTGATCCAAAAGCTCGGCGAGATCGGCGCTCACGAAGCGTTCGAAGCGCACCGCGCTGATCTGAAGCGCGTGCTGACGCTGACCAGCGGCCGTGAGCTGCAGTGGCTCGGGGACGGCGCAATGGCCGTGTTTCGTTCGGCGGGCGAAGCCGTGCGATGCGCGGTGTTGTTGCAAAAGCTCGCCGGGCGCACACGCCAGCCTGCGATCCGCATCCGGATCGGCATCCACGCCGGCGACACGCTACGCGATCCGCACAGCGATCAGCTGTTCGGCATGCCGGTGGTGATCGCGCGACGTCTGTGCGACCTGGCAATAGAAGGGCAGATCCTTTGTTCCCGCGCGATCGAGATGATGGTCCTCGGCCGCTCAGACCTGCGCTTCGAGGCACAGGGCGTGGCGCGTCTCAAAGGCGTCGATCTCGAGGTTCCTATCTGTCAGGTGCTTTGGCGGTCTGACGCAATGACTGCGGCACACAACTCGCGGCAGCAACTGTTTCTTCCTGCGGATGATCGCGCGACGAGGCGAACACCCAAGGCGGTCCAAACTGTTTCCAACATATGATACATCATGTCAGAACGCAGACCACCATTCCCATCGTCGTGGGTTGCATCTTCTACGCCTCACATCTCCACTCAGCCGCCGTTTGGCTCCAGTCGTGGCGCGTTTTTGGGCAGCGAACGCCATGCGCTTGCGGTGCCGCCCGGCGCTGCACTATCCAGGTCCTTCATCCCGACAATGAATTCCAATCGCAAACTAACGGCTGTCATCGTCGAGGACGAAGAAGGTCCCCGCCAGCTTCTCAAACGTTTGTTAGCACGGCGCCATTCAGAGGTGATCGAAGTCGTAGGCGAGGCGGACACTGGCCCGGCGGCACTGAGTCTGTGTGAGGAGCGCCAACCCGATGTGTTGTTCTTAGACCTGCATTTGCCAGGTTTCGATGGGTTCGATCTCTTGTCGCAGCTGCGCACAGAGACCCATGTGGTGATCACGACCGGTGACTCCCAACAGGCTGTCGAGGCGTATCGGGCAAAGGCCGTCGACTATCTGTTGAAGCCCGTGGATCCAGAGCAGCTACGCGACGCAGTAAACCGTGTGGTAGGTGCGATCGCGAACGAGAAGATCGTACGCATCCTGTGTCGTGACCGCGACACGACCAGAGTCGTGCATACGGACGAGATCCTCCTCATCCACGCGGATGAAGGCTACACGAACGTGCACACGGAAGGCGCGTCTTACCTACTGAACGACTCGCTGTCAGCGCTGGCAGAGCGCTTGCCGAGTCACTTCATCCGCGTGCACCGCACAACGATCGTCAACATCCGCCACGTCACAGAGATCAGCAAAGGCAACGACTTCGCGTATCTCGGTTCGAAGCACCATGAAGTCACCATCAGCCGTCGTCATCTTAGGGAGTTCCGAAGGACGTTGATGTATGAGCGATAGCAAGACCGCGGACGAGCCGTTCCAGTACAACGACATGAGCGCCGACTTCGATGCCGCTGCGCGTCGGAATCTTCAGTGCAACGTTCTGCGTGCGGTCGATCGTCCAAAGAGCACACAGATCTTCCTGCGGTTTCCATCGCAGGTCTCCTTCGCCGACTGGTTGGCAACCGTCAAACCCTCCCGTGCGGATGCTGACGACGCTGTCCTCTACAACGTTTTATTCACGGTCGAAGGGCTCAAGCTCTTGGGCCTGGAGCCGCAAACACTCCAGATGGATCTCGCGTTCCAGCGCGGCGCACGTCACCCGGACACATCGACAAAGCTCGGTGAATCCTTGACGACGGACACATGGCAAGGCCATCAGCAAACGTGGCATGCTGCGCTGTTGATCTGGCACGACAGCGACCTCGAACCGCATCTTCCAGAGGGTTGTCAGCTCGCGGTCGAGCACGGCGCCGGGATCAAGCAAGACGGTAGCTTGATCCAGTCACGAGGCGAGTTGAGCTTCGGCCACTTCGGCGTCTTGGACGGGATAAGCAAGCTTGTCTATACCGAAGAAGATTACCGCGCGCTCAGCGACAAGCCCGCCGCGGCATGGCGTTGGGATCCACGGCAAAAGCTTTCTACGTTGCTCGTACCTGATCCATTCGCCGAATCATCGAGCGCCTTTGGTTCGTACTTCGTCTTTCGCAAGTACGAACAAGACCTCGCCGAGTTCAACCGACGCATCGACGAGATCGAGGCGGAGATCGAGCGTCGAAGAGCGAGCTCCACACACGATGGTCGGGGGGTGTTGTCGCCCGAGCAAAGAGGCTTCAAAGCGTTCGAAGGGGTCGGGCCCGGCGCTCTCCTCAAAGAGCTGATCAAGCAATGGATCTTCGGGCGCACATCGACCGGCGAGAGCGCATTCGGCCCGGGCAACAACTTCACCTTCGACGACGACAACGCCGGGCTGCAGTGCCCATTTCACGCCCACATGCGGAAGATGAATCCGCGCGGCCAAACCGGAGACATGGCATTCGAGCGCACCAAGATGTTTGCACGCCGCGGCACGTCGTATATCAAGTCGACGTTTCGAGAAGCCCCAGGCGAGAGCAAGAGCGAGACCGCAAAAGGTGCCAAGGGTCTGCTCTTTTGGTCTGCCCAAGCGAGCATCGCGGACCAGTTCGAGTTCACGATGGAGCGTTGGTCCAACGGCAAGAACAACGACTCGAAGCACCTGCCGACACCCGACCTCGACAGCGTCATCGCTCACCGCGATCTGGACGAGCGGGTTCACGCAGGCTGGAACCTATGGAAGAGCTCGACCGAGATCGACTTCACGATCTGGTCGGCTGTGAAACTTGTCGGCGCTGACTACCTGTATGCGCCCAGCTTGGAAGGGTTCGAAGCCATGCAACGTGCTGTCCAAAGTACGCAGCCAACAGCTGCGATTCCGCGAACACTTCTGTCACTGCTCTACCACACTCAAGTCTCACCCTATCGCGAGGAAGTCCATCAGAGCTCCGTCGAGGCCGCTAAGCGCTTCGCACTCGACGACGCAACCTTCGCGCAGCTCGGTCAGCCGTCTGTCCCCACAGCGCTCAACGTCCTGGAGGCCATTCGAGAGACAGCGCAGGCTGCTTTCAAGCTGCGTTCTCGCATCGAAGCCGCGCAAGACGAGATGTACGAGGCCACTCACAAGCTGTTTGGTCTGCTCGCGACGCTGTTGGCTGCAGAGATCGCTGCCGGTCAATATCGCGTCGAGTCGCACGAGCTGCCCAAGGAGCCAGTGACGGCGCCCGGGCTGGACCGGCTCTACCACCTCGTCTATTCGCGCAGGTTTCGCGACACGACCGCTTTCGCAAGCGAGCCATCGTGGGCCGAGCTGCACGCGGCCTTGCAGGGCAGCATCGGCGCAGCGTCGTTCGAGAAGCTCCTGCCGCATACGCGCGCCGTGTGCACGCAGATCGCCGATCGCTACGCCCTGTCGCTCTGGCCGACTGTTTGGTGAACGGATGACGGGGTCTGCCTCTGAGCTCTTCGCACAGATCCGAGCGCATCTACCCCCGTGGCTCGACGCACGAGCCCTCGAGTGGTGCGCTCAGATCGCAGAACACATCCCGGATGGGGCATCGTCGCACTACCTCGAGCTGCGGCTGAACGCGGGACCCGAGATCGATTTCCTAACTTGCATCACCGACAAGCAGTTGGCGGCGCAGTTGAAGCGGCGGCTCGGACCGAGCTTGAGCTCGGCCTGGCAATCAAACTTGACTATTCTGGATGAGTGGGCGACGCCTAACAGTGCGCTCTCTGGCGCGCCCCTGGTCTATCTGGAGTACGACGCCGGTGCGTCGACGAGTGATACCGATCCCGAGGCCAGCCTGGCTGTATGCGTCGAATCAAACTATCAGGCGCGCCAGTGGCAGAGCCCTCGCGCGACGGACCTCACGGCGGTCGAGCTCGGCAAGCAGCTGTATCGCAGGCTGGCCCCTGATGCGCAGCGCGAGGCTTGGACGGCAGCGATCGAGCGCTGTTATGCCGCGTTGCCGCCGGGCGGCGCGATCCCTCACGTCTGCGTGATGAACGCGCGGGAGCCAATCACAGCCAAACCTTACGTAGTGTTGCCCCGAGCGAACGTGCTGTCTTTTCTGCGCGGCATCGAGTGGCCGGGTTGCCTCCACACCGTGGAAGAACTGTTGGAGACCTACTACGCGGCGTTTCGCGAGCACGTCTATCTGGACCTAACAATCACCGATGCAGTTCAAGAGCGACTCGGACTGGTAACATCACAGTTTCAAGCGCGTGAGATGAGCTGTTCGACCCTCGACTGGTGGCGACTTCCGCCTGAGCTCGCTGCCCAGCAGGCCGCGTTGAGCGAATGGACGGGGTACAGCGAGGCAACCCTCGGCGGGGATCGTGTTTGGATACAGCGGTGGTTGGACACCAAGCTCGTGCTTTGCGGCGAGCAGATCGTCTATAAAGCGTATCTAGGATTTGGTGCGAGATCCCCACCTTTGTTTTGCTGAGCAGATGCAGCCAGAGCTGCCAAACGGTCATAAGTTCAACGGGGCAAGCTGGCCAGCACTCGGTGGGAACTTGTTTCGCCTCACGCGCCAGAGCGATGGCCGTGATGTTCTGGCTCGCAGCGCAGGTGGTGAATACCCGAGCGAAGCCGATATCCGACACTTGGATGCCGAGCTAGCGACGCCCATCTTAGATGACGACGCGCTCCTTCGGCCGGTTCAACGCGTCGATGGCCTGCGGCAATCTTGGCTGCTGTACGAAGGCGTCTCGGGCGAGCCGCTCGACACAACCAAGGTGTACTCGATCGGCGAGTTCTGGGACTTCGCCTGCGCACTGACGCGCGAGCTTGCCAAGAACCATCGTGCGGGCCGCGTGCACGGGCGGCTCGAGAGCAACTGCATCTGGTGGGACTCGGCGCAGGCTGCAGTCGGTGTCGTGGGCTGGCTGTCGAGCGAGCAAGGGCATCTTGCGAACCAGCTGCCTGCCAGCGTCGATACTGCACCGGAGCTTCTGGTGCGCGCGCACGCGAAGGTCAGCCCGAGCGCGGACATCTACTCGCTCGGTGCGCTGCTCTATCGGCTGCTGAGCGGACGGCCAGCCGTTGAATCGAGCGGCGATCTCGCGTTTGACATCGCGGCTTACCCACCTGTCCAGCTCGACCCGCTAAGTGCGCCTGAGCCACTCGCGAACTTGCTCTCGCGCATGCTCTCCAAGTCCGCCGCTGCCCGGCCGACGAGCATGCTCTCAGTGCTCGAAGAGCTGGAGGCCATACGCAACGATCCGCGCGCCACACGGCCCAACCTGGCATTTCGCTTCGACACCATGATCGGCAGGACGGGTGAGCTCGAGCGCCTAACAACCATCGCCCATCAGGCGCATGCAAGCGGCGCGACGGTCGTGCGGATCGAGGGCGAGCCCGGCGTCGGTAAATCGCACTTGCTCTCGGAGTTCGTGAGCCGCGTCAGCGTGGAGCCCTGTTTGGTCGCGCGGGCCAAGTTCGAGCAGTTTGTTCGCGGACGGCCACACAGCGCGCTCTTGACCGCATGTGCCAATGCGCTCAGTCAGGCGTTCTCCGGCGACGAGCTGATATTCGCCACGACCAAACAGCGCTTGCACGATGCAGATCCGTTGCTGTTGGGCGTGCTGGCTGCGGATATCCCGGAGCTCCAACACATCCATGGCCGGCTGACTCCGGTGCTCGACATCGGTCCGTCCGAGAGCAAAACGCGATTCAAGCGCGCGTTCCATGAGCTATTGGCGCGGCTGTCGAACGCGGAAGCGCCGCTCATCGTCGTCCTCGACGATTTACACTGGGCGGACCAGGCCAGCGCAGATCTTCTGACTGAGTTGATCGCGGGTGGACTGCCCGAGCACCTGCTGCTCGTGCTCGTCTACAGAGAGCCCAATGCGTCGAGCAACGGCGCGCTGCGAGAGCTCTGGAAGGCGATCGGCAAATCGGAGCGGATCGTCCTACCACCACTTGGCTTCTCTGAAACGCGGCAGCTGTGCAGGACAGCGGTTCCGGCGTGCAACAACCTGGAGTCGTTGGCCTCCACAGTCTTCGAGCACAGTCAAGGGAACGCGCTGCACAGCGTGGAGTTGCTAAAGAGCTTCGTCGCCGCTGGCCAGCTCACCTTTAGTGAGGAGTACTGGCACTTCACAGCATCAAGCAACCTGCACAGCTTGTCGGAAACAGTCGTCGAGCTGATCCGCGAGCGCGTGCAGCGCGAGCACACGACCATGCGCGGTTTACTCGCTGCCGCAGCGTGCTTGGGTCACGACATCTCGGACGAGTTGCTCGCGATCGCGACGGCCGCGGAGGAAGCGGTCTTTCGAGATCAGTTGGACGAGAGCGTGCGCCGCGGCTTTCTGGTCGCCTCCGAGCGACCGGGTTGCTTCCGATTCTGTCACGATCGCATTCAACAAGTCGCACTGGAGCTGAGCCCTGCTGCGTTTCGCGACGAAGTGCAGCTGCGTCTAGGACGCCACTATCGCGCGCGCATCGGCAGTGAACGTGCGGCGTTGTTCGTTTGTCTCGACTATCTCAATCCAGTTGGTCACTTGCTCTCAGAAGACGAGCGCAGTCAGCTCACCATGCTGAACTTAGACGGCGCGCGCCGAGCTCGCTCGACGATCGCTTACGATCGCGCCATTCCGCTGGCGAAGCTGTATCTGCAGAACGAAAGCATCTCGAACGATCAACGCTTCGACGCGTTGCTTTTGCTCGCCGAATGTCTGTCGCTGTCAGCGGCGGTCGAGGATCGGCGCTCGGCACAAGGTGTCTTCACGAGCAGCGCTTCGTTAGCACACACGCGCGAGCAGAAGCTGAAGCTGCTCCACAGCAGGCTGCTGTGCTACGTCCACGACCAAGACTACAGCGGCGGCGTCGAGGTCGGGTTGAGCGCGCTGCGCGTGCTCGGTCATGCGTTACCCGACAATCCCTCGCTCGCGAGAGCGGTCGCGAGCGTCGTGAAGCTGTCTGCGCGCATGTGGCGGGCGGATCCCAACGCGCTTGCGCAGCTACCAGATCGCGCGACCGACCACGATCTCGAAGTCTTTCGCTTCCTGGTTGCGCTCTGGGGTCCGTCGCACTGGGCCAATCCCAATCTGAACGCGCTGGTGTGCGTGCGTTTGGTCGAAATGACGCTGCGTTGCGGGAATGGCCAGCATTCCTCCATGGCCTACGCCTCTTATGCAGCGATCTGTCACATGCAAGGTCGCTACGAACAGGCGATGCGTTACGGCCGCGTCGCAGACGCTCTCGCCCGCACGCACAGCCCGTACACGCGCGCGATCGCCCACTTCCTGACGCTCACGTTCTTCGGCGTTTTCCAGCAGCGTCCTGCAGAGGTCGTCGCCCGCTACGACGTAACGCTGAGCGATGTCGTGGCCCACGGCGAGATTGTCGCGTCGCATATCATCGACGGCGCCGTGACCATGCTCCCGCACCTCGGTCCGGAGGTCGGCCAGGTTGTTTCCACACTGAAACGCTACGAGCGTGAGGCGCGCACCATCGGTGCGACGACCAGCCTAGAGATCATCCACTTGGTCCGTTGCTGGTGCGATCAGCTCGTTGAAGGTTCCAAGGTGGATGCACTGCATTCGCCGGTCGTCCATGACTCGTTTCTCGGCAGCCGCGACATGCTGAGGATGCAGATCGAGTACCTCCAAGGCAACGACGCCGAGGTGCTGCGGATCGGCCGTTGCGTCCGCGAGAACCTTCTCATCAAAGGCAATCCCCTGCACAAGGCGAGCTACGCCTTGTTCGTGGTGCTCGCAGCGACGCGCTTCGAACGCACGCTGACTGCTCCTGCCAAAGAAGCGATCAAGTTCCTGAAGACGCTGGACGCTGTCCGCGTCGAGCGCTCACCACAGACGTTTCGCTCGTCGCTTGTGCTTGCGCGCGGGGTGGCGGCACTCTCGGTTAATCCGCAGTCCGCGCGTGAGTTGCTGTTCGAGGCTGTAGCGCTCGCCTCGGAGCATGGGCATGGGCTGCTGCACGCGATTGCTTTGGAGCGCCTCGCCGACGCCCACGCCAAGCTGGGCGAGTATCCGCTGTACATTGAGCGTCTGCGCGAGGCTGCACATCGCTATCGACGGTTCGGTGCGGTCGCCAAAGCTGAAGCCATGGCGCGCCTGTTCGTGGGCATCGATTGGTCGCAGACGCGCTCACGCAACCTTGCCGACGCCCGCATGCAGACCGAAGGCATCATGCGCGCCGCATCCCTGATTGTCGAAGCCAGCTCTACCAACGAGCTCGGGCCGACCTTGCTCAGGGTGATCGCGACGGCAGCAGGCGCGATGCGCGCGTTCTTGTTCACGCGCGTGGATGGCAAGCTCAGCCTGGTCGCCCGGTGCGAGCGGGACCTCGCCAACGTGTCCGATGCGCCGATCGCGCTCGAGCACCTCGATCCCAAGATGATGGCGCTCAAGCTGATCCGCCGCGTCGAGCGCTTCCAGACGATCATCGAGCTACCGCGCGATCGCGATAAGTTTCTCGACGATCCGTACCTTATGGGCATCGCGAGCCCGCAAGCGCTGCTGTGTGTGCCGCTGCTCTACCGGGGCGACCTCACGGCCATCCTCTATCTCGAAAATAGCAGCAACGATGAGACGTTCAGCCAAGACGACATCACCTTGGTCTCTCTGCTCGGCAAGCAAGCCGCGATCGCGATTACCAACGCCAACACGCACCGCTTCGAGATCGAAGCGATCCAGTCGAAGGTCAATCCGCACTTTCTCTACAACGCGCTGAGCGTGATCGCAGAGCTCGTCGGCCGTTCGCCCGACGAAGCCGAAGAAGCGGTCTACAAACTGACGCGGCTCTATCGCTACATGCTCAGCAGCTCGGCCGATCAGCGCGTACCACTCGAGCGCGAGCTCTCACTGGTGCGCGATTACCTCGACCTCGAGAAGGCACGATTCGGCGAGCGCTTGCGTGTTCGCTGGGAAATCGAAGCCGCGACCAGTGGCTTTCCAGTTCCGATGCTGCTCATTCAGCCGTTGGCAGAGAACGCAGTGAATCACGGTGTGCGCCGCAACGTGAACGGCGGAACGGTCGTGATCGCAGCGCGCGTCGAAGGCGACGATCTGTGCGTGTCCGTTCGTGATGACGGCCCGGGCTGGTACGAAGGCAGCACTGGAACCGGCTTTGGCTTGAAGAGCGTTCGACGAAGACTGCAGCTGGTCTACGGCAACAATGCCGAGCTACGCATCGACAAAAGTCACGGCGTGTCAGTCCACATGCGCATCCCTCTCGGCTGCTAGCAGCGAGCGGGTGTCTAGGAATGACACGACGGAATCGGCATAGGGGCCCGAGGAAAACCCTCGGGACCCCTGCCACACCACCCGGCATGCGGGTCCGCACCGGGCGGTTCGAAGGGTTGAGGTCACGCGGCGAGT
>Ga0209082_1000103_pt1 | contig 47639 bp, 38 predicted proteins | sample ColdCreekSource_FD_184127 | JGI IMG/M metagenome (GOLD analysis project Ga0209082, IMG submission 184127) | Groundwater microbial communities from Cold Creek, Nevada to study Microbial Dark Matter (Phase II) - Cold Creek Source (SPAdes) (version 3) | ecosystem: Environmental > Aquatic > Deep... | reverse complement strand
AATTGAGAAATTTGATACTCCAAGCAAAAATTAGGGAATACTAACTTTAAATAAGATGGTCGTGAACTAAAAATCATGAAATGAGTATATTTCCACGGTCGAAGCAGCAGTCTCATCTGACAAACTTAATCACTCAACTTAGCTTAATTTTATTATTATTAATTCCTACCTGCTTCGGGGCTATTCCTGGATATTACCAAGGAGGAAACTGGAGTTGGTCAGTACTTCCTCATGCGCCTCATCTCCAAGAAATTAAAAGATTCAAAAATACAGGATTAGATATTCCCAATTGGCAAACAATTAAGCCACAAAAAAAAGTACTTGTTGCTGGCAAAACTTGGTCAATTCAAGTTTTACAACCCAATCAAAATAGTGTATCTAGTCCTATTACCCTGCTGCTTTTACCTCAAAATCATTACTTAGATAAACCAGAGGTAGAGTGGATGGACATTAATGGACTAGAAAAATGGCAAACAGATTCTTTTGAACAGTTAAATTTTGCTGTTGCTAACTCTAATTCTAAAACTGTCAAAGCTAATTTTTTTCGTGCTTGGAATCGCCAACAAACTTTTACTGTCGTCCAGTGGTACGCCTTCCCTGATGGAGGAAGTTATGGCAATTTTGGTTGGTTTTGGCGAGACTTAATTGCTCAGTTACAGCATAGTCGAGTACCTTGGATTGCGGTTTGTTTAAAAATACCTCTAGAACCTTTAAGCACCTTAGATCAAGCTCGACCTTTGGCAATATCTCTGGCAGAGGAAATTCAAGTCAGCCTAAGTAAAAAGATGAGTGCTGAATGATCAGTTGGATGAAGATAAAAATTATGAGTTGCGAATTATGAATTATCCATTTTCGGTCTTTTTATTAACAATAATATCTTGGAGCTTAAGTTTAGGTTTATCGCCTTTGATTGCCTATAGTCAAAGCTCAATTAAGCTTCCAGAGCCAGAAAACCCAACTTCGATTGAACCCAAACCATCTGTACCAACTTTTACGCCTGAAAATCCTCCCCCTAATAATCCGAGATCAACTATTAATCGAGCTAATTTAGAAGAGTTTAAAATCTATCGTTTAAACACAGGAGATAGTTTAAGTATTACTGTACCGAAGTTTCCCGAATTCGATGCGGCAGTCAATATTGATATTGAAGGTAAAGTTGTCTTACCTATTCTCGGCAGAATGTCTTTGACTGGACTAACTCTAACTGAAGTAGAAACCAAAATCGCCGAGCAACTGGGTCATCGTTTTTTACAAGCACAACCAGAAGTTTTTGTTAATTTAACCGCTCCGCGTCCTGCACAAATCAGCGTTTTGGGTGAAGTCTTTAAGCCAGGTTTTTACAGCTTTGTATCTGGTTCACCTTTAACGGCAGCACTTTTGGTGGCGGGAGGTAGTACTAATGATGCCGATTTGCGCTCAATTACCGTACGGCGCACTTTAGTTGATGGTAGCGTCATTGAGCAAAACTTCGATCTCTATACGCCACTGATCAGTAATCAAGGATTGCCTGATATGTCTTTACAAGGAGGAGATGTGATTGTAGTCAACGAAATCAAAGTTGGGGAGGATCGAGATTATGACCGAGCCTTAGTTGCGAGAACTACTTTACCCCAACAAACAATCAGAGTTCGGGTTTTGGTGCCTTCTAATACAGGAACTTCTTTCCGCAATCTAGAATTGCCTAACGGTAGTACTTTTGTAGATGCGATCGCTTCTTTACCTCCCGACGACAATTTACTTATTAAAGAAGAAATTGCCCTGCTGAGATTCGATCCAGAAACGGGGGGAATTACTACGCAAAAACTGAATACTCAACAAGTGATTCACGGCAATATTGCCCAAAATATTCCCCTGCAAAATGAGGATGTTATCGTTGTCAGTCGCACACTGCTAGGGAAAATATTTAACTCTTTCAACATTATTACCCAACCAATTACAACTTTCTTTGGTTTTCGTGTCTTCCTTGAGGGCTTGTTGTAAATCAGTGATTAGATAGATAATTTTTTTCTATTCTTATTTTTTATTTCGTATCCGTTAATAGTAATTAATATTGATGCCATTCGGCATTTGACTTAAATGACTCCACCGATTGTTAAACGTTTTTTGATCGCTTTTGAACAATACAAGGTATTAGGCTTATTTATCTTTCTGTTGAGCCTGGGACTATCGGGGATTTTTGCTGTTCAACCAGAACCACCAACTCCTAAAACCAGTTATAAAGCCAACGGACAGCTTTCTTATAGTAATCCACCACCCCTATTTACCAGCACAGGAGAACAGCTTCAGCAAGAGGGAAGATTGGTAAACGTCGATATTCTGCTTAGTCCTTCAGTACAAACAAGGATTAAAGAAAGGTTGCAATTAAATAGCAATGAACTAAAAGAAATAATTGATAGTAAACTCACAATCGATGTTCCCCAAGAAGGGGAAATTTCATTAATTACCCTGGAGTATAAAGACGCTGTTAGTGCTGAAGAAGCTATCAATACTCTGAATGTATTTATGACCGAAATGGTCGATCAAAGTCGCTCAATTAATACTTCTCAATTGCGGAGTCGGATCAAAGCTTTACAGTCAAGATTACAAGAAATTCAAGGTAAATTAGCCACCGCAGAAGAAGCTTTTTATAAATTTATTACTAGTGAAGGGACTCCTTTATTAGCAATTCAAGATGGCAGTCTTTTTACTAGTTTAACTGGTTCTCAACAGCAACAAAGACAGCTAAAATTAGTGTTAGAAGAAATTGATGGTCAAGTTAGCAGTATTGTTAAACAGTTAGGTCTTAATCCCGAACAGGCATATACAGCATCGGCTTTAAGTGCAGACCCTTTTCTTGCTGGATTGCGATCGCAATTATTGGATTTAGAAAGCCAAAAGCAACTCCTAGAAAAAGATTTACGTCCTGATCATCCCAACTTGGAGAATTTGCAAAAGCAAATTGGTGTCAACGAACAACTATTGCAACAAAGAGCCAAAGAAGTCTTAGGCGGTGATGGTCAATATGATACTTTGCCGACTCAACTTAAACAAGAAAGCAGCCTCGATCCCGCTAGACAATTACTAGCCAATAATTTAGTTACCCTGCAAACTCAGCGTGAAGGTATTCAAAGACAGCTAAATTCGCTCAAACAAACCGAAACTCAGTTAAAGCAGCAATACGAGCAGTTTCCTAATAAACAACTGCAACAAGCTCGTTTAGCACAGGAAGTAGAAACCAAAAAAGCTTTATATGAAACTATTTTGACCGCTTTAGTAGATGCTCAATCAGCAGAAGCTGAAACCACCGCTAGTTTTGTGGTTGCCCAAGCTCCTGTATTGCAAGAATTGCCCCCAACAGCCTATGCTCCACCCAACCGTCTATTAATCCTAGCTGGAGGGGCGGGAATTGGCTTGATCGCCGCCAGTGCAACTATAGTCTTATTGGCAATGTTAGACGATCGCTTGCATACAGAGCAAGAAGTTCAAGATTTGTTAGCCGATCAAGAAGTTCCAATTTTGGGTAATATTCCCTGTGTGATGTGCTTCAATCTCCAGGGAGAGCAGACTTCTACTTTAGTTGATCCTGATTCAGGCTTTTTATCTTTTTATGAACGAGTCCGCAGCAATTTAGTGCGTTATAGCGCTCGCTCGGCTAAAGTTATTTTAATTAGTAGTATAAATGATCTAGAAGGCAAAAGTGTAACTGCTTACAATCTTGCGATCGCTCACGCCCAGGCTGGTAAGCGGACTCTTTTAATTGAAGCCGATTTGCGCTCCAATTCCAATGCCAATTGGGTACAGTTAGCCCCCGATACTCAAGCTAGTATCGAACCTCTTAAATATTACGGCGATCGCAGTAATGCCATTCGTTTAGTGCCTAAAATTACCAATTTGTCAACAGTGATCAGCCCAGGGCCGTTACGCCGAGTCGCTGCCGTAATTGAATCTAGCGAATTGCGTAACTTAATTGAAGATGCGCGCGGTCGCTTTGACTCAATTATTATTGATACCCCTTCTTTAGCAGAAAGTAACGATGCCCTTTTACTAGAACCTTTAACAGATGGCATGATTTTAGTAATTCGACCAGGAATTATTCAAGGAAATCTACTTAGAGAGACGATTGAGCAGCTTACTGAGATTGAACTTCCTTTATTAGGTGCTGTAATTAATAATTTAGACCGCCAAATTTCTTTGCTCGATGAACAGTTTGCTAAATTTACAGCTATAGAATCGGAAGCGCCTCAGACTTCTTCTCTCTAAGAAGGAGCAACTAGCGGAAAGTTCCCTATTTTTAATACCGGGGTTTTTCGCTTGTCAACCAGTTTGTCTACAAGTTGGTAGAAGCTCAAGCTGAAACTGGCGATATAAAAGGTAAAGGAAAAGATTAATAGATTTTAAGTGAACGCTGACATTGAGTTACCATTCCTGGTATTATTTTCGTGTTCTTGTCCCAACATTCTTGAAAATGAAACCAGCTTTATTCCCTTTGATGCGAATCGGTATTTTGGCTTTTGCTTATCTATACGCAACAAGTGAAATAACCAACGCTCAAGTTACGCCCGATGGCACTGTTAACACTCAAGTTAACCAAACCGATAACGTTTCAGAAATAACTGGTGGTGAAACCAGAGGAAATAATCTGTTTCATAGTTTTCAAGAATTTTCAGTTCGTACTGGAAATGAAGCTTTTTTCAACAACGCCAATAATATTTCTAATATTTTCAGTAGAGTCACAGGCGGAAATGCTTCCACCATTGATGGTTTAATTCGGGCTAATGGTAGTGCTAGTTTATTCCTAATTAACCCCGCAGGAATTATATTCGGGGAAGGTGCAAGATTAGATATTGGTGGTTCTTTTTATGGCAGCAGCGCCGATAGTATTTTGTTTGAGGATGGCGAATTTAGCGCGACGGATTTAGATAATCCACCTGTATTGACGATTAATGCGCCGATTGGTTTGAATTTGAGGGATGAGCCAGGGGATATTGTTAATCGTTCAATTGTACAGAATAGCAATGAAGAATTCGTAGGTTTAGCAGTTGCACCAGGAAATAATCTCGCTTTTATTGGCGGTAATATTAACTTTGAAGCTGGTGAAGCTACTGCTAGTGGGGGAAATATTGAACTTGGGGGACTATCTGAAGCAGGGATAGTAAGTATCAATGAAGATGGTAGTTTAAGTTTTCCTGAAGACGTAACTAAAGCGGATATTACTTTGAGCAATGCTGCTGATGTTGATGCTAGAGGGATAGGAGGAGGGAGTGTTACCGTTAATGCTCGTAACTTAACTTTAACCCCAGGAGAGTTTGGCGGTAGCTTGATTAGGGCAGGAATTAGACCTGAATCTACTTTTGCCGAGGCACAAGCAGGGGATATTACGATTGATGTGGCTGACAAGATCACTCTTGATGACAGTGGTATTCTTAATCAAGTTAATTCTGGAGGGGCGGGTAATTCAGGCAAGATCATAATTAATACTGGTTCATTAACAGCGAACAATGGAGGACAAGTTGATGCTACTACTTTCGGTCAGGGGGATGCAGGAGCGGTGAATATTACCGCCACAGGAGATCTGACCTTTGATGGGGAAGATTCAGAAGGTTTTCCCAGTGGTGCGACTAGTCTGGTTGATACAGGAGCAGTAGGCAATGCAGGGGGGGTAACTATTTCTACGAATAACCTAACTCTGACTAATGGAGGAAGAGTTGCTGCTTCTACTTTGGGTAAGGGGGATGCAGGAGAAGTGAATATTACCGCCACAGGGGATCTGACTTTTGATGGGGAAGATTCAGGCGGTTTTCCTAGTGGTGCGACTAGTGGGGTTGATACAGATGCAAAAGGAAATGCAGGGGGGGTAACTATCTCTACGAATAACCTCACTCTGACCAATGGAGCAATAGTTGATGCTTCTACTTTCGGTCAGGGGAATGCAGGTTTAGTAGATATTACCGCCACAGGGGATCTGACCTTTGATGGGGAAGATTCAGGCGGTTCTTCCAGTGGTGCGACTAGTGGGGTTGATACAGATGCAAAAGGAAATGCAGGGGGGGTAACTATCTCTACGAATAACCTCACTCTGACCAATGGAGGAAGGGTTGGTGCTTTGACTCTCGGTCAGGGGGATGCAGGTTCAGTAGATATTACTGCCACAGGGGATCTGACCTTTGATGGGGAAGATTCAGGCGGTTTTCCCAGTGGTGCAACTAGTGGGGTTGCTCCAGGAGCAGTAGGAAATGCAGGGGGGGTAACTATCTCTACGAATAACCTCACTCTGACGAATGGAGGATGGGTTGATGCTTCTACTCTCGGTCAGGGGAATGCAGGTTTAGTCAATATTACCGCTACAGGTGATCTGACTTTTGATGGGGAAAATTCAGAAGGTTTTCCCAGTGGTGCGACTAGTCTGGTTGATACAGGAGCAGTAGGCAATGCAGGGGGGGTAACTATCTTTACTAACAACCTGAATTTGACGAATGGAGGATATGTTGACGCTTCCACTTTGGGTAAGGGGGATGCAGGTTCGGTGGATATTACCGCCATAGGGGATATTACGATTGATGGCGAAACTTTAGCAGGTTTTCCTGGTGGTGCGACTAGTTTAGTTAATCCAGGAGCAGAAGGAAATGCAGGGGGTGTAACTATCTCCACTACTAACCTGAATCTGACCAATGGCGGCAGTGTTGATGCTTCTACTTTCGGACAGGGGAATGCTGGAATTGTAACCATTGATGCGTCTGAGTCTATTTTTATCAGTGGAGCAATAGAACGTTTTCGCAGTGGGATATCTGCTAATGCTCTGAATGGTAATGGTAATGGCGGTGATGTCAATGTCACTACCAATCAACTGACCATTGCCAATGGTGGCACAATTGAAGCTAGTAATCTTGACAATATAGGAGGGGAGGACACTCCAGGTACAGGACAGCCAGGAAACATTTTTATTAAAGCTAATAATATTGATTTGGTAGATACAGCCAGAATTGATGCAGCGACTCAATCGGAAACTGGAGAAAGTGGCAAGATTGATTTACAAGTTGCAGAGGATATTACTTTACAGGAAAACAGTTTTATTTCTGCTCAAGCCTTTAAGAACGCAGACGGTGGAAATTTAAACATTGATGCTCGGTTTATTATTGCTTATCCTGGTAACGGTGTTGGTAATGATCTTGTGGCTACTGCGGATGCTGGCAAGGGAGGAAATATTGATCTCAATGTCCAGCAACTTTTTGGCTTACAGTCAGGAAATGCTATTTATAGAAACAATAAATTTATACCTAATAACACTAATGATCTTGATGCCAGTTCTAACATCGATGGTTTAGGGGGAAATATTACTATTAATACCTCTGATATTAATCCTGTTCAGGGAGCAACTGAATTACCAACCAACGTAGTAGAACTTGGAGAAACAAGACAACAAGCTTGTGAAGCCAATAGAGATGGAACAGCTAAAAACGGTTTAACCATTAAAGATAAAGGCGGTGTTCCACCAGCACCAGATTTACCCCTAAATTCTCAGAGCATTTCAATCAATGGCGAAATAGACCCCACCATATCTGCTATTCCTGAACCAATAGAAACTAGCATAGGCAAGATTCAACCAGCCAGAGGAATTAAAGTTACCAAAGATGGTCGGGTAATTTTAACCGCATATCGTACTAATAATGCTGGAGAACGAATACCCGAAATTAAGCCAAACTGTAATAGTGGTGTGTCCATGTCTAATTGATGGGTTTCTATTCAGGTAGTAGGTAGCCGAGTGATTGACACTCCCACGTCTTCGCTTCGCTAAAGACGTGGGATTCTTGCGTCTAGTTCAGTTATAGGTACAATCAAATAGAGACAATTGCGTGTACTCTACTCTCCCTTTAACTGGATTCATCAAGTTCGACTGAAAATAAAGAAAGCGCCAAAAAAAGAATATATGTAGAACATATTATTAGAATAATTAAAATATTTAAAGTAGGGCAAGAAAGATTTAGATTGAATTATCGAAAATATAGTTCAATTATGAGTACGATATGTGGTCTAGTTAGATTAAGAATTGGAGCTTTAATTCTTGAGTAGTTAAAAAAGCGATCGCGCTTCTCAAAAAATAGTAAGTAGCAAAGTTTATTTTTAAGATAATAACTAACTAGAATGTATCTTAAAGCCCGTAAACTGGTAAAAATTCGACTAACTCTCTTTTTGATTGTAAGGCTTGCAAATGTTGTCAAACAACATTTACAGATTTTTGGAGATGTCTATTGAGAAAAGAATTTCCGCATTTGAAGAAGATGCCGAGTATGTGGACTAGAAGCTATTTTGTTTCTACTGCTGGCAATGTTTCTAGTAGTACAATTGAGAAATATATAGCAAATCAAGGCAAAAACTAGACGGATGCTGAAGCATCCGAGTCGCAATTCATAAGGGGCTGTTTGCGTGGGTTTCCCGCGCAATTTATAAGCCCCGTCCAACGCTATCACGGACGCTTCGCTCGTTGGCTTTCGTAGTCGACCGTCCTTTCTGTAAGGGTAGCGATTGTCTTGGATGTCAAGTTATTAATGTTATTTTGCGATCGCAATTATTGAGTTATAGAGAAAGAAAAAGCGATTGGGCAAAGCCCAGGCTACGCGATCGCGCTGCGGAATTAAAAAATGGTTCGCATCATATTAAATAGAAGTACCAAACAATCACTTCTTGGAAAAAGAGCGCAGGTCGCAATACAAAATTGCACTTTTGTCAAGAGATTGCCAAGATATTTAATATTTTGCTTCAGGCGATCGCTATGAAAATCCGATTATAGATTAATTAAACTGTCAAAGTATCGAACAACCGCTTCTTGGAAAAAGAGCGCAGGTCGCAATACAAAATTGCACTTTTGTCAAAAGATTGCCAAGATATTTAATATTTTGCTTCAGGCGATCGCATAGTTGAAGCAAAATATCCCTTGACTTCATCTCCGTAGTCGTTGTTTTTCCTCAGCTTAAGTTAATTTATCTAAACATTAAGTTTTTATAAAAACTTTTTCTAAAAATATTGAGAATAATTAGCAATACTGAACGAAATTAATGGGTTTGCAGAGGCTTGAATTTTATTGAGAATCGTGTTTCAATAAGAATTAGTATGTTGCCATTTTATAATCATTTTCTCACTTTTACATTTCTTTATAGTCTTTAAAAGCTTTTGAAATATAGCTTTGAAGTCAAAAAATTGTTTTTGGTCTTAACGAAACTTCAAATTAATCCTTTCTCAAAATCTGATTAATACATTTGAACCTCTTGATAAAATGACCATAAAGTCATAGAAAACTTTTAAGAAGAATTGGCGACGAAAAACATCAAAGTCATTTAATTGTTAGTAAGTAAGAGTAGAAGAGTAGAAGAGTAGGGTGGGCAAATTGCCAAAATCATCAAAAAGCGTTTCAGGAAAAATAATTTGCCCACCTAAATTAAAATTACTTTTAGCAACCCCTCAATTTTAGTGATTTTTGACTTTTGCAGGATACAAAGATTGAATCCATTCCCATTCTTGAGCTAAACCCTCAGCTAGAGAAACTTGAGGCTTATAGCCCAAGATATTATTAGCCTTGGTAACGTCTGCGCTAGTGTGACGAGCATCTCCCATCGCTTTATCAATATAATTTTTGCGAATTGGCTGCCCGATTACTTGCTCCATAGTCTCTAAAATAGCGGCTACAGTTACTCGACTACCGCCACCAATATTAAACACTTCGCCGATTGCTTCTGATATTTCTCCAGCAGCTAAATTAGCAGCTACAGCATCGCTAACAAAAGTAAAATCTCTGGTTTGTTGCCCGTCCCCAAAAATAGAGATAGGTTCGTCGTTAATTGCGGCTTTAAAAAACTTGTGAAACGCCATATCAGGACGCTGACGAGGCCCATAAACGGTAAAATAACGCAGTGCGGTAGCTGGAACCCCAAAATTTTGATGATATAGCCAGCACAAACTTTCCCCAGCCAATTTAGTAATACCGTAGGGAGAAACTGGTTGAGGACATATTGTTTCGGGAGTGGGCATAGTCTCGGCATTGCCATAAATTGAAGAACTTGAAGCATAAACAATTCTTTTTAAAGATTTAGCTTCTTTCGCCGCTTCTAAAATTATTTGGGTAGCATTAATATTTCTTTCGGTATAGTTACAAAAGCCTGATCCCCAACTAGCTCTAACCCCAGCCTGTGCAGCCTGATGGTACACTACATCAACTGATTCCAAAAGCTCTTGCCAATTCAAATCTTGAATGCTGGCTCTAATAAGCTTAAAACAAGAGTTGGACTCCAGGTTGGCTATATTTCTCTCCTTGAGGTTGGGATCATAATAGTCATTAAACTGATCAATCCCGATTACTCTATGCCCTTGTTTTAAGAGAGCTTCTGCCAAGTGAGAACCAATAAACCCCGCAACACCAGTAACAATATGAGTAACCATAAGGAGCAACTACAATAAAAGATGATTGTTTTCCGTTTTAGATCTCTAACAGGATAACCGTACTTTTTAGTTTTTTTGCTGAACAATTGAGGATTGCTGCCAGGTTTATGGATATATATCGCTCTAGCTGCTATCTTATAACTGCTTAATAACCAAAAATATATTATATTTCTATATGTAGTTCAAAACTTCAATTAGATTTAAGTACAGTGCAAAAATAAAAAATACCTTAGCAATAACTGAATTTGTTTAACAATATCCGATACTTAATCATTGAGAAAATAATTTAAAACCCTATGGATATCACTAGCGACCTACACGTTATCGAGACTAGACCTTTGTTAAGCCCAGCATTTATAAAAAGCGAATTTCCCCTAACTACAAAAGTTGCTAACTTAGTTACCCAGACTCGCAACCGTATTCGCAATATCTTAGCGGGAGAAGACCAAAGACTATTAGTAGTTGTAGGCCCTTGTTCTATTCATGATGTTGATGCAGCTCAAGAATATGGACAGAAATTAGCGAATTTGCGATCGCAATTACAAGATAACTTAGAAATCGTCATGCGGGTATATTTTGAAAAGCCCCGTACCACTGTTGGTTGGAAAGGATTGATCAATGATCCTCACCTAGACAATAGCTACGAGATCAATACAGGGCTTAGAACAGCAAGACAACTACTAATTGATTTAGCAGAGATCGACTTGCCTGCCGCTACAGAATTACTCGATCCGATTACGCCACAATATATTGCTGATTTAATTTGTTGGACAGCAATTGGCGCAAGAACTACAGAGAGTCAAATACACCGCGAAATGGCTTCTGGTTTGTCAATGCCCGTGGGTTATAAAAACGGTACTGACGGCAGCTTCAAAGCCGCAATCAATGCCATGTTAACCGCTAAAATTTCTCATCATTTTTTAGGTATCAATCAAGACGGGTTAGCTAGTATTGTTAAAACAACTGGTAATCCAGACGGACATTTAGTCTTACGGGGTGGTGCAGCTAAACCAAACTATGAAGCTAGTGATATAGAATCGGCGACGACTGTCTTGAAGCAAAAAGCCTTAAACTCCAATTTAATGATTGATTGTAGCCACGGCAATAGTAGTAAAGACTATACAAAACAGTCGGTCGTTTTAGATAGCATCGCGCAACAGATCGAAGCTGGTTCATCCCAAATTATGGGGGTAATGATTGAAAGCCATTTGGTAGCAGGAAATCAATCTATTTCTAGTGAAGGCAAACCATTAGTTTATGGTCAAAGTATTACTGATGCTTGCGTTAATTGGGAAACGACCGAACAAATGCTTCATTCTTTAGCAACCTCAGTCGCCAAAGGTAGACAAATCGCAGTAGCTGCTCAAAATCGGATTTCTCTGGCAAGAAAATAAGTCTTTTAATTCTATTAATTTCTCGCTCTGACGTTGATGACAGATTTATCTTCAATTACCGAAGCCGAAAAAACCCAACTGATTGAGACAGCCCAAAGAGCTTTGTCCCATGCCTACGCGCCCTATTCTCAATTTAGAGTAGGCGCAGCGGTATTGACAGAGAAAAGACAGATTTTTGCTGGGTGCAATGTGGAAAATGCCTCCTATGGTTTAAGTATCTGTGCTGAAAGAAATGCGATCGCAACTGCCATAATGGCAGAGGGAGGAGGTACAATCAAGATAAAAGCGATCGCCGTAGTTAATAACCAAGATGCCCCTTGTTCTCCCTGCGGTGCTTGTAGACAAGTAATTTGGGAATTTGGCAAAGACGCTCTGGTTATTTTCCGAGGAAGTCAGGGATGGCAAACTTCTGAAATGAGGAAACTATTGCCCCAAGGATTTTCTTTTTAAATACGGTTTCTAAACTCATCTCTTAGCTATATCCTATATAGATTGACCATCAAAAAATAAGCCTGTAATGAAGTCATATCTCGCCGCCGCTATTCAAATGACCAGTAAACCAGACCTAGAAAAGAATCTGGTCGAGGCAGAAGAATTAATCGAACTAGCAACACGTCAAGGTGCGGAATTAGTCAGTTTGCCAGAGAATTTTGCCTTTTTGGGAAAAGAAGCTGATAAAGTTGCTCAAGCGCAAGAAATTGCCGTGCAATCTGAAAAGTTTTTGAAGAAAATGGCACAGAGATTTCAAATTACCATCTTGGGTGGCGGGTTTCCTGTCCCCGTGGCAGACAACCCCTCTAAAGCTTATAACACAGCTATTTTGGTTGCTCCTGATGGTCAAGAAATATTTCGCTATCAAAAAGTCCATTTATTTGATGTCAATGTACCTGATGGCAATACTTATCAAGAATCTAGTACAGTTATGGCAGGTCAAGATCTACCTACCATCTACAATTCAGATAGTCTGGGTAAATTAGGTCTTTCTATTTGCTATGATGTCCGCTTCCCCGAATTTTATCGCTATTTATCTAATCAGGGTGCGGATGTCTTGTTTATACCTGCTGCTTTTACCGCCTATACAGGTAAAGATCATTGGAAAATACTGTTGCAGGCAAGAGCGATTGAAAATACCTGTTATGTTATTGCACCTGCTCAAACTGGCAATCATTATGAACGTCGCTATACTCATGGTCATGCCATGATTATCGATCCTTGGGGGGTGATTTTAGCCGACGCAGGAGATCAACCAGGAGTAGCCGTAGCTGAAATCAATCCGAATCGTTTGCAACAGGTGCGTCGGCAAATGCCTTCTTTACAACATCGAGTGTTTGTTTGATTTTTTACTGCTCTAATTAATAAATAAATAATTAATATCCACTGATGTAATTACCAACTAATTGTGATTGTGATCGCACTTTGTTAAATTAATACATGAGAGCTTAATATTTTCTGTATTGCCAACCCAAAATTAAGGCAATAATTAGGGATGGCAAAAAAACTGTAATTAGAGCCAAACTTGTGGTTGCTTTTAAAGGTATAAGTTGACCACCATACTTAATAACAATTGATATTACTGTGGAGAGCAACAAAATTTTTAAAATAAATCCTGCTTGAGTATTCATAATATAAATTAGCCCAAATCAAACAGCCGTCAATAAGAATAACTTTAGCAGTATTCACTAATAGACGATTAATTTATTTAATATAGATACCTCTCTCAGTTAAATACTTGTTATCTGAGTTTTTGTTTAATATAACCAACTAATTGAGTAAACTGTTTTTTCAACTGTTCTGCTTCTTTTTCCATTTTGGCGATTTTCACTTTTAGGGCTTCGATTTCAGATGTGAGAGCGGCAGGATCAGAGCCTTGAAGACTAGGAACAGCTACAGACAAAACATTATTCTGCAAACTTTGTGGCTGTTTCTTCGCTTTCATCATCGATTCTCGAATCGCTTCAACTAATTGTTCGCGATCAAAAGGTTTTTCGACAAAAGCAAAATATTCAAAAGGCTCAGTAACTTTATCTGTTACTTCTTCCTTTCGTCCAGACATCAATACAAGGGGAATGGAACGATATTTTTGCTCTTTTTGAATTTCTTGATAAACTTCCCAGCCGCTCATTTTAGGCAGTAAAAAATCAAGCATAATCAAATTAGGATTTTCTGTTTTAATCAGGTTGAATCCTTCAAGACCATCTTTGGCTTCAATAACTTCAAAGTTGCCATCTGGCAACATATCTTTGACTCGCATTCTAATGACTTTACTATCATCAATAACCAAAATTTTGTGAGTTGACACGATCTACTCCTGAGCGACTAACCCCTTTATGCCTGAGATTTACTAGACTAAGTTTAGTAGTTAGTTGTTGTTTACAAGTTTAGAGTTCCCTTTTAAACTATCAAAATAACAGGAAAAAATATCTAAATTATAATTATTTTTGTATTTTAACTAAGTAATATTGCTGATTAGAAGAATAATGAATACATTTGAACAGTTTCGCACAGCAAAAGATCAATGGCGTACAGAGAACATTTCTTTGCCTTCGTGGTTAAAACGTCCGATTGGTAAAGCAAGTGACCTATCTACTGTACAACGAATTATTAAACAAAGAAACATTCACACTATCTGCGAGGAAGGTAGATGTCCCAATCGAGGAGAGTGCTACGCTAATCAAACTGCAACTTTTTTACTGATGGGACAAACCTGCACCCGCTCCTGTGCTTTTTGTCAAGTAGAAAAAGGTCATGTGCCGATGATTCTAGACCCTGAAGAACCGCAAAAGGTTGCTGAGGCTGTTAGTTTACTCGGTTTACGCTATGTAGTTCTTACTTCTGTTGCCAGAGATGACTTAGCCGATGGGGGTGCAGGATGGTTTGTTAAAGTCATGACCACGATTCGAGCCAAAAATCCTCAGACTCAAATAGAAGTGCTGACTCCCGATTTTTGGAGTGGCAAGGAAGCTGCGATCGCCCAAAAAGCCAGAGTTGCCACGGTAGTGGCGGCGCAACCTGCCTGTTACAATCACAACTTAGAAACAATCAAACGTTTGCAAGCACCGGTGAGAAGGGGCGCAAAATACGATCGCTCTCTTGATGTTCTTAGGTTTGTTAAAGAGCTTGATCAAACTATTCCTACTAAGTCTGGTTTGATGCTCGGCTTGGGGGAAACAGAAGCAGAAGTAATCGAAGCAATGCAAGATTTAAGAGCCATAAATTGCGATCGCTTGACAATTGGTCAATATATGCGTCCTTCCTTGGCCCATTTACCAGTGCAAAAATACTGGACTCCTGCCGAATTTGACCATCTAAGTAAAATTGCTAAGGATTTAGGATTTTCTCATGTTCGTTCCGCACCATTAGTACGTAGTTCCTATCACGCAGGGGAAGAATAAATAAGAAATAAGAGCGCAAAAAATGAATTAGTCCTAGCGTTGTCGCCAGGACTAAAGTTTTATCGAGGGTTTCTTCTATGAACAATTATCAAGGTTAAGAACTGTAAAGTATGCGATCGCGATCACAACCATCATCTTTTTGAGCATTGATTCAGATTTACGGCTTATTTCGCCGACTGTAATATCTGGGAAGCAATTGCCATACTTTCTTCATAAAGCATCTCTCTGCCCCATCGTTGCAGCTGTTGAGCGAGCAAATCTTCGGTTTTTTGATCAGACAGGGGCGTTACTTGTTCGATATAACAAGCCTCCGCTCCGCCGCGAGCTTCCATTCTCATGCAGCCTGAAGTGCTAGAACACAATACGGTGCAGCAGTCAGCATCTAGATTAGTCGAGCTTAAACGCAAACTAACTAAATCCCCAGGGACTTCTCCCCAGTCAGCAGTGGGAATACCTGCTAATTCGGCTTCAATATTTCGTTGTTTTTCGTCGGTAAATCTAACCTTGCGAATATCATAGTCTCCACCCTCTAGTTGATAATCAACGGGAGTCCATTTGAGGCGACTAGCTAACCAGCCAAGAAACATTAAGGCTTGGGCTTGATTTCCCTGTTCGTAATCAATGGTTACTTTATCTACTTCATAAATCCCCGATCTCCTTTCTGGGGGATCAAAAGCGGCAGCAGTTAATTCTTGCCAAGGTGCTAATCTGCGCCAGTTGATATCGGCAAGAGCAGTTTCTTGTTTTAATAGTTCTGCTAGAGATGTTAAATCCTCTTCTGGGTGAACAAAACTGCTGGAATCAAAAATCACCGTATCACTGGAGCTAACTAAACGTTTAAATAAAGGATGTTCAGGGGCTGGGGTAGCTTTCCACCAGACAAACTTGGGCAAATCGGCGATCGCAAGTTCCGAAATAATTCCACCAATTCTTTCCAAGGCTTCAGCAGTACCGCTTAAACTGATATATTCGCAGCAGACTAAAGTATTTTTACTTTGTTTGTTAATCGGGCAATATGCCGATACTTGGGCTTTAACTCCAGTGTCTTCGCCCAAAATTGGACAGAGGGTGATGATGCGACAGGGGTTAGAAGCGGCGATCGCATCAGCAGTAGCCCCCTCAGAATCAGGGCTGTAGTTAATTGCAGCAATTTTATGTGCAGGAGTTAGCTGATTTTCGACTTTTGCCTGGGCAAATTCTGATTGCAACCTATTTAACAATGCCTCGTCAGCCTTCCCTGTAACTTCCATACCATAAGCTTTTTGAGCAGCTTGTAGGGCTGTTTTGGTTCTGGGCCCGGCAATGCCATCAATGGGGCCTGTGTAGAAACCTAGAGAAGCTAATAGCTGCTGTGTGCCGTCTGGTTCATAAACCAGCAAACTAAAGGTCGCGGCTCTGGTGACGGAAGTACCATCTTCGTCTGAGCCTTGATTTTGCCAAAGCGATCGCAATTCTGCTTCAATTTCGTCGATAGATACGTCTTTGGGTGCTTGTAAAGATACTATTGGGGAAACCATTTTAAAGGATGAGGGGTGAGGAATAAGGAATGAATTTGATATTGAATTTAAAGTCTACGCCAGCGACGGCGATCTCGATTAAGCATCAATTCGGCTTCTTTCGGTTGCCAAGTTCCTGCTTCGTATTGGGGCATCAAGCTAGGGTCACTAGGGGTTTCCCAAGCATTGATTAAAGGTGTAACGATATTCCAAGCCGCCTCTACTTCATCAGCGCGGGTGAATAAAGTTTGATCGCCCAGCATACAGTCTAGTAGCAGACGGTGATAAGCATCGGCTGTTGCCATGCCAAAAGACGAACCGTAGCTAAAGTCCATATTTACGGTTCGCGTCCGTAAATCGGGGCCAGGAGTTTTGGCTTCAAACTTAAGAGATATCCCCTCATTGGGTTGAATCCGCATGGTAAGAACATTAGGACTCGTCTGTTGTGCCGCGGACTGGAAAATTAACAGAGGAACTTCGCGGAAGTGGATGGAAATTTCGGTAACTTTTTTAGGCATCCGTTTGCCTGTTCGTAGATAAAAAGGAACTCCTTTCCATCGCCAATTATCGATCTCTAGTTTCAAGGCGATAAAAGTGGGGGTAGTCGATTCTGGATTAACTCCTTCCTCTTGGCGATAGCCTTTAACTGGGCTACCTTTCATCCACCCTGGGGAATATTGCGCCCGAATGGCACAAGTTTCTAAATTATTCACATCAGCAATATGAGTTGCTTGCAATACTTTAGTTTTTTCGTTCCGAATACTGTCTGCATCTAGAGCGTTAGGGGGTTCCATTGCCGTAATGGCAAATAGTTGCATCAAGTGGTTTTGCACCATATCCCGCAATGCGCCAGAGGTTTCGTAATAGCCAGCTCGTTCTTCTACCCCAACTGTTTCGGCAACGGTAATCTGGACATGATCGACAAATTGACGATTCCATAGCGGTTCAAAAATAGCGTTACCAAAACGGAATACTAAAATATTTTGAACTGTTTCTTTGCCGAGATAATGATCAATGCGATAAACCTGTTCTTCTTTACATACTCGTTGTACGGCGCGGTTGAGAGATTGTGCCGTACTTAAATCTTTCCCGAAGGGCTTTTCAATAACAATGCGCTGTTTGCTTGGGTCGGCGAGCATTCCTGCTTTGCCTAACTCCTTGAGGGCTGGTTTAAAGAAGTTCGGCGATACTGCCAGATAAAATACCCGATTTCCTCTAGTGCCTCTTTTGGCATCTAGTTCTTCTAAGAAAGCCTTGAGTTTTTGATAGCTTTCTTGTTCATCCATGTTGCCAGAACAGTAAAAGATGCCTTGAGCAAAATCTTGCCAAAGTTCTTCGTTGCCAACTCCATTGCCAAATTCATCGATCCCTTCTCGAAGATGTTGGCGAAAATAGTCATGAGTCCAATCTCGTCTCGCTACACCGACGATGGTTACTTCTGGAGGCAGCCGACGTTCTCTTTTGATTTGATATATGGCTGGAATTAGTTTCCTTTGGGTTAAATCTCCCGATGCCCCAAAGATAACGATGATTGAGGGATCGGCAGTTCTTTCTTGCTGTAGTCCTACCCGTAACGGATTTTCTAATATTGCTACCATTTTTAATTATTGATTATTTTCTATTCTTCTTAGGGGCGTTACTCTTACGATTCGGCTGACGCCAACGCGGAAACCGCCCCTACTTTTAAACGGCAGCTAATTGCTTAACCTTGGTTTCGAGGGATGACATTAAAGATTCAAAAGGTTTGATAAATTTATCAATGCCTTCTTCTAGTAATTCATCCATTACTGCATCAAGATCAATCCCGACATTGGGATCTGCTAGACCATCAATAAGTTGATGAGCCTCTTCTAAATTGTTGGCGATGCGATTAGCGGGATCGCAATGATCGATGCAAGCATCAATAGTGTCAGGAGGCAGGGTGTTGACTGTATTTGCGCCGACTAACTCATCGACATACATGACATCGTTGTATTCGGGGTTTTTAGTGCTGGTACTTGCCCACAATAGTCGCTGTACTTTTGCTCCTTTAGCCGCTAAGGCTTCCCATCTCTCTCCACTGAAAATTTCTTCGTATTTTTGGTAGGCAATTTTAGCATTTGCGATCGCAACTTTGCCTTTGATAGCATTGAGTTTAGTTTGAGCTTCACCGCTAGCTGATTCGAGTTTACGATCTAAGCGGGCATCGATATTACTATCAATACGGCTGAGGAAGAAACTGGCAACGGAGGAAATCTTACTAAGATCTTCGCCTGCGGCGGCTCTTGTTTCTAAACCTCGAATATAAGCCCAGGCGGTTTCTACGTAACTGTTTACAGCAAACAACAGGGTAACATTAATGCTCATGCCTTCAGAGATCGCCTGTTCTACGGCGGGTAAACCTTCAGGTGTCCCAGGAATCTTAATCATTAAGTTGGGGCGAGCTATAGTTTGGTAGTAACGGCGCGCCTCTTTGATTGTACTGGCTGTATCTTTGGCTAGATTTGGTGGAACTTCAATACTGACGTAGCCATCTAAACCATTAGTCTCTTCGTACACGGGCATGAAAATATCACAAGCCTTGGTAATATCGCTAAAGATCAAATCTTCATAGATTTCCTGTACAGACTTCCCTGCCTTGATTCCAGCTTCAATTGCCCTATCGTAAATTTGGTTACCTGCGATCGCTTTTTCAAAAATTGCGGGGTTAGAAGTGATTCCTCTGATTCCCTTCTCGGTGATCGACTGTTTTAATTCTCCCGATTCAATGATGTCGCGGCTAAGATTATCCATCCAGATACTTTGACCGTACTGATTTTCAATCTCTAAAATTGGGTTGACTGTAGCCATGATTAGTTATTCTCCTGTAAATTCGGTTAATTCCTCAATAATTGATGTTTTATGATGAGACAAGAGCATCATGTTCCGATTCGCGACGCGCCCAATCTTCAATAAAAGACTCGACTAGCTGCACATCTTCTGTACTCCCAATAAACAGGGGTGTTCGCTGATGCAGCTTCTCTGGTATTACATCTAAAATTCGTTCAATTCCTGTACTGGCTTTTCCTCCTGCTTGTTCTGCCAAGAAAGCCAGAGGTGCAGATTCGTAGAGTAATCTGAGTTTTCCTTCAGCGTTTTTAACTGTACCAGGATAAAGAAATACGCCGCCTTGGAGCAAAATACGATGAAAATCTCCTACCAGTGCGCCACTGTAGCGAGATGTATAGCCATCATGGCGATGAACGTAACGAATATATTCCCGAATTGACTCATTCCACTGCCAATAGTTGCCTTCGTTGACGCTATAAACAGCGCCATGTTTCGGAATAGAGATATTTTCTTCGGCTAAAATAAATTCTCCTAAGCTAGGATCGAGAATAAAAGAATGTACTCCCTTGCCCAAAGTATAAACAAGTACGGTAGAGGGACCATAGAGAACATAGCCTGCGGCAATTTGGCGATCTCCATTTTCTAATAAATCTTTAGCTTCTCCGTCAAGATCATCCCCTTGTTGTTGACGCAAGGAAAAAATCGAGCCGACATTGAGGTTAATATCTACATTAGAAGATCCGTCAATTGGATCGTATAGCAGCGTATAACGTCCAATAGGACAATTTTCAGGAATATAATAAGGCTTTTCCATCTCTTCTGATGCTAAACGGCAGACTAAGCCGCTTTGCTTGAAGACAGATATAAAGACATCATTGGCATAGATGTCCATTTTTTTGACTGATTCCCCTTGAACGTTGGTTTCTCCCGTAAAGCCTAAAGCACCAGCCATTAAACCAGCGCGGCTAAGACGACGAGAAACCAGTTTGGCAGCTAAAGCAATACGACTCATAATCGCACTAATATCTTGCGATTCAGTCGTAAAAGTAGAGAATTGCTGTAATACGTGCCTAGACAAAGTTTTACAGTCTCTATCTAGGCTATATTCTGGGATAGTAGTTTTGTCAAAATGTTCCATTTAGTTGACCTTCCTAAGCTCTACTCTATTTACCTATTTCTTATATTAGAAAGGGATATTTAGCTGAAGTCATAAGCTTAAGACTAGCTTCAGGTTATAAGTTTTTTTGCTACTTTTCATCCCAAATTTCCATGATTTTAGTCAATGGAAATTGATTGAGGCTTGTCACTGCCATTGCGACTAGCTTCCGTATTGGTGTTTGAAGCAGTATATCCTTGTTCTGCTAACCACTTGGATAAAGGTTCTTCGTTTAATTTGAGTTGCAATACACCAGAGACAAAACCGCCACTAAAAGCAATTGGCTGTTGGATTAATTTTTGCAAAACTGGTGCTAATTCGGTGATAAACATGGGCTTAGAGACTACAAAAGTCTAATTCATTTAGATGTTAAAGTTTTCCTGAAAATTGTAGCGCGTCTTTTAACGGAGTAGCTATTCCTATTCCTAGATATAGCAATCCGATTTGAATAGTTTAGATATTTAAAGTGGAATGTCGAACTGTAAAGTTAATCGCGTTTAGTTTATACTTAGGTTATCATTGTCGGCGCGATTAGGTTTAATGCGTATATGAACCTTCTTTTAAATTGAATGATGAATGAACCTTCAAAAAGAGATGGATTGTCAGTAGAATTAGAAAAAGAGCGTTCTGTACGCCGTACGGTTAGGTTGTTACAAGCCAAGCGAGCTCGCATTAGAGAAGAGCTTGAGCGACTGATTACTCATCTAAGCCTACTTGTTGCTTCGCCTCAAAATACGGCTAATGATTATCCATCTAAGTCAGATATTTTATTAGAAGCAATAAGCCGAATTGAGGACGATGTTTTTACTGAGTTATTAGTACAGATTATTGAAAATAAAAAAAAATATTTGAGTGGAGATTAACTAATCTAAGTTTTAGATAGCATAGTTTTCTGCATAAGGCGCGAATATTCATTAGGCTTAAATATAGTTTTTCACTTTCAACCCTCAAAATGCCATCTATGGTTGAACAAATTAAGCCTCAATATTCTGTATCTTGGATTGCCAAAATTGCCGAAATTCCTCAGCAGGAATGGGATGCTTTAGCCCAGCCTTTAAAAACACCATTTTTAGAATGGGAATGGTTAAATAATATTGAAACTTCTGGTAGCGCAATCCCAAATACTGGTTGGCAACCCTGTCATCTGGTATTATGGCGCAACAGTCAACTGATTGGTGCTGCACCACTTTATATTAAAGGACACAGTTACGGTGAATTTGTCTTTGATCACCAATGGGCAGATTTATCTCATCGCTTGGGAATAGAATATTATCCAAAGTTACTGGGAATGACTCCTTTTACTCCTGCGGTGGGGTATAGATTTTTGATTGCGCCTGGGGAAGATGAAGACGAGATTACAGCAATTATGGTGGGGGCAATTGACAATTTTTGCGATCGCAATCGTCTTTCTGGCTGTAATTTTCTGTTTGTCGATCCTGATTGGCGACAGGTGATGGAAAGAAATGGGTTTCAAAGTTGGCTACATCATGGTTATATTTGGTCAAATCTTGACTTTAATAGTTTTGATGATTATCTCAAGATATTTAATACCAATCAGCGCAAAAATATTAAAAGAGAACGTAAAGCCGTAGTCCAAGCTGGTTTGTATACTAAAACCTATGTTGGTTCAGAAATACCTCATCATTTATATCCTTATATTTATCGTTTTTATAGTAATACTTGTGACAAGTTTTATTGGGGCAGTAAATATCTAACCCGCAAGTTTTTTGAACAGCTTGATCCTAACTATTGCGATCGCATTTTATTAGTAGTTGCTTATACTGAAAATGATCCTCAAACACCTGTAGGAATGTCTTTTTGTGTCCACAAAGGCAACAATTTATACGGGCGTTACTGGGGCTGCTTAGAAGAATATGACTGTCTGCATTTTGAAGCCTGCTATTATCAGCCGATTGAATGGGCGATTAAAAACGGCATTCAAATGTACGATCCTGGTGCAGGGGGCAGACACAAAAAAAGACGCGGGTTTCCTGCCCAACAAAATCATAGTTTACACCGCTTTTATAATCATCGTATGAGTCAAATTTTACGAAATTATATTGGTGAAGTTAACCAGATGGAACAAGCAGAAATAGAAGCAGCTAACGATAATTTGCCGTTCAATAAAAGAGAAATTAATTTTAGTTTATAGTGGTTCTCATGCATGAAATACAGCCAACACTTTCGTTAATCGTTAATCGTTAATTGTTTATTCAAATTACGATCTATAAAACGACTATCAATAGAAGGTAAAGATTGAAAAGATAGGGCTTGTTGAACTGGTTCAAGTTCTTGTCTGGTTTTAACTTGCCGTTCTAATTGCTCGGTAGAAGAAACTAAATTACTGAGTCCGTTGACTAAGGTTCGGACATTTTCTAAGAAAGCGGGATCTCCAGTAATCGATTCTAAATCAGAAGTGATTTTTTGAGCATTGTCAAAAGTTACCCTCGCAGAATCTAGAGTTTGTTGCAGATTAACCAAGCTATCTGGATTACTAAAGTTGGCGGAAATATCTTTGAGATTTTGAGAAGCAACTGTGGCATTCGTTGTCAAAGTTTGCAAATTAGCAGCTAACTTCTGGGTATCAGCAGCATCAACGGTTTTATCTAATTTAACCACTAAACCTTGTAAGCGATCGCTAGTAGTACCAATACTATCTAAGGTAACAGTTAAATTAGTTTTATTTTGGTTTACTAACTCTTCGACACTGGTAGCCAGTCTGCTAACTTGTTCAGCGGTGTTTTGATATTTTTCGGCAGTGGCAATTACTTCAGTTGAAGTGTTATTAGCTACATCTGTTACTGTTTTACTAACCGTCGAAATATTTGATACTTCTTGTTGCAGCTGCTTAACAAGTACCGCAGTGTCTCTACTTAAGTTGGCCACTTCCGCCGCCGCTACAGAGGAATTTTCAACCGTAGCGTCAATTTTGGCAACAAACTCAGGATCGCCGTAAGCCTTGCTAAAACGGTAGGTCAAAGGCAACAGATCGTCTAAAGTGATTCCTCTTTCCCCTCGAAGCCGAGCATTGTTACAAATAATCTGCTTAGGGTCACAGCTTTTAGCAATTGGACTCATATCTAAAGTTTTAGACGATAATTCTGTTTCGGGAACAATATCAATAAAAGTCTCGCCGATTAATCCAGAACTTCTAGTTGTGATAGTTACATTCTTGGGAATTAATAGCTTAGAAGAAGCAATTTCGATCTGCACATCGACTCCATTAGTACCAGGTCGAATATCAATAATTCTGCCCACTTTTAAGCCTCGATAGCGTACACCATCTCCTACTTGAATGCCGTTTACGTCAGGAAAGTCGGCAACTATTTCGTAACTATTTTCGCCGAATTTAATCCCTCTAATCCAGAGAGCAACTCCTCCAAACAAAAGAATACTAAATATAATCAGTAAACCAACAGAACCTTCTCTAAGAGTACGCGATCGCATAGTTATCCTCTTGCTTCTATTTTACCTCTAATACTTTACTTCTATTTTCCCTCTAATACTTTTTAGTAGTTTTTTCAACCAATTAGATATACTTAAATTCATGAGTAAACACCACTTGCGATCGCATGTGATGTTTTTTAACTGAAAGTGAGCTTGAGAAGCCCACACTCTAATCGGGACGAAGGGTTCAGTGTTGGGAGGATGTCACAGTTTTTCTTTTTAGATCAGAAATGATTGGGAAATTCAGTCTAGCCGCGCCCGTTATCTCCAACCGTTCTGATAGAGAGTTTAATCTCCTGGGGGTAACAGATTAGAAGAGGAAGCGATAGAAACTCTACTACGCTCTAGCCTGAATTCAGGTGCTGTTTACACACAAGACATCGCTCACCTTATATGTGTAACAAAGGAACACTACGGTAAAACTTCCTACCAGCACTTTTTACTTGTCTTTATATTTATGATCATAACAACAAACATTAGAGACAAATCTTAAGATCTTAATTGATTTTTGAGCAAATATTTGGGTTTAAAACCTAGCCCTTCGCCACTAGCAGAAAATTCAAGCAGATAGGGTTTACTTATTGCTCTTTTTCCCAATCAGGACAATTTTCATCATTCCAACCATAAGGATGCATTCCACAAACCAGCAGATTACCATTGTAAATGCGACCATGATAGTTAGCACAATTAATACAGGCAGGGTGATTTTCGGCAGTAGGCTTTTGCGAACCTACTCCGATAAAGTCATCATCGACAAAATCTTCGAGCTCTTCCCACAAGCTAGCCTCAACTTCGTCGCTAGCGGCTGTTATTAAATCAATAAACTCTTGTACAAAACTATCAACTTCTTCAACTAATTCTCCCTGAAACTGTTGGACAAAAACATCCACAGTTTCGCTGACTTGCTCGACAAAAGATTCCGCAACTTTTTCGACAGACAGCAAAAATTCCTCCACTTCTATTGCAGTTTTTTCTATCTGTTTCCACCATTCTTGTTGCCAGTCGTCCATAATTACTCTTACTGATCGATATTACTTGCCAGAATAGCTTATCTATAATTTTTCGTTTTTGAGACGACGCAGTTCTTCTTGTAGAGACTGTACCTGCTGGCGTAAATCATCTGCACCACCATTAGGTTGGTTAGATTCTGGTTGCTTAGTAGGCTTCTCCTCTTCATCGACAATTTCGATGCGACGTGGTTCTCGTGATTCTGGTTTGCCAGTACCTGGAACAGCACCTTGTTGAGCTTGTTCAACAAGCTCGTCAACGAACTTACGAGCTTGTTCGGTATTCATTTCACCGCGCTCAATCATTTCATCAGCTAGTTTTTGAGCTTGAATTTTTAAGTCTTTGACGGTATCTCCTGCTTTTTCTTGAGCATAAGCAGCAAAACCAACACCCATATAGAAAGCTTTTTTCGCAATATCTTCAAAACCTGCCATCTTTCGTTTTTCTCCCGATCGCTAACAACTTTCTTTTAGTTTATATCATTCATAAAATGGATTTACGCTAATCTTAGTTGAGTTTGAGCGTAATGTAGGCGATCGCTTTTTGGGATAGAGGACAGTTTGTAATTCCGAACTTTGATAATTCGGATCACATCTTACATAAAGCTACTACTTAAAACGTAAATATAGGGAAACAAACCAATATTTATTTATTTAATACTTTGGCTTGTTTTTAAATTAATTACACATATTGTTATAAATACAAACTATTTATAGCTATGTTATTTATTTATAGTCGTTTTAAAAGCGATCGCCGAATTTGTTGACGAACAGAATCCTGACAAACAATCTTTCAGCGATCGCAAATAGTGCTGTAGACTTACAACCTTTAAATTATGCTCGTTATACTTATTCTCAATCACTGATTGCAAGTTATGAAAATTTTTGGTTTTTGAATTGCAAAAAAAATCTAATGAAGTTGATTTCTTTTTGCAACACGATCTACTCAAATTACTTGAATTAAAGGAACAAAAGCATGAATCATATTAATTATCAAACCGATTTTTATGCTTGGACACAACAGCAAGCCAAGCTATTAAGAAATAAAGAAATTGATCGAATAGATTGGTGTAATCTTGCCGAAGAAATTGAAGACATGGGACGTTCTGAAAAAAGACAATTAGAAAGTAGATTAGAAATATTAATTATGCACTTACTTAAATGGCAATTTCAGCCGAACTTCCGCTCTCGTAGTTGGCAATTAACTATTAAAGAGCAGCGTCTTCGTCTAGAAAAATTACTAGCAGAAAACCCTAGTCTTAAATCTAGTCTTGCTGATATTAAAGAAAAAATTTATCCTCTAGCAGTTATTAGTGCAGAAAAAGAAACAGGATTATCTTCATTCCCTGAAACCTGTACCTATGATTTAACAGAAATATTTAGACATGAATTTTTTCCAGAAAATAATTAAACATATTTTTATGAAAACCCTCTATACTCTAGCACGCGATCGCACCAGAAAATGTAGTACCTAAAGATTTATAAGACAATCGCCGATATTGGTGCAGGTACGGGCAATTATAGTAATGCGATCGCCGATTTAGGATATCAGGTAATTGCGATCGAGCCTGCTACAATGATGCAAAGTCAAGCGCAGCCTCATCCTAATGTTAAGTGGTTGACTGCCCAAGCAGAAGAAATTCCCTTAGCCGATCATGCCGTTGATGCCGCTGTAATTATGTTGGCATTACACCACTTTGATGAGTTGTCAACAGGAATAGAAAAGCTCACAAAAGATATTAACAGTGGTGCTTGGGATCACAAGTATGGTGAATTGAGAAAACAGAACAATTATGATGCTGGTTATCGAATTATAGTGGCGAAAAATAAGTAGATCGAAGGCAAAAGAACCTACAGTGTGCTCTAGTTTATAGAAGCCTGAACTTAGGTCTACTAGACTATAAAATAGTCCCTGTTATTTTTAGATATCTACACACCTTAAATGAAAGGTAAATTACTTCAAAATAGTAAATACTATATTTTACATAGCCTTGGCAAAGATATTTTCAGTGAAACTTTCTTAGCCAAAGATAATCATCTATTTTCGTACCGCCGCTACATTATTAAAAGATTTAGACCAATTTTGGGCAATCCTCGAATGAAGGCAGCAAAACAGCTATTCTACCAAGAAGCCGATGTTTTGAAGCGTTTGAGTGCAGAAAACAATCAAATTCCCCAGCATTATGACTATTTTAGGGATGGGGAAGCTTTTTATCTGGTACGAGAGTGGATTAACGGCATAACCCTCGAACAAAAGTTGCAACAGCAGGGAAAACTATCAGAAACAGAAGTAAGAGAAATTCTGATAAGTATACTATCACTACTAAATTACATTCACGCTCAAGGAATGGTTTATGGTGATCTTAAACCCAGTAGTATCATTTTACGAGCAAGAGATCGCGTGCCTGTGCCGATCTATTTTAGTGGGGTTAAAGAGTTAGGAAAAGAAATAGAACAGAAAAAAAGCGCTCGCCTTTTGGGTTTCTCTAATGATCATGGATATATTTCCCCAGAACAAGAAAGGGGGCAATCAGTTTTTGGTAGCGATCTTTATAGTCTAGGATTAACTGCTATTTATTTGCTTACAGGTAAAGCACCTCAAGAACTAGTATTTGACTCTAATACCAATAAAATTCTCTGGCATCAAGAAGCACCTAATTTACTTACTAATTTAGGAAAAATAATTGATCGTGCAATTTGCCTCGATCCCAGTTTTCGCTTTGCTTCAGCCGAAGAAATGCAGCAAGCGTTGCATAGTCCCTCTATAGTTTTAGTTCCATCGCTTTTGAACGAACCGACTACAAAATTTACGGTTAAAGAAATCAAAGTTGTCTCAACCATGTTTCTTTTTGCGATCGCTGTAATCGGCAGTGCTGTTTTCTGGTTAGACTTAGATTTTTCTCATATTGCTAGTTCCGATCAAGAATCAAAACCAACATTAAACTTGCCGCTGTATAGTACCTCACTACCACAAGTCTCTGTCAAGAAACAAAAACAAAAAACTTTAAATTTACCTATTTTTACCACAGGAATTTCTGAGAGACAAATTATAAAAGCTTTAGGAAAACCAACTAAACGGAGTAAAGGATATTGGTCAAACAGTAATGCTTTGTTATATGCAGAATTTGTGCCAAATAAAGTCGATCTTGGTTATTTATCTGACACTAAGACTAAAAAAATTCGTCAAACAGAAATGTCTTTTGCTGATCCCGTCCCTCTGGCAACAGTTCAAAATGCTTTAAACGACTTATTGTCAGGTAATTCTTCAACCGCAATCAAACAAAGTGTAGAAAAGGTTTATTCCCATCAAAGCGAGCTTGAGGAATTTCAAATAGGCAATTTAGAAGGAATAATTCAACGTCATTCACCATATCGTATTTATATTGGCGTTTGGGAAATAGGTTTTCATGAGCTATGACGATAAACTGCATTTACTCGTTTTAAACCGAACTCACATTATATTAAACAATATCAAAGTATAAATAGATTTATGCTATTTTTATGCTATTGAGATTTAATTATAATTACTTATCTTTTATAACCAGAGTCATCCCACATTGAACTAGATTTAGAGCGACTTTTTTTAGCATTAATTTCTGCTGAATCTAAACTATTGAGTTCAGCTAGCAATGGCTTGACTAACTTGACTACATTCTTCCAAGAAATATCTCTTTCTGGTAAAAATTGTGCCAATTCTCGCAATGCTTGATTAGCTTCTTGTATATCTTGATCGATATTTCGCTCTGTTTGAGCCATTAAAGGAATAGAACTACGCAATAAGTCTTTTTGGATTGCCGCTAATCCTTTACGGACTTCTTGAGTAATTTGAACGCTATGTTCAGAACGTCCTTTTAACTTCTGTTTATTAAATCCTTGTTGAGAAGAAGCATATAGAGGCGGCAATCTATTTAAAGCATAAGTAGCCACTTCTATAGGATTAAGATATTGTTTAATATTATTAGGAAGACGGTTTATTTGTCTATCGATTTCTTCTGAAACCAAAATTTCCATCACATTGCGATTAATATAATCGGTTTCAGGTTGGTTCATTTTCATTGCGGTAATTTCCACGAAAAATGTTATCTAAGTAAGTAGGATTGTTGTTCTGAAATCTTGCTTTCTCTATATATACACAAATAATCTTGATTGCCTAGATATCAGTTACGTGAAATAGTTGAAATTTACCTAATTTTCATTTTATTGAGCTTATAATTACCATGACTTTACAGTAAAGATTAAATTAGTTAGGGCTTGCTGAATAAAGGAGAAATATTGACGGTCATTAGATTTGCCGTCTCAAAAAGTTGATACAGATGCCAGAAAAATAGCAAAAGACGGTTTTCTCAGTCTATAATCATCAAACATTATAGTTTGTCTAGTTAAAGATAATTATCAATTATACATGGCGATTGATTGAATAATTCATCAATAACATTAATGTTTTTCTCTGACTTTTTCAGCAAACCCTATCTAGTTGCCTATTTTTGGGGTTAATTAATTACAAAAAAATCCACGCTAAGCCATTAAATTAGCGTGGAAAGAAATATTTTAATTTTTTTATTTCAGAAGTAATTTTTTTTTCTTTTCCTTCCTACTTTCGTAATTAATTTAATAACTAACAGCCACAAAACCTGCGATCGCACTTGCTACCAATGAAGTGAAAGAAGCACCAAATAACCACCACGCTGCATCGGTAACAGCTTTTCTGGTATCTTTAGCTTGTTTTTTCGCTTCTGCTTTAATAGCATCCAGACGTTGTTGTGTTTCTTGCTGGATACGTTCGGCTTGATGCAATACGCCATCTCGGGCTTCTTCGATGCGATCAACAATCTGATTAGCTTGCTCTTGGGAAATGTCTTCGCGGGAGCTTAAAACAGCAACTAAGGTATCGCGATCAAATTCCGATAAGCGATCGCGCAGGGCTTCAAATCCTGCTTTAGGATCGTCAAATACTTGGGAAAAATCTTGTTTAATCCCTTCATAGTTAAGTTCAGGACGTTCGAGGGAATTGAGGTAGTCTCGAACTTTACCGAAAAGACTGTCAAGTAAGGACTGCATCTTCTGTTGGATCTGCTGAAATTGCTCTTGGATTGAGTCACGCACAGATACAATGCGATCGACGATTTGATTGGCTTCTTCTTCAGAAATATCTTCTCGTTGAGAGAGTAAAGCAACCAAAGTTTCGCGATCAAACTGAGAAACTCGTTCTCCTAAAGTACCCATTCCCACACGCGGATCTTGTAGTAGGATTTGCAGATCGCGCTTGATTCCTTCAGGATTAAGTTCTTCTTTGTCAGTATTGCGCAGATAGTTTTCGAGATTAGCTTCAAAATCCAAAACCTTTTTGGTGGCTCGTTTTGCCAAGCGTTGTGGCGCACGAACAATATTTTGAATTGCCTCTTCTACTTGGTCGATAGTTTGATTAACTTGTTCTTCGCTCAAGTCTTCTCGCTGGGATAGCAATTTGACTAAAGTTTCCCGATCCACTTGAGACAGGCGATCGCGCAATGCTAAAGCCCCTTCCTTCGGATTATCCAGCAATTTAGTCAAATCTTGCTGAATTCCTTCAGGATTAAGTTCTTCTAGGTTAGTATTGCGCAGATATTCGCTAATCGAGTCGATTGTTTCTTGGGAACGTTGTTTTGCTTGGTCGGCTATTTGCTGTGGTGCTTGCAAAATACGATCTCGTACAGATTCGGCGCGATCGATAATTTGATTGACTTGTTCTTCGCTCAAATCTTGACGCTGTGATAATAGCTGTACTAGAGTATCGCGATCAAACTGTGATAGTCGCGCCCGTAAAGCTTGGAATCCTGCTTGTGGATCTTCTAGCAGCGTCTGTAATTCCCGTTCTATCGCCTCGGGATTGAGTTCTTCTTTTTGGGTATTACGCAAATAGTCTTCTACTCTTTGTCTTACTTCTTGAGCCTTTGCCTGAGCTTGTTCTTGCAATTCTCTGGCTCGATTTAAAACATTCTCGCGGGTATGCTCAAGTTGACCGACAATATTGTTAGCTTCTTCTTCACTGATATCTTCTCTTTGGTTGAGCAGTTGCACCAGAGTACCGCGATCAAATTGAGAGAAGCGATTTTGTAAATTTTCTAATCCTGCTTCTGGATCTTCGAGTAAAGAGGAAAATTCTCGCTCAATCGCTTCAGGATTAAGTTCTTCTTTACCAGTGGAACGCAGATAATTTTCAATTCTACTACGCAGATCTTGAGATGTTTCTTCGCTGTCGGCATTTTGCACAGTTTCTAAAACTTCTGTGCGTATTTGCTCCATGTCTTTAGCAATGTTGCCAATTCTCGATGGACTGAAATCGCCGCGTCGTTTCAGTAAATAAACAAAATACTCTTTATTGAGTTGTGATAGCTGCTTATTTACGCTGCCAGGATTGGCATTGGGATCATAGATAACTTCTTTGAATTCATTGATCAGATTGCGATGGTTAAATTGCCAAGGCAAGGAATTGAGGATGTAATCTTCTATGTCAGCTTGAATCGTATTAGAAGATGAGATAGGAGCTATTTCTGTGACTTTTTCGGCTGCTTTATCTCTTAACTCTTCTAACTTATGAGTAATCTGCTCGACATCTATTTGTTGAGCTTTACCTTTAAGCTGTTGCAATTGACGGGTAATTTTGTCTATATCGACATCAGACAGATTAACTTTCTCCATTACTGCCGGTAGAACCGCGCCAACACCTGTTTGAATGGCTTGTCGTACTATGCCATTACTTTGTTTACCATTGCCAGAAGTTCCTGCTGCAACCAGTTCTTGAATTCGTTCGTTTAGTTTTTCTGTATTCAGCTCTTCTGGGTTGGTTTCTTTGATTAAAGTGATGATTTTCTCAGTTGGATTTTGGCGATTTAGAACTAGTTGCCAAACATCTTCTAGTTGATCGCCAACGCGGTCAAGATCTGTTTTAGACAAGTTGGTACGGCTGCCAATAAAATCGATCAAAGTCTCACGGTTGATACTTTTGAGCAGATTGCGATCGCCGAGAGCTTCTAAATCTACATCACCTAGTAACTTTTCAAATTGAGAGCGAATTTCTGGAATATTTAATGAAGGTAATTGTAGAGAACTCAAAGAACTTGCTAAAGTCTTATTGAGGTTTTCAGGAGTTAAACCAGAAGTTAATTCTTCACGCACTGCGGCAGTAATATCTTCAGCAGTTGCGATCGCACTTTTTCTGGCAATATTGGCACCAATCGCAGTAGTTGCTGTCCCCATTAGCCCTTGTAAACCAGAGGTTGCAGTACTAACTAAAGAACCAATTAAAGAACCTACTGCTGATGAACCCAGCCACATAATCAATGAAAAATAGGCAGCCCAGATCACTATTCCAATAATTACGCCTAGTAGCGCGCTTTCAATCAAGCTCAGTTTGACTGCTAAATAGCAAGCACAAAATAAGGCAATACTGCCAGTAATTAAGGCCCAAAGACCAATTTTAGCTTCAGTTTTACGAACTTTTCCGCCTAAAGTATCTGGTTCGTCATCATCATCATCACTATCACTGCTCAAAAGAGGAATTCCGACAGCGACTGTGAAATTAGTTAATAGTAATTGAAAGGCAAATGCCATCACTACACCAGCCAGTAGTGCTACCAGGAATTTAGGGCCAGAAAAGAGAACGGAAGATTCTTCTGGCATTAAATCTCTTTCAACTATTGAATACTGCGCAAGTTCTAGCGGTAGTTGGCATAACTTAAAAGCGAGTTCATTAGCAAACATATTATTTATTTCCTCGTTTAGTTTAAATTATTTAGTAACGTCTTTTTTTCTTGAGGAATCGATTAACTACTAGACTAAACCTGTTGCTAAGGTTGCGAGTACCTACTTAGGTCATAATTTTTGGTCTACCCTAAGATAGATTCTAGATTCTAGGCTCTATTGCCTAATCCGAAAGGACTTAATAATCGCAGCAGATCTAACGCCAATATTCCAATATTTCTGTCAGATATTTGAGACAACCTGTGTTTGAAACTGCTATGATTTTAAAAATGCATATTTATTATTTAGTTAGTCCGCAATCAAAAAACTGAAACTTTATAAAACGGCTCGATTACTAATCAAAATCATTCAAAATACTATTGAATGATTGTAGTTTGTTCATCAGCCCCAGGGTAGAATAAGCGCTGAGCAAATATGGCTCTTTAGTAAGAACATACTTTTAGGTCAATGCTTCTATGATGCTAAGTGTTGATTAGCTTATTTTATAAATCAAGGAATTCACTCATGGCTGCTAATAATTTAGCTAACGTGCAAAAATATCTAAAAGATCTCGACTATCCAGCCAATAAAGATGATTTGATCGATCATGCTCAAGAACAAGGCATTGATGATGATCTTCTAGAAATTTTAGAACAGTTACCTGATGAGGAAGAGTACAAATCACCAACGGAGGTAAATCAAGCAATTGGCGAAATTCAATATTGAAAAAGCCGTTTGCCCTCCGAAGCCCTCCGCTTCGGGAGGCTAACAGCTTATTTAATTAGATTGATCTATTTAATAGCTTTTTTATTTGTTTTCTGGATTATTATTTAAAATCTTTACCTCGAGATTCTATTATATAAATTTTGTAATTTATCCAAGGCAATATTTCTAATATTGCTATAGTTTGAAGATACTTGTGTTTGACGCTTTGTAAGTAAATTCTTCGGACAGTAATCAGGGCAATTGTTCGCTCTTTCTGTCATAGCATCTGAAGGATGTACTGCACAATAAAGGCGTGAGTCGTTGCCAAAGAAACGGCAATCTTTACAAGGACAAATATCGGAAGCTTCTGAGATAATTAAACCTTTTTTAATTGCTTTTCTCCGCTCTATAAAAATTACAATTATGGCTCCGAATATGATGTAACAAATACTAATAGGAAGCAAATTCAGTGACTCATTGAGGCTATTGAATGAAGTACTGTTGTCAATTTTCCAGTTTTCTAGTTGTGATGTGTGCTGTTTTGTAAACTTTATAGCCGTCGGGTCGAAAGTTGGATTCACTGTTTGATTCGCTATTACATCATTAGAATTTAACGCCTTTAATAGATGAGCTTGACAGCAACTTCCAGGTGAGTCATTAAATATATTTTCTGCCATTTGTCTTTTGTTTTTAAACTTTTGACTTCAAGGTTTTCAGCTTCTTTAATCGTTTAAAAAATGCTGCTGTCGAGAGTAACTTGATGCAGTCATCCTAAAATAAAGTAAATATTAAATTGCTCTCTCTTGAGGAATAAAAAAATCAATTCAAAATTTATTTAATTCTTCGTTGTTTCCTTGAGCCAGGTAAAGCGAAATATTGCACCTTCTTCGAGCTTAGAGTCTAAGCTAATGCTACCGCCTTCGGTTTCGACAATTTTTTTGACAATCGCTAAGCCAATACCAGTACTTTCTGTCCGATCTCGTGGTTGTAGGGTTTGAAAAACGGCAAAAACTTGTTCATGGTGTTCAGGAGCTATACCTGGACCATCATCAGCTACTGCAAACTCATAAAATTGACCCTGATCTTGATATGAAATCTTGATATGTGCGTCACGGCGATGATGGTATTTAATTGCGTTACCAATGAGATTAGAAAATACTTGAGACAAAGGTACTCGTTTTGTCTGTAGCGTCGGCATTCCTGGTTGAATTTCAATCTTAAATGTTGAAGGAGGAGCGAGGGAATCGATTATTTCTGCTAGTAATGCATTAGTATTTACTATTTCTGTGGCGACTCTAGTTTGACCAGCACGATAATATTCTAACAGTCCATTAATTAAGGCTTCGAGACGATAAACTCTTTCTCTTAGAAGCTCCATTTGGCGTTGATTTTCTGGTGGTAGTTGACCTTTGAGATCTTCTTCAATCCATTCAGAGAGATTTGCGATCGCTCGTAAAGGTGCTTTGAGATCGTGAGATGCCACATAGGCAAACTGTTCTAATTCTTGGTTTTTCTCGGCTAATTCTTCGTTTGTCTGCGTTAAAGCTCTGCCTAAACGAGCAAGTTCAACAGCGCGAGCTTTTAGCTTTTCTTCTGCTTCCTGACGTTCAGTAATATCTCGAATGATGGCAATTAAGCGATTATCCAACTGCATATTGCTGAGTGAAATCTCGATGGGGAAAGGTTTTCCTGTTTTAGGATTTCCCTGTGTTTGCCAGGGACGATTCAGTTCAATTTGGCAAGCATTCTGAAAATTACTTTCTTGCTCTTGATGTTCATACTGCAAGCATCCTGTAATTAACATGGTCAGATTTTTGCCGATAACTTCATCTGTTTCATAGCCAAACATTTTAGATGCCGCCTGGTTAAAAGTTTCAATTTTGCCCTGTTTGGTCAAAGTAACAACACCATCGACTACATTAGTAACGATCGCTTCAATTATTGTTTGGCTCTCAGATAAATTTTGCTCAAGGTTTTTAAACAAGCACATCGCTGCTAAATAAGAGATCGCGCTGACAGCACCCGCTAGCCACTGAACTGTAGACGTAATTTTTTTAGCTTGACTTAGACTTTGACGTTGAGTGTGGAGTAAGCTTTCCTCTTCTTTTTGCAACTTAGTAATCATTTTTCGGCTCTGATCCATGATTTCTTTGCTTTGGTCGAGGGAATTATTCAACTGAGATGATTGAAGTTGCTCTATAGTTTGAGCTTCCCTTTCTGCTAAAAGCTCCATCGCCTTCCGGCTTAGTCGTTTGATTTCTCTCAATCTCTGGCGTTGTTGCGGTCTAGTGACTAATTGGTCAAGATTACTTAAAGCAGTGGGCAGAGCGTTACGTGCCATTTGATAAGGCTTTAGAAAACGCTCATTATGTCTGATGCTGTAGCCTTCAGCTCCTTTTTTTTCTGCATTGAGCGATGCTATACGCCTGATACTGTAGCCTCGAACTCCCGTTTCTGCATTAAGCAATGCTATCAGCAACTCATTGCTGTGTGTGATTAGCTGTTCGGTCTGATTAATTTGTTTATTTACATCTGTTTCTCGTTGCCAAGACCAAACCCAAGCACCTAGAGTAACAACCAGACAGAAAGCAGGAATGGAGAGAACGATCGCGCCTCGGCAAGTTGTTGGCAATTTAGACCAATAGTTTTTCATCAAACATTCCTAATTCTTCGTCGCTTCTTTGCGCCAGGTAAAGCCGAAGGTTGCACCTTCTTCTGGCTTAGATTTTAAGCTAATGCTACCGCCTTCGGTTTCGACGATTTTTTTGACAATCGCTAAGCCAATACCAGTACTTTCTGTCCGATCTCGTGGTTGTAGGGTTTGAAAAACGGCGAAAACTTTAGCGTGGTGTTCTGGAGCGATACCTTGCCCATCATCAGCTACTGCAAACTCATAGAATCCACCTCGATCTTGATATGAGATTTTGATATGTCCATCACGGCGATGATGATATTTAATCGCGTTACTAATTAGATTAGAAAATACTTGAGATAAAGGTACTCGTTTTGTTTTAATGGTGGGCATTCCTGGTTGAATTTCAAGCGTCAATGCTGATGGTGGATCAAGGGAATCAATTATTTCTGCTATCAATGCACCAACGTCCACTATTTCTGCTACTCTGGCAGTCCGACCAACACGGGAATATTCAAGTAGTCCGTTAATTAAAGCTTCCAGGCGATATACTCGTCCTCTTAAAAGCTCCATTTGGCGTTTATTTTCTGCTGGCAGTTGACCTTCGAGATCTTCTTCAATCCATTCAGAGAGATTGGCGATCGCCCGTAAAGGCGCTTTGAGATCGTGAGATGCCACATAGGCAAATTGATCAAGTTCTTCATTGCGTTTTTTCAAGAGGGCAGTGGTTTGTGTTAGGAGTCTATTTAACCATTCCAATTCTTCTGCTCTCTGCTGAAGCTCTATTTCTGCTTGCTTGCGATCGCTAATTTCCTCAACTACAGAAATAAAATATTTGGGGCAAAAAATCGAGTGTGGAGACATCTCTGACTTCAGCAACGAGACTGTTAGGTCAATCCAGACTATAGAACCGTCCTTACGGATATATCGCTTTTCCATCGAATAATTTTCAATCTCACCTGCCAATAGTTGCTCGACATATGCCAAATCCACAGCCAGGTCTTCGGGATAAGTAATTGCTTGAAATGTAGACTCCAAGAGTTCTTCATGAGTATAGCCAACAATATCGCAAAGCTTTTGGTTAACCCGCAGCCATCGACCGTCAATACCCACATGGGCAATACCAACAGCAGCTTGCTCAAAAGTAGCCCGAAATCTTTCTTCACTTTCGGTTAATTCTTTTTCTGCTTGTTTGCGAGCGGTAATGTCTCGAACAACTCCCGCCATGCCTTTGGGATTGCCTTCTGTACTATAATAACCGCGACCTAATGCATCGAGCCAACGAACGCTTCCATCTGCCCAAACTACGCGGTACTGGCAAGCATAGTCTTCACGATCTGTCAATGCTTTTTGGAGCTTTGCTTCTACTGTGGATAAATCATCTGGATGTACGCAATCTACCCATTCTCGATAGGTGTATTCTAGCTTACCTGGTTCATAGCCCAAGATTTCTTCGCGATAACTAGTCCAAAGTACTTTATTGGTGGACAGATTCCAATCCCAAGAACTCATTTTGGCTGCATCTATTGCTAAACTTAACCTTTGAGAATAATCTTGAACCTGAGTGATCGCCTTTTCTAGTTCTGAAGTACGTTGAGCGACTCGCTGCTCTAGTTTTTGATTGAGTCTGATTATTTCTGTTTCGATCAGCTTACGTTCGGTAAAATTCAAAGTAGTACCGACTAGACAATAAATGCGCGATCGATCATCACGTAAAGGATTTAAAGTCGTCAGCCACCAAGTATCTGCACCTTTAAAGGGCAAACACTCCTCATAAGTTATCTTTTCTCCTACTGCAACGCATCGATTGTAATTATGTCTGACTGCTGCTGCTGCTTGGGGCGGAAGAATATCCTCAGGAGTTTTGCCCAAAATTTCTGGCAAGGAAACACCCGTTAAACGTTCAGCGGCTGGATTAAAGTAGGAGTAGCGAAAATCCCCATCTTCGAGAACATCAACGATAAAAATAGCTTCCTCAACTCCCTCGTAGATGCTCTGTAAAAACTGTTCGCGCTCAACTAAAGCTGTTGCTGAGCGCTTATACTCGGTGATATCTCGCATCGCCACCACAGCACCCAGCTTTTCCCCTGCTGAGTTAAAAATCGGTTCGCCATTTGTCAATACAGTACGAGCTTGCCCGTGTTTTGGCGCGATCTTCATCTCTACACTAGAGACTGACTCGCCATTGAGCGCTCGAACCAAAGGAATATCCTCAGTCCGCATTAGGGTGCCATCTGGATAATAGAGATCGTAATGACTTGCCCATTGCTCAAAGGTAACTGCCGAGCGATCAAGTCCATGAAATTCCTGTGCAGCTCGATTGAAAAGAACTAACTTACCTTGAGCATCACTGGCAACAATCCCATCTGATAAGTTAGCCAAAAGAGATTCGAGAAATTCACTTTCTTCGAGCAAACTTCTTTGTTTATTCTCTAAAGTAGGCTCTAAAGAGAAAAGATCGATGACTTCTGTACGGGCGAACGGTGAGACACTTGCGGTGGGCGGGCTTGTCCTCAGCTTCTGGGGATTCCCCGATGTTATCCCACAAGGGTACGTTGTCCCCTTGTGGTACATAAGCAAAGTGTCTAACCCAGAGGGCGATTCGCCCGTACCCTGACTTTTAACTCCAGTTCCAACCCATTCAATTAATTCTTCTTCCTCTGCGTAGGTAGGTTGAGCGGAAAATAAGAACTGACGATAAGTACCGTCCGCTTGCAACAGCTTCACTTCCATTTCATAGTCGTGCCGTTCTCTTACCGCTTGTTGCCAAAGATTGAGGGCGCAAGCGCGTTCTTCTGGGTGAATTGCATCGAAAGCTTTCAATCCCAATGATTCTTTGATACTTAATCCAGTTATCTCAAACCACGCTCGATTGAGATGGGTAATTGCTCCATCTCTAGTCGCAATCCAAAGAATTGAGGTCATGACATTCATCGAAAAATGTTTGAGTGGATACCCTACGCAAGGCTTGCCAGGTGGCGAAGTGAGCGCAAAAAAATTGATATACCTTGCTGTGCAGAAGATTGACCGTAATAAATTACATCTAATGTGAAAAGCTAATCCACATTAGATATTCGTTTCGGTTTACTTAGTTAAAGTATCTTTTATTTCATCTATGTTCAGTTGTTCAGCGATACTTTTTGATTCGTCTTCATTATCAGCTTGTTCGGATCTAGCTGCTTGTCGTTGATTGCGATCTTCTTTTGCTGATTCGTATGCTGATTCCTTCATCACAGTTTCGCCTGGAATTCCTAATGTCTCATCTTCTGAAACTTCCGCCATTGCAACATCACTATAAAAAGGTGCAAACAGATTGACTGGCGCAGAACCTAAAAATAAGGTAATAGATAGTAAGCCAATACTAAAAATTCGACGTAAATTAACTTTAGATAAGAATTTCATTTTGCTCCAGAAAGTTTACTAAGAGTTCAATTACTAATTAATTCAATATTTAAGATCTTAATTAATCTTACTTAAGAAGTATTTTTTTAAGTAAGATTATTTAGATATAGATTTAGGTTTCTTGGCAATTGTATCCTTACATCTTTAGGACTACCAAACGCATAACGAGAATAAATACTTCCATCGATAGATTTGGCAGTGCAGAGAAAGAACTATCTTCTTACATAAGCGAGAATAGCTCTTGAAATGTTAATTTTTGCTGAAATTAAAACTTATACATAAGGACAACTAATTATGATTGAACGCGGTTCTACGGTTAAGGTTCTTCGTGCAGAATCTTATTGGTATAAAGACATTGGCACAGTCGCTTCTGTAGACAAGAGCGGTATCATTTACCCGGCCATCGTCCGCTTTAATAAAGTCAATTATGCTGGCGTAAATACTAATAACTTTGCTTTGGACGAACTAGAAGAAGTCCAAGGTACTAGAGCTAAGAGCAAGAAAGCAGCTGGGGCGGTATCAGAGCGCGGGCAAACTCCTGTCGACGCTGGAACTCGAACAACAGGACAAAGCTCGGCGAAACAAGGCACAAGATCAGGTGCGGAGCCAGAATCTCCAGGAGCAGAAGAGACTAAACCAGGTGCTCCCAATCAAGGCACAGAATCTCGTTAAGTGGCTAAGTTTGAGTTAGTAATTATTACAAAGTGCGATCGCTCTGGTTTCAACCTAGAGCGATCGCACTTTAGCTTTATGTTAGCTTAAAAATAGACAACATAGACTACGCAGCAGCAGATTCTTTGCTCATTTGAGTCTGTAGTTGCTGTTTGGCCTCTTTGAATTGAGTCGCCATTTGCTCTTGTTGTTCGGTAGAACAATTATTGCGGATAGCCGCGAACATAGTGCTTTCTTCTTGACGAGTGTGATCTCCCACCATTTCTTTTACTTGCTGAAGTTTTGACTTAAACTCCGAAGAAGTAGGGTCGTAAGACTTCATTTCGCTCAGAACGGTTTTAAGCTGGGCTTGCTCGTCATAAAGTTCTTGAGTATTTTCATCGCCATAGAAAGAGCGTACTGCTGGATAAACAATTTGCTCTTCAGCCTCAGAATGAACACTCAAATCCATATACATCTGTCCAAAGTATTCTTCGATCTTCTTAGGATCGTCACTACCTTCGATCTCTGCAATCAAAATATTGACTTTCTGATGATCCATACGAATGACATCTTGGATATTCATATCGGATTTGTCAGAAGCTTGAGTAACCCCACTACCAAAAATACCTGTCACAGCAGCCATTGCATCTTGAACTCTTGCCCAAACGCCTCGATCTGGATCTTGTCCAGTTAGTTGCCGAGTTCCAAACACCTCTAAAATACCTTTGAGTTGTTCTTGATGGGCGCGATTTTCAAAATTAACTGTATTCAGAGGAGTTATCGCCGCCTCAACATCGGCTCCAACTATTTGAGCGGCTTTATGAACAACTAAACCTGACATTACTTGTCCGTGCTTGAGCAATTCGTGCTGTACGGCTTTTTCGTACATAGTCAGATCAGAGCTTGACATTATTTGTTGAGTTTTCTCAACCATTTCGGTTATCGCTGGCTTCGGTTCAGCTTGAATGCCGTACTGAGTAATAACCGTCTCGATTATACCAAGGTTTTTTTGGTCATCTTCGAGCATCTTGTTGAGGCGCTCTTCAATTTCGCGCTCGTCGGATTTTTCGAGAAACTGTTGCTCAATGCTAATAAGTAAGTTTTGAATAGCTTTCATATCTGCGAGCTTTTCAGCAATTGCGGCTCGCTTGTCATCAGTAAGAGTTGATACCATTTTTGTGTTCTCCTCGGTTCCACATTAGATGTGGATATAAAACAATTTATTGATTACTAATTCCTAAGTTCGCATAGCTAACAACGGAATTCATCCTACTTTTGGTTGAGTCTGGTAATTTCATTCTTGAGAAGGAGTCTGTCTGACTTTTGGCATTTACATAAGTCTCCAAAACCCTGGTTAAGTCAAGTAAGGGCGAATCAATCGCCCCTACAAAAGTCAAATGTTTTGTTTTTCTAGTTAAATGTCTCTGAAGATGTCTCTGAAGAATTTTCACCGATGATTTGTTCTTTGAGTTTCTGGATTTCAACGGCTAACTCTTGTCGAGTTGAAGCTTTGATTAGATAACGAGAAATAAACCAGATGATAAAACCAATGCCAATCAACTGAAAACTTGTCGAAAAAAGTGGAATATCATTCAACGCACTGATTATTGCCAGCACTAGCTTAATTGTCACAATTCCCGCCACAATCGAACCAATGCTAATAAGCGGTAGCTTGTAGGCTTCAAAAAATCTATTGATATAGGTAGGCAACTGTTCTAGAAAATCAGAGATTTGCAAGCCAATTTTTCGCCATTCTTCAGTCGTTTCGTTACTGGTTGGTTGGTTTGAGTTGATTTCAGGGCTTGAAATTTCAGTCATAACAACTTCATCTTCATCTGAAGAAGGTGTAATGTATTCCTGTGATGTCATTGGAGTTTCCATAGTTTTCTTTTTGTGCTATTTATTAAGGTAATTAGACTGGCGAAAGCTGCTTAATCTTATTTTCTAAAGATTGCATCAGAGAATCGAAAGGCTGAACAAATTTGTCGATTCCTTCTTCTAAAAGCTCATCCATAACTTGATCTACATCTAGCTTAATATCTGGTTCTTGAAGACTTTCAAACAACTGATGGGCTTCTTCAACTCTGGTTTCAATGCGATCGCTCTGAGGATTGCAGTGGTCGGCACAGGCTTCGATAGTAGCAAGTGGTAAGGTATTGACCGTATCTCGTCCTATTAGCTCGTCAACGTACATAACATCGCTATAGGCGGGATCTTTAGTACTAGTACTTGCCCATAGGAGTCTTTGTACATTGGCACCTTTTTCTGCCAAAGTTTTCCAGCGATCTGTTTGAGTAATTTCCTGATATTTCTCGTAAGCAATTTTCGCATTTGCGATCGCTGCCTTGCCTTTAACTTGATTCAGGCGAGCTTCTTCACTCAGAGTTTCAGTACCAATTGTTTTAAGTTTTTCATCGATATACTGGTCTATTTTTGTATCGATACGGCTGAGAAAGAAACTGGCAACCGAGGCAATTTTGTTGATCGATTGTTTTGCGGCTATTCGTTTTTCTAGCCCGTGAATATAAGCCCAAGCTGCATTCATATAGCTATCAACCGAAAATAGCAGAGTAACATTGACATTAATTCCCTCAGAAATTACTCGCTTTACAGCAGGAAAGCCTTCGGTCGTACCAGGAATTTTAATCATTACGTTTTCGCGCCCAATCGAACGATAAAATCGCAATGCTTCTTCTACTGTACCTTCGGTATCGCGAGCTAAATGAGGTGACACTTCGATACTGACATAGCCATCCAATCCGCCAGACTCTTCGTACACGGGCTGAAAAAGAGCGCAAGCATTACGAATATCTTCAAAAATTAGGGATTCGTAAATTTCTCCAACTGATTTCCCTGCTTTAATGCCAGCTTCAATATCGGCATCATAAACCTGGTTATTTGCGATCGCACTTTCAAAAATACTAGGATTAGATGTCATTCCACGCAAGCCGCGTGTCTTGATCATGTTTTCAAGTTCACCCGATTCGATTATATTGCGGTTGAGATAATCTATCCAGATACTCTGTCCGTAATCTTTAATTTCTAAAAGAGGATTATTAGCCATTTTTGCTCCTGTATAGCAATTATTATTTAGTTAGTTTTTATTGGTGATTTCTCAATTCGCTCAATTGGTTCTGTATAACCTTGAATATTTTCAGGTTCATAAATACAAGGCTATTAAGATTAAATTTTTTTTTCCTCTATCATTGGACAGTGGCTATAGCAAAATTTTCTTGAGAAGGAAAATTACAAGTTAACAATTAGAATCTCAAAAAACGGCAGGAAAGTACCTGATTTTAATTTAAATAACCTCTTACTTCGTAGAGATATTAACTGAAAAAATAATCTAACTTTAGACTGAGCGATTGTTTAAAAGTTTTTTTTAGAATTAAAGTTACAGATAAATAATAAATCTGCTGAGAAACATTAAAGCACTGTTAATGCGGAGTAAAAAAATGAGTTTAGAAGAAAGAGTAAAAGCCACTGCTAAAAATATTGAAGGGAAAATCCAAGACGCTGTTGGCGAAGCGACTGGCGATCCTCAAGCTCAAGCCGAAGGAAAGGCTAAACAAGTCGAGGCTAGAGCGCGCCACGCCAAAGAAGATGTGAAAGATAGTATTAAGGGTGGCGTTGATAAGGCTTAGTATTTCTAAAAACAGATCTAAGGCGATTTCTACGAAATAAAGTACCAATACTGAACAACATGGGTTACGCTGCGCTAACCCATCCTACAAAGTCGCTGGTATTTTCTTAACTAGAAATCTCCTGAACAAAGCTAAAACCGTTAATTTTAATTAAATTTAATTGATTAATCGACACTGATGCTGAAATTGGCTATGTAGCCCCGCCGCGATCGCTGCTACATGGTTTAAATATTGGCTCAGCGTCCTGCTTTTTTTGCCAGTCTACTGCCTTCCATTCTAGAATTGCGATCGCCTTAAAGCCGCGATCGCACAAAGATACACTCTTCCTGCTTAGATTTAATCTACTATATTGAATTAGTCTAATAAATTAAATTTCCATTTTATTTATGAATTTTAAAATTCTCGAACAAGATGGTAAGCAATTCGTTCGTGCCGAGCAATGGCCACTTCCAGATTGGCCGTGTTCGCTCTCCCAGCACGCTGCACCAAAGCTAACCTTAAAAGCAGATGAATTATTTCTAATTACAGATACTCTAGGAAATATTTCTGATTGCATAGAAACTGACCAGACAACCAATTTGGGTTTGTTTTGTCGCGATACTCGCTTCTTGAGCCGCTTGGAGATGCAAATTGAGCACAGATCTCCTATTCTGCTCAGTAGTAGTGCAGATAAGGGATTTGCTCTCTCGGTTTTGTGCGCTAATCCTCATTTGCCAGACATTAATCCAGAAACCATTAGCATTCAGAGAGAAATTGTTCTCAATGATGGCTTATTTGAAGATCTTGAGATAGCTAATTACAACACGAAACCAGTCAGCTTTTCTCTTTCTCTTAGTTTTGATGCTGATTTTGCCGATTTATTTGAAATTCGGGGTCAGATTAGAGAACAGCGAGGAACTATTTATAAACAAATACCAAAGGGAATTACTCTTGAAAAACTCTCAGCTACTTCCGAGTTTGAAACAGACAATTTAACCCTCGCCTATAAAGGACTCGACGGCTTGTTAATGGAATCTCGCATTCATTTTTATCAATGCCCGCCCAGCTTTTTCCAAGGATCTACTGCGGTTTGGCAATTGTACCTCGAACCTCATGGTATTCAAAAAATAGGCTATCGATTGCAAATGATGACTGGAAATAAATCTGCGACCGCTGGGGATATACCCGCTATCTTGGGACAAGCCAAAGCTGCAAATCTTTTGGACGAACAAGAATGGTGTCAAAGAGCAACTAAAATTCGTTCTGATAATGAAACTTTTAATCAGGTTATCTCTCGTGCAGAACAAGATATTTATCTATTGCGACAAGGTTTTGAGCAACAAAAAGAACACAAGACACTTTCGGCGGGAGTACCTTGGTTTTCAACTTTGTTTGGACGAGATTCTTTGATTGCTGCTTCGCAAACTTTAGTCCTCGATCTGACGCTCACCAAAGCAACGCTGCAAATTCTGGCACACTATCAAGGCCAAGTAAATGATGATTGGCGGGATGAAAACCCTGGCAAAATTTTGCACGAACTGAGATTGGGAGAAATGGCTCGTTGTGGCGAAATTCCCCATACTCCCTATTACGGTACGGTAGATGCCACTCCCCTTTGGTTAATGCTCTATGCTCAGTATTACGCTTGGACTAATGACTCAGTAATTCTGGAACAGTTGTGGCCAAATGCTTTAGCAGCAATGGATTGGATTGACACTCAATCTAAGGCAACAGGTTATCTATGCTACGACCCCAAGTCCAAAAGAGGTTTAGCAAATCAGGGCTGGAAAGATTCTAGTGATTGTATAGTAGATCGTCAAGGAAATCTAGCGACTGGCGCGATCGCACTTTGTGAAGTTCAAGCTTACGTTTATGCAACAAAAATTCGACTAGCACAAATTGCTCGCATCAAGCAGTGTCCAGATTGGGCAGAACGTTGGGAAGAAGAGGCTAGAGAGCTAAAAATCCGCTTTAATCGCGATTTTTGGCTAGAAGATCAAGATTTTTGTGCTTTGGCTTTAGACGGCAATGGCAAACCTGTCGATAGTATTACTTCCAATCCAGGTCATTGTCTATCTTTGGGGATTTTTCCCCCAGAAAGAGCAGCTAGTGTAGCGGAAAGACTACTAGCACCAGATCTATTCAGTGGTTGGGGAATTCGTACTCTCAGTAGCGATTCTCCAGCCTACAATCCAATGGGATATCATATCGGTTCAGTTTGGCCCCATGATAATGCCATAATTGCCGATGGATTACGGTCTTTGGGGTTAATTGAGCCAGCCTTAGAAATTAGCAAAGGTTTAATTGACATGACCCTACAGCAACCCTACCAACGTCCTCCCGAACTCTTCTGTGGTTACGAGCGCTTTGATGGTAGTCTTCCAGTGCAGTATCCAGTGGCTTGTTCGCCACAAGCTTGGGCAACAGGCAGTATTTTTCAACTATTGACTATGATGTTGAATTTGGTTCCAGATGCTCCTAACAATTGTTTGCGGATCGTCGATCCTACTCTGCCAGATTTCCTTAATCAACTGTCAATTCAAAACTTACGCATTGGTGCGACTGTTCTGGATCTAGAATTTGAACGTGTTAATACGACAACTTCTTGTCGAGTAGTTAAAAAGCGGGGTAACTTGCGGGTAATTGTGGAAACTTGATTTTAGAATTCCCAAAATACTCCAAGCTATCCCACAACTGATTAAGGTGCAAGGGGCGTAAGTTCTTGTAAAAACTTTTTAATTAAGCCAATAGTTACCCCTGGTAATTCCAATTGAGGAGTCAAACCAACATCTTCAATCTCTAAAAAGAACTTAATCGAGTCGGGATTTAGAGCTGCCAGTTTCCTACCAATTTCAGGACTAGTAAATTCTGTTTTTTGCCCCCAAAGAATTGCCGTAGGGATTTTTAGCTTTTGAATGTATAAAGATAAATCAAAACATAAATCCCCTCGCACAAAAGCAAGAGCTGCATATTCAGCATTTGGTTGCTTGGCAGATTGCAAATAGGCATCGACAATTTCTTGATATATTCTTTCCCGACGGGCAAACTGTCGATTTTCCAAAAAACTACGAATTCCGCCTTCTGTAGCAACTCCCGTGCTGTAGATAAAACGATCAAGAAATGGAGTTTTCACTATTTGAGCAAAAAGACTGCTGCTATAGTTTTTTCCGAAATCAGATAGACCCGATGGAGTGGTCAGAATCAGGCACTTGAATAACTCTGGGCGTTCAATGGCAGCACGAATAGTAAAAGCGGCTGTGAGAGAAGAAGCGACGACTAAAGCTGGCTGATCGCAAGTTTTTTCAATAAACTCAATAATAGTAGTGATGTAGTCATCGATTCGGTAATTCCGTTCTGGATGCTCTGAACGACCCCAGCCAATTAAGTCTGGTGCTAAGACGCGATGCTCGGTAGCAAAAGCAGGATATACTTTAGACCATTCATAAGCAGAAGAGCCGCCGCCGAAGCCGTGCAGAAAAACTAAATTAGGTCGCTCCTCACTATCTATGAGAGTTTTATCTTCCTGCCAAGGCGTTTTGGTAGGGGTGTAATAGACCATTTTCCCCAGGGAGGTTACTATTGAGTTTGTTTCAACTCCAATTGGTTCAATCATTGGTAAACCCTGTTAATTAACTCATCTTATTAATTGGAATTAGTACATGAAATTATTACAAATCATTGGCTTAGGTCATTTCCTAAAAATAAAATACCAGTTCAGTAGGGTGGGCAACACTCAGACTTAATTTTATAACGCGCCTAAAAATACTTTTGCCCACCTTACGAGGTATAACCTTTCC
>Ga0209082_1000100_pt1 | contig 48652 bp, 49 predicted proteins | sample ColdCreekSource_FD_184127 | JGI IMG/M metagenome (GOLD analysis project Ga0209082, IMG submission 184127) | Groundwater microbial communities from Cold Creek, Nevada to study Microbial Dark Matter (Phase II) - Cold Creek Source (SPAdes) (version 3) | ecosystem: Environmental > Aquatic > Deep... | reverse complement strand
GAAAATGTAGTCACCTTACCACCTCCTTTTTTTTCAAATGCGATCGCTCCTAGAACTAGACCTAATCACTTTAATAATCAAGCTATAAAAACTCGTCCCAAAATTGCTCAAGGTATTATTTGGTTATTGCTGATTTTGCCTTTTTTTAGTGCCTTGGCAATTTTATTTATTGGTATTAATAAAAATGTATACAAAGATTTTTTAACCTATAGTAATGAGAATTATCAGTTTGCTATTAAGTATCCTCAAGATTGGTCACTCAGAGAGCTAGATGATCCAATTACAGGAGAAGTTGTAGTTTTTTCATCACCTTTAGAAAGTGATTCTGATCTATTCTTAGAAAAAGTAAATATTTCGGTTGAGTATTTATCTTCTAATTCAACTACTCTTGAAGAATATACGCAAATTGTTTTTGAGAAAATAAATCAAGAGAAAGGCAATGAGATAGAAGTTTATCAAGACAAGAAAACCAAAGTCGATAAGTATCCAGCTCGAATGGTAGTTTACTCCCGCAGAGAAGGGAGTTTACTACTAAGGCAAATGGAAGCTTTTATTATTAAAGATGATCGGGTTTACATTACTATATATACTGCTGAGAGGGCTAAGTTTTCTAAGTTTCTGGATATTGCGGAAAAGATGATCGAATCGTGGGATATTCAGTAATAGGTAATAAGTAATTAAGAAAAGTAATTAGAGATAGCTTGAGCAATTGTTTCGGCACCGTTTTTAGGTAAAGTAATGGTTTGGCGGGGAGGAAGCAAATTTTGGTGTAAGAAACTCCAGTCACCGTCAAAAAACTCGGAAGTAGAAATTATTTGATGGTGAGAATAATCTTGAATACCTTCGAGTAAAACAGGTGCTTCGACAAAATCTTCACGAGTTAGAGAGATGATTGGGAGATCAAAACATAAGGCTTCAGAAAAGGTACTGTATCCTGGTTTAGAGACTATGCGATCGCAAATGGGCATAAAATCGAGGGGACGATAATAATTATCAGTAACTTTGAGCAGGTTGAGTAAATCTGGTGCAGCACGGTCAAAAGTAATGAATTGCCAATCGGAAAACTGCTGCAAGTTATGGTAGGGAATTGCTTGAAGCCCTAATCCCCCGAAAGTGAGTAAAACTGTTTTTTCTTTGGCTGGATTTAAATTGAATTTGTGGCGTAAATCTTCATTATTATGGCGAGGTGTACTTGCAGTCAATCCGACATCGGTAATCCGGGGAAAAGCACTCATCGGCTCTGATAGAGGTAGACGAAACAAGAGATCGCATTGTTGATAGTAGTTTTCAATCCAAGTAACTACTTCAGCGAAATTTTCACCCCAATGACGATAAATAAAGTTCCAACCAAAGTTACTCATCATCCAGCAGGGAATGCCAGCAGCACGAGCAATAGGAACAGCTAAAGCAGGAATATCAGCTAAAATCAAGCCGACATTATGATTGCGGATATAATCGGCTTCTTCAGCAATAATTGAATCTTGTTGAGCAATAATCTGCTGCATTTTGCTTAAGGTCGTCTGTTTATCCATAGTCAGACTATCGCTTTGAATTACCCCAACATCAAAAATGCGCTGGCGATAAATAAAATCTCCTTCTACGTAAGAGCGCAAGAGCCATTCAGGTGCAACAGTTACAAATATCAGGGAAATATCAGGACGTAACTGTTGCAACTTGGCGGCTACCGTCGCAGCGCGTACAGCATGACCAAAACCGTGACTCGTAACTGCTATATAAATAACTGGTTGGGACATAAGTTACAAATTACAATTTAAGACTTGCAACTTATTTTACTGTCCCACATAGCGATGCAAAAAGCTTTCCAAAGATTCCATTTTCATTTCAAAGGTAGATTCGAGACGAGCAATTTCATCGATGGTGCAGAAAAACTCGTTAGCGAGTAGAGTCCGCAGCGTACCTAAAGAATTCTGGAGTCGAGGATTAATCAAGCCAATTCCCGTCCGTAGACCGTCGAATAGTGCCAAAGGAGGATTGACGACCATTGGTTCTTTATTGAACAAACGAGAGAAAATACGAGGAATATCTTCTCTTTTGAGAATATCAGGGCCGCCTACCGCAAATATTTGGTTTTTAGCCGCTTCTACTAAGGTTGAAGCGATCGCAATTTTAGCTAAATCGTCAGTACTAACAATAGAAGAACGATTTTTTTGGTCGCCAATAGATAAATAAATTCCAGTATCCCGAAATTTCTCGGCTAGAGAAATTAAATTATTGGCAAATCCTGAAGGACGTAAGATGGTGTAATTTAAGCCGCTCGCCATGAGATACTTTTCTACTTCTCGTTTGGCTTTAAAAGTCGGGGAATCTTGATAGCCCCGCTCTACTCCTAAAACTGAAATAAATACAAAATGGTCGATCTTGTTTTCAATAGCGTTATCAATCAGATCGATATTGGCTCGATAATCTAAAGCTTGAGCATTATTTCCAGATCCGTGAGCGCTGATAATATATTTTACGCCTCGGCAAGCTTTGACAATATCTCTTTCTTGTTTTAAATCGCCAATAAAAATTTCTGCGCCTCGATCTTCTAGTTCACCAAAGTGAGAAGCTAGACGAACAAAAGCTCTTACAGGCTGGTCTTGTTCTCTTAGTTGTCGGACAATTCTGCGTCCTAATGATCCTGTTGCACCAGTGATTAAATACATTGCAGCACCTACTTTTATCTCGGTATTAAGTTAATTATTATTTTTGACTACTTTTTAAATTGCTTTTCGACTGCGCTCACTAAAAAGTCTCTGGGGACAAATCTCGGTACATTGGCAATAAGCTGATTGCCAATCCCCCCTGTAACAATAGTAGACTGATTTTTAGCTAAGGCTTTAAGCGCATCTTTAACTACTTCCTCACTAGAAACCATACTGCCAGAATTTCCCCCTCCAAAAGAATCAGGAAAATCAGCTCGCTTGAAAAACTCGGATTCCGTTGGGCCAGGACAAAGAGCTAAAATCTTTACACCACTATCTTTATTTTCTGCCCAAAGTGCCTCAGTGAAGTTGAGTACAAACGCTTTGGTAGCTGCGTAGACAGACATATAAGGTAATGGTTGAAAAGCAGCAATCGAGGAGATATTGATAATGCCTCCGCTACCACGTTGTTTCATTTGAGGTAAAAATAGTCCAGTCAACTCCAACAAAACAGTGATATTGAGTTGTACCATTGCTATCTGTTTGGCTAGCGGGCGATCGCAAAATTTACCATAATCGCCAAAACCTGCATTATTAATCAGCAAGTCGATAGTTAATCCTTTTGCCCCTATTTTATCAAATAATAGTTGTCCTGCATTGGCTTGGGTTAAGTCTTGCACGATTACTTCTGTCTTGATTTGATACTCTGTGACTAACTCTGTGGCGAGTTGCTCTAACTTATTTTGTGATCGCGCTACTAAAACTAAGTCTGTTTTTCTAGAGGCTAATTCTCTGGCGAATGCTTCACCAATTCCCGATGATGCACCAGTAACTAAAGCGGTTTTCATTTCTTGACAAATCTATACGTTTGGCTTTGTTGCAAATTGTAACGCAGCTTGAGATCCGTAGGCTCTATCTAGCGACTAAGTAGGTCAACCTAATTAAACAGCTAATAATTGGAATATGAGAGCAACTAGCAACTAGCAACTAGCAACTAGCAGGGACGTTATCTGCTGCCCGTAACGTATGTTATGCCCTGGTTTACTGCGCGCTAATGGTGGTGTAATTAATAACCAGCAGCGTATTCCTCATAACTCTGGTACTTGTGATACTCAATAATCGATCTTTTGCAACTACTGCGAGAAAGACTTGCATCTTTACTTGCAGTTATTCCCCATTCTTTACCAAAAAATCTTCTACTGAATCTTGATCTAACAGTGTCGAGATTAAATATCCTTGTCCATGATCGAATCCTAAGTTTTTTAGTTGATTTAGCTGATAATTAGTTTCTATTCCCGTAGCCGTAACGATCATTTTCATCTGATGAGCGATCGCAATAATTTGTTGGAGTAGCAGGGTTGTGGAAGTTTCTAGCTTGAGATTAGGATTATCCTGACCAAGATTGGCAATTAAAGAGCGATCTATTTTTAAATCATCAAAAGGAAAACGATGCAGACAAGTCAAAGAGGAATATCCAACGCCAAAATTATCTAAACTTAGTCTAACTTGACGCTTTTTGAGCTGTTGCAAGATATTAAAGGCCGTAGTCGGATTTTCGATAATTACCGTTTCAGCAATTTCCAACTTAAGATGATGTCCCTGAATCTCAGTTTTACGCAAAATCAAATCAATTTTAGGAATAAGATTGGGATGAAAAAGCTGCCTTGCTGATAAATTAATACAGATATTTAAATGGCTTTGATGTTTGTGACGCATTTGCCAACGCTTAATTTGTTGACAAGCTTGTTTTAAAACAATGTCTCCCAGAGAAATGATCAAACCTGTTTCTTCGGCTGTAGGAATAAAATCATCAGGCAAAATCATGCCTTTGGTGGGATGATGCCAACGGATTAAAGCTTCGAGTTCAACGATACTTCTCGTCTTTAAAGAGGCAGTGGGCAAATAGTAATTAACAAATTCTTCACGTTTGATTGCTTGTTTCAACTCTAATTCACGATTGGCAAACTCCATATCATCTTGGAGGTGAATATACATCCCTGGTTGAAACACCTGACAGCGATCGCCTTTTAGGGTTTTCGCTTGTTGCATGGCAATATCAGCATCATTAAACAAACGGTCTATATCTTGATAATCTTTATTGCCAATAGCAATACCAACATTGACATTAATTAAAACTTTACGTCGATTTAGAGGAAAGGGTTGAGTTAGCTTTTGTTGAATTTGCTGTACTAAAGCGATCGCATCTTGAACATCTTTGATATTGTCTAAGAAGATGGCAAATTCGTCTCCTTCTAAGCGACTCAAAAGGCTAGATTTATCCAGACCAGAACCCAGAACATTACCGATTGCCATCAATAATTGATTGCCTTCGATATGACTGAGAGTACGTTTAATTGTTTTAAAGCGATCGCATTCTAGCAAAATAACTGCAAAAAAGTAATCTGGTTGTTGTTCAGTAACTTTTAAAGCCTGTTTAAGCCGACTGACAAAAGAATTGCGATTTGCTAAACCAGTAATCGGATCATGCAGAGCCATTCGTAACAGATTATCCTGTGCTTGTTGGCGGCGATCTATTTCTAATTTGAGTTGTTGATTCTTGGTTTCCAGTTCAAGAGTGCGTTCTTTGACTTTTCTTTCAAGTTGATTATTTAGCTCAATAATCTGAGTCTTACTTGAGTAAATAGCTATTTGATTGGCGACACGCACCACAACTTCTTTAATCTGAAATGGTTTAGTGATGTAATCCACTCCGCCCACGGCAAAAGCTTTTTTCTTATCAGAAAAATCGTTTAAAGCACTGATAAAAATGACGGGGATTTCAGTGGTCTTAGGTTCGGCTTTGAGCTTTTGACACACTTCATAACCATCCATTTCTGGCATTTGAATGTCTAATAAGATCAGTTCAGCCCAACCAGAGCGAGCGACTTCTAGAGCCATCGGACCATTATCAACGCAACGAGTTTGATAACCCCGCTTGTTAAGAATAGCCGCAAGCAAATCGAGATTGTCTGGAGTATCATCGACAATCAGAATATTAGCCTGAGAATTTTGAGCCTGAGTTATATCCAAGAAACCAACCAGTTAGAATTCATACCTACTAGTTCATAGTTCCCCAAAATAACTCATAGCTATCAGCCTTGAGGGTCAAAATTCATTTTAATCTCCATCAATCCCTAAAAGCGATCGCAATGTTGAATTAAATGTTGAGTTTATCGATTGCCCTAGTTTGACTAACGGCTGTTGCTGGCTCAAGAAAACACGAGCGCAATTACGCCCAGGCATCCCAGAAATTGATCCTCCTGGATGAGTACCCGCGCCTGTAAGATATAGATTTTTAATGGGTGTGGTGTAATTGGCTATTTCTGGCAGTGGACGTAAGAAAATCATCTGGTCTAAAGTCATATCTAGATGGTAGTAATTACCTTTATAAGAACCCAAGCGTTCTCCTAATTCCGCTGGACTTTCTACACGACGAGCAATAATTGAGTTTTTGATATTCGGTGCGTAATCAGCTAATTTATTGATCACATTATCAGCAACCTTATTTTTGAGATTTTCTGTCCAGCCAGTACCATATAAACCCGTTCCTTCTTTTCCTGCTATCTGATAAGGTGCGAAAAATTCAATCCAGAGGGTATGTTTTCCTGCCGGCGCTAAAGTAGGGTCTAGTACTGAAGGAATATCCAGATACATTGAAGGATTAGCGTCAGGAATTTGTCCCATTACCGCTAAAGAATGAGCCTGTTCTACATGAGCTACAGAATCAGCAATTAACACCGTACCAATCAAATATTCGTCGTCTTGACCTTCATAAGCAGTGAAACGGGGTACTTCCGATAAAGCACAATCTATTTTAAGAATAGTTTCATTATTATTTGTAATTCTGCGATCAATTTTTTCTCTAAGCTCTGCCTTAATCGCCTCTGGTTCAACTAATTGTAAAAATAGCCGCCGCACATCAATATTAGAAATAATCCCTTTATTAGCCAGATATTCTTTGCCGCCTGCAACCCTAATCCCGACAGCCCGATTGTCATCGATGATTACTTCTTTAACCATTTGTTCGGTTAAAATTTTGCCGCCTTTTGCCGTCACCAATTTAACTAAAGCTTGAGTCAGTGCGCCCGTACCGCCTTTTGGTCTAGCCATACCTGGATGGTGACGCATGGCTGCCATCATTAAACCTGCTGTGATTCCTTTCTGGGAAGGTGGTGCGCCAATCTCTGCGGCTAATCTAGCCAAAGGTGCTTTAACAATCTCCGTATCAAACCACTCGTTTAGTACATCTTCAGGAGCAGTAATCATGGTGCGGATAAAGTTTAAGGCTTTATCTTTAGAACCTGCGATCGCAAAAACATCGGTTAAATTCTGTGGGCGGTAATTTTTGGCAATCCCCAATATTGATTGCGGGGGCGCATTAAAGAAAGGTGCGATCGCACTCATTAAACGCGACCAATATTGAATGAATTCGACGTATTTTTGAGCATCTCTTTCATTATAGCGCGCGATCGCTGCTTGTGTTCTCTCTAAGGACTGATGAGCTAAAAAATATTTACCATCAGGATGAGGACAAAAAGTGTGAGGATCGCAAGTAAGATACTCCAAGCCGTATTTATTTAGCTGCAACTCTTCAATAATTGGGCCAAGAAAAATAAACTCATGATCGATCGCACAGAGATTAAATTTAAACCCTGGCGCTTCTTTCGATAGTGCTTCTTCCGTTGTCGCTGCCCCTCCAGGAACAGGACGTTTTTCTAACAATAAAACACTATACCCAGCATTAAGTAGATATGCAGCACTAACTAGCCCATTGTGACCAGCACCAATGACAATCGCATCATATGCTTCCATTAAATTTACAATTCCTTGATTTAATTTTGGAAAGATTGATTTAAATTGAGAATACCAAAACCGACTTCATCTACCCAAGTTTTTGACATTTTTTGCGTTCTTTAAGCGTAATTTACTCTCGTTATATTTATTTTCTTTTGCTATACTGACTTATGCTTCTTAACATTACGAAACTTTTTATTATATGAATTTTGTTATTCAAGTAATTGAACCTAAAGGTATTTTGGACGGCACAAAAACTGTTGAATTTCAGTATCAAATTGATCAAAATATCGAAAGCGGTGCGCATATCATCTTAGTCGATTTCCAAAACGTTACTTTTATGGACAGTTCCGGATTAGGAGCTTTGGTTAAAGCCTTGAAAACTGTCAATGCTGCTGATGTTAAGCTTTTTCTATGTTCGCTTAACGATCAGATTAAAATGCTATTTGAATTGACTAGTATGGATCTCTACTTTTCTATCTGCGCTAATCGTGAAGAATTTGAAAAACAGTTGCCAAAACTGTAATTTTTAAATCTTATATTAAGCTTTTATATTGAGCTTTATTTCCCTAAGTCCAACTAAGAAAAATCGACTTGCAGAATTGATAAATCGTCTTCAAACTGAAAATTTGGGTGCCAAGTCCTAATATATTGTAGTAGTCTTTTAAGATCACGATCTGGTGTGTACTGATATTTATTGAGTAGATTAATTAATCGATCTAATCCCCAATGACTATTGGCTTGTTGTTCCACTTCGTAAACACCATCACTGAATACATACAAACTAGATTTGGCGGGAATCTCACAAGAAGCATTAACATATTGAATATCAGGAAACATCCCCACAGGTATTCCTGGAGTTTTAAGACGTTGTTCTTTTGACTCTCCTAGTTGTATAGGGGGCAAAAGAATTGCCGGAGGATGTCCAGCACTAGAATAAGTTAAGTTTCTCGTCCTGGTATTATAAACACCGTACCAAATAGTAAAATATTTATCATTGCGAGCGCTCATTTGAAAAGTTTCATTTAAGCCTCGTAAAACTGTATTAGGCTGATAGTAATCAACATTACTTAAACCTCGCGATCGTAATAAATTAATTACAGCCAGAGAAGGTAACGAAGCTCTTAAACCATGTCCAGAGACATCTAATAAATAAAATACTAAGTGATGCTCATCTAACCAAAAATAATCGAAACTATCTCCCCCCAGTTGTCGCGACGGAACGAAACACACGTCAATACTCAAGGCTGGGTGGTATAAAGGTTCAGGTAAAATAGTACTTACATACTCTGCTGCTTCAGCTAATTCTGCTTCTAGCAATTGCTTTTGTTCTTGGAGATCTTGACTTAGCTGATGTAGCCGCAATCCAGCTCTAACACGAGCTTTAAGTTCATGCATCTCAATTGGTTTACACAAAAAATCATCGGCACCAGCATCTAAACCTTTGACCCGATCTTCAACTGAGTCTAGAGAAGTTAATAAGATAAAGAAAGTTGTTGATAATTCGGGAGTAGATTTAATTCGACGACATACTTCCAAACCATCCTTGCGGGGCATAATCCAATCACAAATAATTAAAGCTGGACGAATTGTCCTGGCTTTGATCAGCCCCTCTTCGCCATCGCTTGCTAAGGTAATATCGTAACCTTGAATGCTCAGGGTTCTTTCCAAGACTAGTTGGGTGGTAGAGTCATCGTCAATAATTAGAATTTGAGCCATAGTTAAGTCGGTAATTTCCTTTTCTTATGACTGATGGTTAGAGCAATCACTACAAAGCCAATTAGCCTTGCTAAACTAATGGTTAATCGTATTAGTTTTAAATTGGCATCTTCCTAATTGGCACTAATTAGCATATTTTTGAGCATAGCGGGAAAAATCGAGAATTTGAGTTGGATGAAAATTACACTACCATGAGCTACTTAATAATTTAGGCAAATAATCACAATAAATCATATTAGACCTCTTGTACAAATAAATAGTGATTTAGAGGTATCAGACCAAGTATGATTTCAATTTGACCAAATTTATCAAGATTTTAGATCCAATCTTGATTGGTTGCAGTAATATTTTCCCAATCCAGATGAACAAAGAACAATTAATCGTCAATGGTGAATGGCTAGTACAACAGTTAAATAATCCTCAGGTAGTAATCATCGACTGTCGTTTCCAACTGAGTGACTCTAATTGGGGATACCAGCAATATTGCGAAAGTCATATTCCAGGTGCTTATTACTTAGATTTGAATCGTGACTTATCTAGCCCTGTCCAACTACACGGAGGGAGGCATCCCTTACCAGATGTTAATCTGTTGGCTCAAAAATTAGCTTCTATCGGCATCGTTCATAATGAGACGATGGTTATTGTCTACGATGATGCCCGCTTTGCTTTTGCCGCTCGTTTATGGTGGCTACTGCGTTATTTAGGTCATGAACCAGTCGCATTATTAGATGGCGGTTGGAAGCAATGGCAAGAAGCAGGCTATCCCATTACCTCGGATATACCTGAATTGCGCCAAGGAAAACGTCAAAGAAAATTTCTGCCTTCACCACAAGCAGATTGGACGGTAGATATAGCAGCACTAAAAGTTCGTCAAGATTTACCTTCTACAATTTTAGTAGACTCTCGCGATCGCGATCGTTATGATGGAAAAAAAGAACCAATTGATCCGATTGCTGGAAGTATTCCTGGGGCCGTTAATTCTCCTTGGAAACAAGTTTCAGACGAGCAAGGATACCTCCTTTCAATTCCAGAACAACAGAAACTTTGGTCTGCTTATTCTCAAGCAGCAGAAATTATTGTATATTGTGGTTCTGGAGTAACTGCTTGTGTGAATCTTTTTTCTTTACAGTTGGCAGGGTTTAACAATACTAAACTTTATCCTGGCGGCTGGAGTGACTGGTGTTCTTATCTTTAAAGATTTATTATGAACTGGTTAAAAATTTATAATTAATTTCAGTACATATTTTCTAAACTTGCTGCATAATAGTAAACGGCACTACAGGTAGCGTTTGTCTTGGGAAAAAATACCGACAACCGCTATATATGAAGTTGTCTGTTTCTATGTTTCTGTATTAAATTTGATTTGTAGCCGTAATGAAATTATCTTCTGTAGAACAAGCAGAAAAAACTAAACATTTGCTTTTGACTGAACTTAGAGAAAATCAAACACCGATGAGTTTGCAGGAATTGGAAATTAACTTAGGTGGGGAAAAAAGCTTATCTCATCGGATTCTTAAAGAAGCTGCTTGGCGACTCGTAGAAGAAGGAAAAGCTCAATTTAATTCAACTTGGGATTTGGAAATTTTGTAGTAACTTTTAGCGGCTAGTTGCTAGTTGCTAAAAGCTTCGTCCTTAAGGGCGGATTTTACAGTAAGTCTTGTTTAATCCTTTGACAAAAATGCCATAGTTAAGACATATTCAATGAACACTACGCTAATTGCTCATTGTGATGTTGAAGCGACAACAAAGACAGCATAATCCTTTTGACAATCGAGGAGATAAACCAGGAGATCATCGTAAATCTTTTCAGGTAGATCGAGATCGCATTCTTTATTCTTCAGCATTTCGACGTTTGGCACAAGTTACCCAAGTCGTTACTGCTCAAGAAGGCCACGTTTTTCATAATCGCTTAACCCACTCCTTAAAAGTAGCCCAGGTTGCTCGTAGATTAGCAGAAAAATTAATTAGCGAACAGCCAGATCTAGCTGAAAAAATTGGTAGTGTTGATCCAGATGTGGTCGAAGCGGCGGCTTTAGCCCACGATTTAGGACATCCGCCCTTTGGTCACACCGCAGAAGAAGAATTAGATGCCTGTGCCACTAAACAAGGCTTAACCGATGGCTTTGAAGGTAATGCTCAATCTTTCCGCATCCTGACACGTTTGGCAATTCATCGTATCGATTACTATGGTCTAAATTTAACTAGGGCCACTCTGAATGCTGTTTTAAAATATCCCTGGCAAAGATCGCATCTTCCTCAATCAAAACGAGCGCGAAAATATTCGGTTTACAATTTAGACCAAGAGGCTTTTTCGTTTACTAGATTAGAAAAATGCGATTGCCAATCGATTGAAGCTAGTATCATGGATTTTGCTGATGATATCACCTACAGCGTTCATGACTTAGAAGATTTTTATTTGGCAGGCTTGATTCCTTTAGAGTTACTAGCAACAGATAGAGACGAATTAGCCAGGTTTACTACAGAGTGGCTACGAGAATTTCCTCACAATCGTGTCGCTAAAGTAGTTAAAGATAATCCCCATCGCTTTCAAAATTTCCTTAATGCTACCTATAATCTTAAAGGACAATATCGACCAGGTTCTTTTGAACAAAAGGCTCAAATTAAACGCATTAGTTCTCAGCTAATTCAAACCTATATACATTCAGTCAAATTGAGTATCGAATACGGCGATCGCGGTCATTTAAAACATAGTCTCGACAAAGAAGCAGAACTAAAATTTTTACAGCGTATTGTTTGGTCTTATGTAATTTCTAATCCTCGTTTAGCTACTCAAAGATACGGACAAAAAAAGATTATTAGAACTTTATTTGAAATCTATCTAGAAGCTATTAGAGATCGAGATTTGAGTTTTATTCCAGCTCGGTTTGTTAAAGAATATTTGGAATTAGAAGAATCTGAATCCACCAGCGACAAAATTACTCAGGAAAAAACTCGCATGGCGGTGGATATTGTTGCGGGATTGAGCGAAGCTGAAGCTGTTCTTCAGTATCGTCGTCTTACGGGTATCAACCAAGGTTCTTTTATGGATTATTGGGGATAGTTTCTAAGTTACCAGTTACTGATTCTTCATCGTTTATTGGTATTGGTTTGAAAGAAACTTTAGCTTCTAACCAAGCAGTAAGCAAAGTAGGTAGATTTTTTCTCAGCCAAATCATCGCAATTATCCGAAAGGCGGGTTTTAGGCTACAAGAGATCGATTTGACCAGGCGATTTAGCGATCGATTTGGTATTTTCTTGTTTGCCAGATTAATTAAGCCTACATCGAAAAGACAGTCAATAATTAATTTAAAAGCAACCTCCTCCCTTTCTAGCAACTGCTGTAACAGCAACATTACATCCCTCATTCGCTCTTGTTTTTTAAGTTCTTCGGGAGTAATTTGTTTAACTTTAATAGATTCATCTGGATATGTAAGCATTAAGACGGATTTTTAGAGATATTACTCTCACAATCTTATGGCTCTTTTCGCAGAAGGACTATATATGAAAAGGAGTAATTTAAAACTTAATTGTTAAAAAACTTAAAGGTATCTTGATATATTTATTTGTTTCATCAATAAAGTGACTCAAATTGCGGCTTGCCTTAGCCAGTATTTTACCGTCTACATAAACCTGCTCAGTTGGATAGTTTTCTAGCAATTCTAATAGAGATACTACATTATCATTACTGGCTGAGGTTACTAATGCTCCTCTTAAAGCTTGGATATTAGCTCGCTCCGATTTAGTGCTGACTACATTACTGCTTTGAGTCAGAACATATTCTCCAGGAGCAGTATTGAGCAAATCATAAATAAGTTTGGTATCTGCTGGAAACTGCTGTCTCAGTATCCAGCGAATTATACTGGGATTTTGTTGGCCAAACTCTAATAAAAAATTTAGTGAAGGCGATGTTTCCCCTGTGGTAGCAAAAGTTTTTAATTCTTCTAGGGAGACAGACTCAGTTGCTGGACCATATTGAAAAATAATTTCCTCCGAAGCGAGAACTTGCTTGGGAGTTAAAGAAATAGTTAGAGTAGCCACAAACATTAAAATACCAGTTTCCCAAAACCATCGGGATATACTTGTTCCTAGCATTTCACTTTCTCTCCGAACCTAAATTCTTACTTGATCTACCTGATCTATACGATACGATGCTTGTCCCCAAATTATGCGTTTAGTAATTTATATCAATAAATTGATTAATTATTCAACATTTGATATAATGGGAATAAGTTAGATAGATAAAGTACTAATGATAAAACACTATATTCTCAACCTTAATCCTCAAGCAAATTGCGATTGGGATCGTTGCATAATCAGAAATCCTATTACTGGAGAACGACCTGACTTAACAGCAGAACTTGCCAAAGCGGTAGGCAATCAAACTGGTTCTTATTTAGTTAAAGTCAATATGGAGGTAGAAGTTTTAGAAACAACAGTAGCTGTTCCAAATACTATTAATAGTATCCAAGGTAAAAGCAAAAATATGCCGACCAAGAACTTGCTAGCTTCTTAAATTACTTACTACTGACAAAACTCAATTCATTAATTTTATTTAGCCTTATATTCTCTACCACGAAAGCGATCGCTAATTAATTGTACCAAATTGAGATATAAATTACTCTGTTAAAGAAAGGAGTTAAATTTTCAATTAATCATGGAACTACGGCGATCGCTCGGAGCATCAGATATTCAAATTACCCCGATCTTGATGGGGACTTGGCAAGCAGGAAAAAAAAGCTGGGTGGGAATTGAAGATGAAGAGAGTATTCAGGCAATTCGCGCTGCTGTCGAAGCTGGCATAACTACTATCGACACAGCCGAAATATACGGCGGCGGGCATTCAGAACAAATTGTTGCCAAGGCTGTATCAGATATCCGCGACCAATTGGTTTATGCTTCCAAAGTATTTGCCAATCATCTTCAATACGATCAGGTAATTGAAGCTTGCGATCGCTCTTTGAGCAATCTTAACACTGACTACATTGACTTATACCAAATTCATTGGCCCTCTGGTTCTTTCAACAGCGAAGTGGTGCCGATTGAAGAAACAATGAAGGCTTTAAATAAACTTAAAGAGGATGGAAAAATTAGAGCCATTGGGGTTTCTAATTTCTCTCGCGCCCAACTCGAAGCAGCAGCGAGCTATGGCAGAATTGATAGCTTGCAACCACCCTACTCTTTGTTTTGGCGCAAGGTCGAAAACGATGCTGCACCCTATTGCATCGAAAATAATATTTCTATCCTGGGTTATTCACCCCTTGCACAAGGACTACTCACAGGTAAATTTGGTCTGGAACATCAATTTGCCAAAGAGGATAACCGCTCTGCTAACACCCTTTTTCAAGGCGAAAACTACCAACGCGCCCAGTACGCCCTAAAACAACTTCAACCCATCGCCCAGGCTCACAATTGCACCTTAGCTCAGTTATCTCTTGCCTGGTTAATCGCTCAACCACAAACAAATGCGATCGCAGGCGCCCGTAACGCAGAACAAGCTAAGGCTAATGCTCAAGCTGCTCAAGTCAAACTTAGTAACTCAGAAATTCAAGAAATTGACCAAATTGGTCGGCAAGTAACAGATTATCTTGACAGTAACCCTGTAATGTGGGACTGGTAAGCAATTACCAACTAATAACTAACTATTAACACGGTGAAATACTTCTTTCTTTCCGATGGATGGACTCACGGACGGGTCTGGGAATTTGGTGGACTTTGGGATCAAGCTAGTTGGCAACGTAAACCAAAAATAAAACGTCTTAATTGCGGCACCGTACAGCAAGGAGAAACTTTGTGGCTCTATGAAGTCGAAGATGCCGTGTTGATGGTTGAAGTTCAGCCAATGCTAGATAATACATCTACACCTAGTATCGGACAAGTGGTACTCAAACGTCTTATCAGTGCCGAACAGGTAATTGAAATTTTGACGCAATCGGAATTGGCCTTTAACCCAAAATCGAACTAGAAGCCAAATCGTCGAGATTAATCTTTACTAAAAATCGTTACATATCTTAACTTTTATCGATAACAATCGATAAATCTTGCAATAGGTTCTAACAATAGTTACACTTCTTTAAATAATAGTAATTTCAAGGCATCCTTGAATAAGTCTAATCTTTTGTCGGCCACTGTCTAGATTTTCTAGACAGCCACAGGGGTTAAGGCATAAATACAGATTACAAAATAGTACACAAATTATTTAATTAATAGGAGGAGCGTAGTCTATGGGACTACCTTGGTATCGAGTTCATACAGTCGTCCTGAACGATCCAGGAAGACTAATTTCAGTTCACCTGATGCACACTGCTCTAGTAGCAGGATGGGCAGGCTCTATGGCTCTGTTTGAGCTAGCAACTTTCGATCCTAGCGATGCTGTACTAAACCCAATGTGGCGACAAGGTATGTTTGTATTACCTTTTATGGCACGTTTAGGTGTAGATACTTCTTGGGCAGGTTGGAGTGCTACAGGCGAAACTGGCTTAAATGCTGGTTTTTGGTCTTTTGAGGGCGTTGCGATCGCTCACATTGTTTTATCGGGTTTGCTGTTCTTAGCAGCAGTATGGCACTGGGTTTACTGGGATTTAGAACTGTTTGTTGATCCTCGCACTGGTCAGACAGCATTAGATTTACCTAAAATGTTTGGTATCCATTTATTCTTGTCTGGTTTGCTTTGCTTCGGTTTTGGAGCTTTCCACCTAACGGGTCTATGGGGACCAGGAATGTGGGTATCAGATGCCTTTGGGGTAACGGGCCATGTCCAAGGTGTAGCTCCAGAATGGGGTCCATCAGGATTTAATCCGTTTAATCCTGGAGGAGTAGTAGCTCACCATATTGCGGCTGGAGTTGTCGGTATTATTGCTGGTCTATTCCATCTCAGCGTACGTCCTCCTGAAAGACTGTACAAAGCTCTACGTATGGGTAACATTGAAACTGTACTTTCGAGCAGTATTGCTGCTGTGTTTTTTGCAGCCTTTGTAGTTACTGGAACTATGTGGTATGGCAATGCAACTACTCCCGTTGAACTATTTGGTCCAACTCGTTATCAGTGGGATCAGGGTTATTTTAACCAAGAAATCCAAAGACGTGTTCAAACTGGTTTAGATGATGGACTAACTCGTTCCGAAGCTTGGTCGCAAATTCCTGAAAAACTAGCTTTCTACGACTATGTAGGTAACAGTCCAGCTAAGGGTGGCTTGTTCCGTACTGGTGCGATGGATAGTGGTGATGGTATTGCTCAAGAGTGGCTAGGACACGCCGTCTTTACTGATGCAGAAGGTCGTGAATTAAGTGTTCGTCGGATGCCTAACTTCTTTGAAACCTTCCCTGTCATCCTAGTTGATGCTGATGGTATTGTGCGAGCTGACATTCCTTTCCGTCGTGCAGAATCAAAACTTAGTGTAGAACAAAGTGGCGTTAGCGTTACTTTCTATGGTGGTGCTTTAGACGGACAAACCTTCAAAGACCCCTCGACGGTTAAAAAATATGCCCGTCGTGCTCAACTCGGTGAAACCTTTGCGTTTGACACTGAAACTTTGGGTTCTGACGGTGTATTCCGCACTAGCCCTAGAGGTTGGTTCACATTTGGTCACGCTGTCTTTGCTCTATTCTTCTTCTTCGGCCATATTTGGCACGGCTCTCGTACTCTGTACCGAGATGTATTTGCTGGAGTCGATCCAGACCTAGAAGAAGAACAAGTAGAATGGGGCTTCTATCAGAAAGTGGGTGACAAATCTACTCGCACTCGTAAACAAGAAGCCTAAAGTTAGCGAGTAGATTAGTTATTCTCAAACTCAGTTTTTGATTTTGAGAAAGATAGTAGGGTTAAATAAGAAGTACTTTATTTATTGCTTTGTTCAACCTTTACTTAGTAAAGGTTTGTCAGGACTCTTGGTCCCGATGAACCTTTACCAAATCTCAAAAAAAGATTATAAGTTCCTAGATAGCTATCTTGAGTTATTTTGTTGGTAAAATGTAAATAAAGAAAGTTAGGATATTAAATATGGAAAGTGTTGCTTACATTCTGGTTTTAGCTATGGGACTTTCGGTTCTGTTCTTTGCGATCGCGTTTCGTGAACCACCCCGTATTGAAAAATAAATAGCTTAAGGTTAAGCATTTTTAAGTTTTTTCATTTCTGAGTTGTTTTTAATCATGATCTGCCTATTGACAGACTATGATACAAGAAACGGCTCAGATTTGTCGTTTATCTAAACAATTTATCATAAGCGTCTGCCAAATTCATGCATTGTCCGAATTGCCAGCACACAGAAAGCCGAGTTTTAGAATCTCGTTCGACAGAAAGCGGACAAAGTATTCGTCGTCGTAGAGAGTGCCTGGACTGTAAACAACGCTTCACAACTTACGAAAGGATTGAGTTTGTTCCAATTACAGTAATCAAAAGGGACAATAGTAGAGAATCTTTTGATCGCTCTAAATTACTCCGAGGTATAGTTAGAGCCTGCGAAAAAACCGCAGTGTCCTATCAAAAGATAGAAGCAATCGTAGATGATATAGAAGTAGAGTTGCAGCAGAACTCAGGCAAAGAATTTAGTAGTGGTGAAATTGGAGAACTAGTACTCAAAAATCTACGCCATGAAAGTGAAGTTGCCTATATACGTTTCGCTTCGGTGTATCGCAAATTCCAAGGCATCAAAGATTTTGTAGAAACCTTAAATCATCTTCAAAACGAAAATTCTCAAAGCGAGGAAAATCAGGAAATTAGCACTTGGCAAAATTCAGAAAAATCAGACTCTGCTACATCTGTTGTTGACTGTATTTCTTGATAACTTACAGTCAGTAAAGACTAGAGAAATTTAATAACTATTAGAAATAATTAAAATTAAGTTATTCAATCAGTTCAGTCTCAGACTATCTCAAAAAACAGCAGCAATACGTTTAGCAAAAAAATTCTTCAAAAAGTTACTGCTAACCCGATAAAAAGTTACAATGGTTTAATGCAATCTTGCCAACAGGCAAAAATATCTCAGTAGCAAGATAGTTCTGTAAGCATGAGTATGTTCTCTAAGCAGCATAGGATCGCGCGGAAAGCTCAATGTAATGTAGGTGTAGGCTGCACAAAAGCTAGGTGAGTGTACATCAAGCAGGAGGCTCATCAATCAAACAAATAAGAAAATACAACAAGGACATCTAATCCATATGGTCAATCAGCAAGCAAACAGCACTAAAGATATTGGTTTTACTCACGAAGATTTCGCCGCTCTCCTCGACAAATACGACTATCATTTCAGTCCTGGAGATATTGTAGCTGGAACAGTGTTCAGTATGGAACCAAGAGGGGCTCTGATTGACATTGGTGCGAAGACAGCAGCTTATATTCCCATTCAAGAGATGTCAATTAACCGAGTTGACAATCCAACTGAAGTTCTTCAGGCAGATGAAACCAGAGAATTCTTCATTCTGACTGACGAAAATGAAGATGGACAGTTAACTTTATCAATCAGACGCATTGAATATATGCGAGCTTGGGAAAGAGTTAGACAACTGCAACAAGAAGATGCAACAGTCCGCTCTAACGTTTTTGCAACTAATCGTGGTGGTGCTTTAGTCCGAATTGAAGGGCTACGTGGCTTTATTCCTGGCTCTCACATCAGTGCCAGAGAAGCTAAAGAGGATTTAGTCGGAGAAGATTTACCCCTCAAATTCTTAGAAGTAGATGAAGAGCGCAATCGTTTAGTCTTGAGTCATCGCCGAGCTTTAGTAGAACGGAAGATGAATGGCTTAGAAGTAGGTCAGGTTGTCAGAGGCTCTGTAAGAGGTATCAAGCCTTACGGTGCGTTTATCGACATCGGTGGAGTCAGCGGATTGCTACACATTTCCGAAATATCTCACGATCATATTGACACTCCCCACAGCGTATTTGGTGTTAATGATGAATTAAAAGTGATGATTATCGACCTGGATGCAGAAAGAGGTCGTATATCTTTATCTACGAAGCAATTAGAGCCAGAACCAGGCGATATGCTCAAAAATAGAGATTTGGTATTTGAAAAAGCCGAAGAAATGGCTGAAAAATATCGTCAAAAACTACTTGCTGAAGCCGAAGGTTTAACTGTTGAAAAAAGCGTGGCAGAAGCTGTAGAAGAGCCTGTTGCTGAAACTGAAACAGCAGCTGTAGAAGAACCTGTTGCTGAAACTGAAACAGTAGCTGTAGAAGAGCCTGTTGCTGAAACTGAAACAGTAGCTGTAGAAGAGCCTGTTGCTGAAACTGAAACAGAAGCTGTAGAAGAGCCTGTTGCTGAAACTGAAACAGTAGCTGTAGATGATGATCAGCCTGAAGGTGAAATGGTAGGAGCTACACTAGAGGAATAAGGTAGATAACTGTAGTCTGTTTTGTACAGTATTAGTAACCAAGGAAAAGAGAGGTAAATCCTCTTTTTTTTTTTGAGTGATCAATTATTTATTACAGGAGGAAACATTGTCGATCGCGATCGCTTGTAAAGATTTAGAATTTGATAATATTGTCGCTATTATCTTCGATAAAGACGGCACTCTAGAAAACTCATTAGCTTTTTGGCGAGAGTTAGGAATTCAAAGAGCGCGTTTAATCGATGCTCAAATACCTGGAGTGGGAGAACCTTTGTTAATGGCATTTGGTATTCAAGATAATACTTTAGACCCCAAAGGCTTAATGGCAGTCGGTAGTCGCCAAGAAAATGAAATTGCAGCGGCAGCTTATATTGCTGAAACAGGACGCGCTTGGTTTGAAGCCAGGCAAATTGCCAGCAATGCTTTTACAGAAATATCAGCATCCAAATATTTAATTAAAACACCAGAGTCTGCTCCTTTGTTTCCAGAAATTAGGGAGGTACTCAAATCTTTAACCAATGCAGGTTTAAAATTAGGAATTCTTTCGGCTGATTCGAGTTCAGGAGTAGAAGATTTTGTCACCAATCATCAGCTAGAAGAATGTATTCAACTAAAAATGGGAACCGATGAAAACATCAGTAAACCAGACCCCCAATTGTTTATCCAGGCTTGTCAAGCTTTGGGAGTTGAACCAGAGCAGACTTTAATGATAGGTGATTCCCAGGGAGATATCGAAATGGCAGCATCAGCAGGAGCAGCAGGGACAATTGGCGTTTGTCGCTATGGTAACTTGAGTGATTTAGCTAGTGCAAATGTTCAAATTGCTAGCCTGTCAGAAATAAAAATTTTGAAATCATAAAACTTACCTTGTACCATATAAGGCTAATGCTTGATTTGTGATCAGGCACCACTTAGTACTTAGAAGAGGGCTAAACAGAATTGTCTCGTCATTACCTATTTACCTCCGAATCAGTCACAGAAGGCCATCCTGATAAAATCTGCGACCAAATTTCCGATACTATTTTAGATGCTTTATTGTCTCAAGACCCCTTAAGCCGTGTGGCGGCTGAGGTTGTAGTCAATACAGGTTTGGTTTTAGTAACTGGAGAAATTACTACTAAAGCTCAAGTCAACTATGTAAATTTAGTTAGAAAGAAAATAGCCGAAATTGGCTACGTTCATGCTGAAAATGGGTTTTCAGCCGATAGTTGTTCCATATTAATTGCTCTTGACGAACAATCTCCAGATATTGCTCAAGGAGTAACATCAGCTCAAGAACAACGCGAAGAACTTAGTGATCATGAGTTGGACAAGATTGGGGCTGGAGATCAAGGCATCATGTTTGGTTTTGCCTGCAACGAAACTCCAGAATTAATGCCCATGCCTATTAGTTTAGCTCACCGAATGTCTCGGCGTTTGGCAGTAGCACGAAAGCAAGAAGGGCTATCTTATTTACGCCCTGATGGCAAAACTCAAGTTTCTGTTCAGTATATCGATGGCAAGCCTGTCGGCATCGATACTATTTTAATTTCTACTCAGCATACCGAAACCATTGGTGAGATCACCGAAGGTAGTGCAGTTCAGAAAAAAATTAAAGACGACTTGTGGTCAACAGTAGTTCAGCCCGTGTTTGCTGAATTGGAACTAAAGCCTGATGACAATACTCGTTTTTTGGTCAACCCTACAGGCAAATTCGTCATCGGTGGTCCTCAAGGTGATTCTGGCTTAACAGGCAGAAAAATTATTGTTGATACTTATGGAGGTTATTCTCGTCACGGTGGCGGGGCTTTTTCTGGTAAAGATCCTACTAAAGTAGATCGTAGTGCTTCTTATGCTTGTCGCTATGTAGCTAACAATATTGTGGCTGCTGGTTTGGCAGAAAAATGTGAAGTGCAGGTTAGTTATGCTATTGGTGTAGCTAAACCCGTGAGTATTTTCTTGGAAACTTTTGGTACGGCAAAAATAGACGAAGACAAGCTCTTAGATTTAGTTAAAAAGCATTTTGAATTGCGTCCTGCGGGTATTCTACAAACTTTAAACTTGCGTAATTTGCCACAGGAAAGAGGCGGTCGTTTTTATCAAGATGTAGCCGCTTACGGACATTTTGGTAGAAGTGATTTAGATCTACCCTGGGAAAAAACAAATAAAGCAGAGCAGTTAAAAAAATATTTGCTTTCTAGCAGCGCGGTTTGAACAGGAAATTAAGCTCAATTTGAGACAATAACTCGATCTTTGAAAGCTGTTAGCTATTAGCCATTAGCTATTAGCCATTAATGGTTGATCTGAATTCCTCATTAATGGCAATCCGCAGTGAGGTGCAATTAATTAATGGGGAATATAAGCTTAAAGCTTAGAGGGTTTAGATAAACATAGGGGTTTGGCATTGCCAAGCCCCTATGTTTTTTGATTTACAAAATAGACAAGAATATTTGAAATTATGATTAATTTGGACTGTCAAAAGTAATTTGATTAAAAAACAATGATATGGTGATTTTCACGTAAGTATTGATTTTATTGATTTACCTAAAAACTAATAATACTTATCAGCTATTAACTATTGAATAACAAAGACAATTTACCTGTTTATTAATAATTAAAACAATTTAAAATCATGAAAAATACTTTATTTAGTAGTTTTACAGCTTTATTCTTAATAGCTAATGCCACCCCTTTAGTTGCTCAAGAAATTACGCCAATAAACTTGGTATATCAAGGTTATCAAGGTTACTTTACCAAGTCAGGAATTCCCAGTTATGGTGCTTTTATACAAGCAATTCATTTCCAAAAAGTTGATGCAGAAGCTTTAGTAAAAAGTGCGATCGCAGAAGGAAGGCTTTCCCCAAAAGTGAGGACAGATGATAGCTATCTGCGTAAAGTTAAGTCTTCCTTACTTAAAATTAGATTAGCAAGATAGTCTAATTTTAAAAAGTTAATTATTCTAATTTAACACCTTTAAAAGAGCAACGATGTTCAGGGGATGGGCCATATTGCTGTAATGCCAAACGATGTTTTTGAGTGGGATAACCTTTGTTAGCAGCTAAATCATATTCTGGATATTCAATTGCCATATTTACAATCAACTGATCTCGCCAAACCTTAGCCAAAATACTAGCAGCGGCAATTAAAGGCGATCTCTCATCACCTTTAATTACAGTTTTTTGAGCAACTGACAAGCCTGGAATTGGAAATTTACCATCAACTAAGCAAATATCTGGGATGGCTGACAATTGTAAAACAGATCGCTTCATGGCTAATAGAGAAGCCTGTAAAATATTGAGATGGTCGATTTCGGCAACGTTAGCATAACTAATCTGCCAATCTATGACTATTTCTTGGATTAGTTTAACTAGCTCCTCACGTCGTTTAGCAGACAATTTTTTGCTATCTTGGACTCCAATTGCGATTAATTTTGGCAAATCTGATAGGGGCGAAACTACCGTGGCGGCAACTACTGGCCCGAATAAAGCTCCCCTACCAACTTCATCAACCCCTGCTGCCAAAATCTGATCATCGGAAAATTCTGACAACAGAGTGTGATCAAACCACGGATAACTATTCACTTCTAACTGTCTAAACTTCTATTTCTTTACGGGCGGAAGAACGGCGGCGACGACGACGACCAGTAGCAGAATCATCTTCAACAGATTCTTCTTCGTTGATGGTTACTTCTTCGGCTGGAGGCTCAATTTCGGTTTTTATTTCGATTATTGGCTCTAGTTTAACTTTGGCTTTGGCTTTAGTTTTCGGTTTAGTTTCTTCGACTACTAGTTGAGGTGTTTCGCTACTTTCTTCTACCGTTTGTTCCCCAGGTTTTTTGACATAAACCAAAACTGATTTAGGGTCTTTAAATTCTTGTTCTGAACAAACTAAAGGAGAGATACCCATCAACGCATAGATTTCTTGTTCCAAATCATTCATTTCTACTGTGACTTTTTCCCAGCTAACTTCATCTCGTCGTGGAGATCGCGTTTGAGTCCTATTTTTGCGTTCATCGTTGTTATAAGTATCTACTTCTCGATCTAGATTTCGAGTAATCGGTTCTATTACTTCTAGTTCAGGCAATTCATCTTTGATCAAGATATCTCGACGACTACGACGACGACGACGGTTACCGTTGCTAGCACCTCCTTGTTCTTGATAATTGGGATGGTTCATCAACTCAATTTGTCGATTACCGTAATCGTAACTGACATCAGAAGTAGAACTAAGAGGCAATTCTATTCGTTCTTGTTTCTCTATCGGATTGGGAATTATAGGGCGAATTGTATTAACAGGTTCGCGATCTCGAATTGGGGCTATAGAAGCAGGAATGGGTAAAGTTTCTAAACATTCTGGCTCAGTTTTGCCTGGTAAGTGAGCTATTTGTCCTAAACCGCCACAACTAGGACAAGTTTGAGCAAAGAGTTCATAGATGTTTTTTCCTTGGCGTTTCCGAGTCAATTCCACCAATCCAAGTTCGGAAAGCTGGGCTATTTGGGGTCTAGCTTTGTCTCCTTTTAAACTTTTATTGAAATGTTCTAGTAATTTGATTTTATCTCGATGGGAATCCATATCAATAAAATCAACCACAATCACGCCTCCGATGTTACGCAGACGTAACTGACGTGCTATTTCGGTGGCTGCTTCTGTATTTGTCCAGAGGACAGTTTCTCTGGCGGTTGCTGAACGAGTAAAAGAACCAGAGTTAACATCTACTACAGTCAAGGCCTCTGTTGGTTCGATGATAATATAACCGCCAGAAGGTAATTCTACTCGTGGTTTTAGAGCTTCACGAACCGCTGCACTGACCCGATAATAGTCTAAAATGGGTTGTTGTTCTCGATGGTAATCGATAAAAACACCTTGAGGAGAACGACCACTACTCCAGTTCATCAACTGTTGTTTAACTCGCTTTACTCCTGCGGCAGAATCCACCACAATAGTATTAACTTCAGCCGAATAGGTATCTCGCAGTACGCGTTGAATAAAATCATCATCTCGATTGAGTAAAGCTGGTGGTTTTGCGTAATTAGCTTGGTACTGAATTGATTCCCACTGCTTTTGTAAAACTTCCAAGTCTTCCATGATTGCTTCTTCTGCTTTGCCATCAGCTTCGGTTCTGATCAGTACGCCCATTCCAGGGGGTTTAATCAAGATAGCTAAGGCGCGAAGACGACTGCGTTCATTTTCATCAGCGATACGTCGAGATAGCTTCACCCCTTTTCCATAGGGCATCAGTACTAGATAGCGTCCTGGTAAGGTTATGTTACCTGTGAGTCTAGGACCTTTGTTACCCGTTGGCTCTTTCATGACCTGAACTAAGGCTTTTTGCTGGGGTTCTAATAGTTCAGTGATGGCTGCTGCGGTTTTTTTCAAACGCAATGGTCCTAAGTCTGTAACGTGTATAAATCCATTGCGTTCTGCATCACCAATATTAACAAAAGCAGCATCTATACCAGGAATAACATTTTCTACAACACCGAGATAAATATCACTTACCTGTTGATTACCAGTAGCAACGATTAATTCTTGTATATGTTCTTCCCAAAAAACAGCAGCTATGTGATGTTGTTCGGCGATAATAATCTGTTTTGGCATTAATTTAATTTTCCTCAAAGTTTTGATAGCTGATTAGCAATTACTTTGTCGTTAAACGACACAAACTATTGATTGAAATAGTGGAAACACTGTAGTATTTTCAGGCTTCTCAACTCAAAAAAATCTGAACTAGACAAGTAAACTTCATATATATAGAGCGTTTAGATGTTACCAAATAATATTCATTCGCTCAGGCTTAATTATTTGGTTGGTACATTAGGGTTTAACGTTTGTCTCTTCTATAAACCTGCTGCCTACTTTTTCTCGTAGGAAAAAAAAGCAGATTACAGTCAAGTCCGACGGTCGAAAGCAGTAAAGATAGATAGCTTGAGCTACAACTTTAATTAAGATTGTTAAAAACTTAGCTGACTGATGTAATCTTGCTAGCGACTGGGTAAGTCCCCTGGCTCTAAAAGTGCGATCGCGCCCTTGATTTTACACTTCTCTGACTAGGATGACTAAGCGACCACGAAAATGCTGTGACGTTACTCTATCAAATTTTAACCTGAATATAACCTGGGAGATCGATTTTTGACAAGGAGCTAAATATACTTAATTGTTTTTTGTATAAAATAGCTCAACCTTAGTAAATTGAGAAGTAGATTGTTAGAAGCTAATATAGTTCTTGTCGAACCATATCTGCAATCTCTTTCCCTGCGCCAGCTTTACCTCTAACTTCAATTAAGCGATCGCTCATCAGTTGCAGTTTTTCGGCATGGGCTAGATAATCTAAGACTAAGTCGGCCACAGTGTCTGCATCGAGCTTACCTATTAATTCTGGCACAATTTCGCACTTTGCCCAAATATTCGGCCAAGCAAACAAACGTCCTTGTTTAATTATAGACCAGTTAATTAACTGGGCGAAGAGAGTACCAACACCAGGCAAGTTTGCCAAAATTCCTGGTAAACCATCCCATGAGCGCATGGCGTCTAGTTGTTGAGTTGGTAATAGGACAATCATCGGTATAGCTAAGGAAGCTAATTCAGCCGTATTTGCCCCTACAGTAGTGAGACATAATTGGCACTTAATCAGTGTCTCATAAGCTGGAAATTGAGTTACCAACTGAATAATTGTACCGCCAGAAGTTACTAAACAAGGAGTTTCTTTAGCAGCCTTGGGCGTAATTATTTCACCGCTTACATTTCCCCACCGTGAGCTTAAAGGGTTCTGTTCAGGATTGGCATATTTACTGAGAGTAGCTAAATCAAGAGTCGGTGCCACAGGAATCATAAATTTAGCTTGGGGTTTTTGCTGTTGAATTTTCTCAGCGATCGCCAGACACAAAGGTACTCCTTGAGACAGTTTAGCGGGTTTTGAGCCGACTAACAGTCCAATTAAGGGTGTGTCTGAAGCAGATTCAGCAAGGGAAAAGCGATCGCAATTAACTTCTAGAGTTATATCTGCCATTAAGTCGCCAACTACAGAAAATTTGTGATGATATCGACTAGGTACTTTATTAAGAACACTTTGATTCATCGCGGCAAAACGATCAATCCAGCGATACCAACGGGCATCCCATTCAGCATAAATTAAAGTCGAGTAACCCAGGCGTTTACCAATGGCTAGGGTGTAAAACTGATCGCCTCCAAGAAAGATAACTATGCCCCGTTTACGCCAATCCCAACTGTCCTTGGTTTTGCCCCAAAATAAAAAGGAAGAAAAATCCTCTGCTGCTAATACCCGATCTACTTCAGTATAACCCAGAGCGATCGCTGCCTCTTTGCCTGTACTATGGGGGCAAGGAGACAGGACAACAGAAATTCTCACCTGAGAAACGTCATTTCCTAGCTGCTGACGCAGATATCTAACGACGGGACGCACCCAAGTAGTTACTTCTCCTGGACCATTAGACAAGATTACAATATCGACGGATGGCACGCTCTTAATCATTAGTCATTGTTCACAATAGAGCTTTGATTACTCAAATTTTGCTGTAATTGTAATTCTGCTTAAGCAAATAAAGTGCAGAAAGTAAATTTTTGTCTTCTTAATGCCTAGTCTTGGTTTCAAAACTATAGTTCTCTAACTAGATAAGGTTTATAGCTTCAATTAGTTTTAAGTTTTGTAAATCTGTTCCGACTGTAATTCGCAACTTGTTATGTAGCCTTGCCTCGCAGCGATCGCAGGACGAAAATAACTCATATTAATCTCTATGACTACCTTATCATTCTAAATACCTCTGAGCGTCCAAGCTGTAAGTATTATTTATCTTGTTGATCTTTCGATACTCTATTAACCACAAATTCGGGTACTAAATCAGGCATGATATTAGACTCGATTAATGAACCTGAATGATGTTGCAAAGCTCCTGCTGGAGCTAGATAGCGATCGCTAATTTCTTCTTCTTCTCCAGGATCTCCTGATGGTAACCAACCTAAGAAAGGCAGTGGTAATAAAGTCGAAAGATTAGTAATAGTTACCAGTAGCCACAGCTTATCGAAATTGCTTTCAGTTACTCCCAACCAAGAAGTTAACAATGCGCCTAATTCATAGGATAGCAATCCAGACAAATTCCAAATTGACATCAACATGGCAAACAGAGTTGCTTCAACTCCTTTGGGACAAAGACGTGCCGACAATACAAGTACAGGCATCCAGGTAATTTGTCCCACAACCGCCAGAATTAAGCTATCTCCTAAACTAAACCAGCGATCATCAATTCCTAAAGCACGATTGGTATGGGTAACTAACAGCAATGTTGTCATGCCGAAAACTGCGGCAATAATCGTACTCCAGCCCAGGATAGTGCGAAAAGGAACGGTTTTGAGATAGCGTTGAAACAGAAAGATGCCAATTAAAGAAGCAAAGCTAGTTATCAAACGGATTCTGCCTAAAAATTCTGGGGTAAATCCTAATTCGTTGGTACTAAAAAAGAAAAATGCCGAATCAGCAGTGGGAGTAGCTTGCCAGACAAAGAGGAAGGCAATTGGTAGCCAAATCGATTTTTGCTTCATGGCAGACCAAAGTTGTTTAATTTGTTCTTGAACAATTGAGTTTTTCTGAGACTCAGATTCAGAATTGGCAGTCGGTTCTTTTTCGATTTTTTCTTCTACTATCAACCAAGCTACAGCCGAAACGATGAGGGGAAAAGTGGCTGTAATTTCAAATACTTGACTACTAGTTAAATGCTGCAATAATAATCCGCTAAAGTATGCCGTAAGTAATCCCCCCAAAGCAGAACACCCCCAAGACAATGATTGCAGAGATCCAGATCTAGCGATTGATTCTTCTCTGGCTCTTTCGACAATCAGAGAATCTACAATTACATCGCTAATCGCCACAGATATGGAAGTCAAAAGAATTACTGCTGTTGCTGTCCAAGCACTATCTACCACCGTAGCTAGTGCTAACCAAGAAATTGTTCCCAAAAATCCCGATAAAATGAGATAGGGTCGGCGACGATAGCCAAATATCGGTAAGCCATCGGAGATAAAGCCAAATACAGGTTTAATTATCCAGGGTAATGATGATATTCCTGTTAAAGCTGCAACTTCGGCAGGAGTCAAACCTAAATCGTCTTTGAGAAAGAAACTTACTGCCAAACGTGCTAATCCTAATATCCCTTGAACGAAATAAACTGTGAGGATTGCCAGTAACTCAGGAGTCGGTTTGTTACCAAACAAAATTTTGTCTTGTACCAGTTGCTTAAAGTCTTTAAATTCAAGGGAATTAGCAATCATGTAGTTTTTTAAAGTTATACTCTGCCTTTTAATAATAAGCAATCTTGCTCACAATATTTTTCGTCTGTAGGCCTGATTTTTTAATTAATACACAATTACTATCTAGTGACTATGAAAAAATATCTGATTGGTGCGGCAACTCTCCTGATGGCGATCGCATATTTACGAGAAGAGAACAAAATTACTAATGTAGAAACAGTTTTAGGACAAGAAGATAATCCAAATTTACCTGAAAACATTATTGATCTAGCTTTTATGGTCGATGCTTATCACGAATTCGCCTATCCCAGAGAGATGATGACAGGGATTGTACAAGCACTCAAACCTGGAGGGAGAGTAGTTTTGTTAGAATATCGCCAAGAAAATCCCTTAATTCCGATTAAATACCTGCACAAAATGACTCAAAAACAGGTCAAACAGGAATTAACAGCAGTAGGCTTGCAATGGCAAGAAACCAAAGAGTTTTTACCAGAACAACATTTTTTAGTCTTTACTAATAAACGCGATCGCAAATCACAAATTTAGCGATCGCACCTTAGTTAAAGATGCTTGCGGAAAAAGCTTATAAGTTCGCCCCAAGCATCTTCCGCTGCTAAAGAGTTATAGGAAGAACGCTCATGGCAGAAAAACCCATGATCTGTATCAGGATAAATTTTTAACTGGTAGTCTTTTTTAAGTTCCTTAAATCGAGAGTCAATTTGTTGGATGCGCTCAAGGGAAATGAAGGGATCAGCTCCTCCGAAAAACAAGTAAACAGGCACCTCGATGTTTTTCACCGCGTCTATCCACTCATCTAAAACCATTCCGTAGAAGGGAGCTGCCGCCGTAATCTGATTGGACAACTTGCAAGCAGCGAAAAAGGTCAGTCCGCCACCTAAACAAAACCCAGTCAAACCAACTTTATCAGGGTAAACATCTGGTCGCGACTTAAGATAAGTCAGTGCCGCTTCAATATCCTCCTCCATAGGCTTTCCGAAATCGAGTCGCCACATCATGGCACGCGCTGGCTCAAGCTCGTCGTAGCCAAACTTGTTGTTTGGTAATTCACGGTAGTAAAGATCGGGCGCGATAACTACATAACCCTCCTTAGCAATTCGGGCTGCTACTTCTCGGATATGCTGCGTCAAGCCAAAAGCCTCCATCAAGACCATAATGGCTGGCTGGCGGTGATCTTCTACAGGTGTATACAAAATGGCGGGCATCTTTCCATCGGGAGTGGGAATTATTACCTCTGTCTGTTCGATTTCCATATTATTCCCCGTATGAATCTTGAGTAGAACTTAATCACACCTTGTGAACTACGACAGCCACAAGGGCATGTCGCTTCCTATCCAACAGACTGCCCCGTAGTGGACTTCTTTCGTCCTCCGCTACTTGGTCTTACATCTGGACAATAGGCTGTAGCTCCAGTTCCTGAAGCCATTAATCGAAGTCCTTCATCTCTTATGTTTTTAGCTGCATTGATATCTCTATCAATATGTTTTGTACCACAGCTAGAACAATCCCAATATCTAATCTCAAGGGTCAGGCTACTAACTTGATTTAGACAGACATTACAAGTTTTAGAACTAGGAAAAAATTTATCTACTTCTAAATATATTTTTCCTTCAAGCTCGGCTTTATATTTCAACATAGTGCAAAATTGCCCCCATCCAACTTGACTAATTGCCTTAGCTAAGTTGTGGTTTTTAACCATGTTCTTAATTGCTAGATTTTCCAGCACAATCACTTGGTTTTCGTTAACTATCCTTCGCGATAGCTTGTGATGAAAATCTTCTCTGCAACGGTTGATTTTATTATGTATTTTGGCGACTTTTAGCCTAGATTTATTACGGTTGTTACTTCCTTTTTGTTTTCTAGATAGCTGTTGTTGTTTGATTCTAAGATTACGTTCGTGTTTTTTGAGCCATCTGGGATTATCAAACTTACTAGAGTTAGATGTAATACAAAAATGAGTTAACCCCAGATCAATTCCTATTGCTTTCCCTTCAGTATTGGGTTTTGGTATCTCTCGACCATCCTCAAATATCACCGAAGCATAGTATTGTTCGGAACAGTTTTTCGTTATAGTTACTGTTCTGATAGCTCCGATAATCGGTCGGTGTATTACCGCATTAATCCAATCTAGTTTGGGAAAATAGATTTTATTGCTTCGGATTTTAACGTTTTGAGGATAGATAAGAGATTGCTTCCCAAATAAAGATTTAAATCTAGGATATGAGCTTCGTTTCTCAAAAAAGTTAACAAAGGCTCGACTTAGATTTAGGCATACAGATTGAAGAGATTGAGAATAGGTTTGAGATAACCATTCTGTTTCTTCCTGTTTTTTGAGTAATGGCAATTGCTTAATCATGTCGTATTTAGCAATACCTTTCCCCGTTTCTTTGTATGTCTGATTGGTTAGAGCTAGAAAATGATTCCAGACCCAGCGAGTAGTGCCAAAAGCCTGTGCTAATGATACTTTCTGCACTTTCGTTGGATAGATTCTAACTTTAACTACTTTAAGCATTTATTGTGAATTTTGATTTATGATAAGATTATAGTGCAAAACGCGAAAATCTAACAAGCGTCGAGAAAATCCCTTGTATTAAGATATCTTGCTCATTCATAAACTGGGGGACAAGTTCAATGCGATCGCAATCTACTAAATCTTGACCAACTTGTGAGAGAAGTACAGGCTCAACTGCCAAAATCATAAATTCTGCTGAAATATTCCAATTGCAACGATGGGCAATACCAGCAGGTATAATCGCAATATCTCCCAAATTTCGCCTTTCTCTTTGAATTTTGCCATCTAACCATCGTTCTCCTGGTGCAACGGTAAGACCAAATGCGATCGCGTGCATGGTATGTTGATGCTCAATTGTGTCAAACTTGGGTTGTTGATGAAGTTCGAGATGCATACTATCCCATCCTGAGCTTGATAGGACAGCAGGATTAGGCACAAATGGGTCTGATGCCTTTTCTTGTCTGTAATCAATCAGCTTGAGCGAGTTTGTCACAGTAGTCCAAGTTTTGGGAAACAACTACATATTAATTCAATTAATATTTTTGACTTTTGTAGGGGCGATTCGCGCGAATCGCCCCTACGACTTTTGTTTAATGACACTGCTGGCAAAGTCCGAAAAATTCAAGGGTGTGATAGTAAACTTTAAATTGATGCCCTTGTTCTAATTGCCGTTCTAAATCGTGTACGGGACATTCATCAATGGGAATTGATACGCCACAGTTAACGCAAGTCAGATGATGGCGATCGCTCTGAATCGAACTATAGACCGCTTCCCCGTTGCTAAGGGTGCGTACCTGCACTTCTCCCTGAATTTTTAACGCTTCTAGGGAACGATAAACCGTGGCTAAACCCATATCTTGCTCGCGACTGCGTAGTTCGATATAAAGGTCTTGAGCCGAGATAGAGCGTTTTAAGCTCTGAAGGACTGACATAATTCGCTCTTGAGAGCGGGTGCGTTGCGCTTTCATAACTTATTTTTTTATATCGAACCTGACTCTATATTACTAGGCTAGAGCAATCAAGTTGGTTAAGTTGGGTCGCGGTGGCGATAAAATCAAAGAGGCGATCAGCAAGCGCAATAATTAACAGAAATTCTATGACTAGCAAATATCACGCTCGTATTTATGTTACTCTTCGCTCTTCAGTTCTCGATCCCGCAGGTACAGCGGTAGAATCGGGACTTAAGCAAATGGGTTACTCGGAAGTAGAATCGGTCAGAATTGGCAAATATATTGAATTAAAGTTAACTGCGGCTAACGAAGAAGAAGCTAAACAGCATTTAGATCAAATGTGCGATCGCCTGTTGGCGAATACTGTTATTGAAAATTATTGTTTTGAAGTCACTGAACTAGCTACAGCCTAAAACTATTACAGGAGTAAGAGATAAATGAAGTTTGGCGTTATCGTATTTCCTGGCTCAAATTGCGATCGCGATATAGCAACTGTCACCCAAGGACTCTTAAATATACCAACCCGTATGGTCTGGCATCAAGATACGGATATCTCCGATTTAGATGTGGTAGTTGTTCCAGGGGGGTTTAGTTATGGTGACTATCTGCGGTGCGGTGCGATCGCCCAGTTTTCCCCCGTGATGAATAGCGTCATCGAACACGCTCAACAGGGTAAATATGTCTTGGGTATTTGTAATGGCTTCCAAGTACTGACAGAAGTAGGATTGTTGCCAGGAGCATTAATTCGCAATCGTGGTTTACACTTTATTTGCGATCGCGTTCCTGTTCGAGTTGAGCGCAACGATTTAGTCTGGACACAAGATTACCATAACCCGCAGCAAATAATCACCCTCCCCATCGCTCACGGAGAAGGTTGTTATTATGCCGATAGGGATACTCTTCAAGCTTTAGAAGACAACAATCAAGTACTATTTCGCTACTGCGATCAGTGGGGAGAGATTAACCCAGATAGTAATCCTAATGGTTCTGCCGACAATATCGCGGGAATTATTAACCAGCAGGGTAATGTTTTAGGCATGATGCCCCATCCAGAAAGAGCTTCAGATCAGGCGATCGGTAGTACAGATGGTCTAGGTGTGTTTCAAGGATTATTGTCTAAAATGGCGATCGCACAATGACTTCTTGCATCAGTAAGTCGTAGGGGCGATTCGCGAATCGCCCTTATACAGCAGTAAAAAATCTTTATTGCATAAATTGAAAAATAAAACCAAAATTTCTACTTAGCAGGTAAAAACAATGAATATCGAGCAATTAAATGCTGATTACGCCATTACCAACCAAATCAAATTCGTCGAAGGGAAGGGCGGCTTTCCCGTAATTGAAATTAATAACGAACACGCTAAAGCTTTGATCTCTGTTTATGCAGGTCAAGTTTTATCTTTTCAGCCTGAAGGCGAGTCGGAAGACTTAATGTTCCTGAGTGATCAAGCCTACTATCAAGCAGGAAAAGCCATAAAAGGCGGCATTCCTATCTGTTGGCCGTGGTTTGGCCCAGATCCTGAAAATTTAGGGCGTTCTAGTCACGGATTTGTCAGGAATCGCCTATGGACAGTCTTGGGGTCAGAAACTACCAGAAACGGTGAAACTAAAGTAAAACTTGGACTAGTAGATACCCCAGAAACTCGAGAAATATGGAACCATGCCTTTAGTTTCGCGATCGAAATATTAGTGGGAAGTTCTCTAACCGTAGAATTGGTGACTCGCAACACTGGAACTGAGAAGTTTTCTATTACCCAGGCATTGCACACTTACTTTAAAGTTGGAGATATTAACCAAGTAAAAGTTCTGGGTTTAGAATCTGGCAAGTATCTAGATAAAGTAGATGGTGGCGTACAAAAGACTCAAGAAGGTGCGGTTAAGTTCTCGGAAGAAGTTGATCGGATTTATACTGATGTCAAAACAGAGTTGATTATTGATGATGCTGCCTTAAATCGAAGAATTAAGATTACTGCTTCTGGTAGCAAAACTGCTATAGTTTGGAATCCTTGGGCAACAATCTCGGCAAACATGGCTGATTTGGACGATGAGGACTATCAACGGTTTGTTTGCGTCGAAACTGCTAATGCAGCTAACGATGTAGTGGAGATTCCTCCTAGTGGTGAGTACCGATTGGTTGCTAACTATCAAGTTGAAAGGGGTTAACGATTAGATAAGCAGTATATCTGAACTAATTGATTCGTACTCATGCCTCTAATTTAATTAATGCATAAATTAGATTCTCTTGAACATATATCCAATATGGATACTAGAGCAAGAGAATCTTGAAATGATGATTTTGTTAATTACTTTGACTCTCACCGCGATCGCGATTTACTTAAAAGTTAGATTAGCAGAAGAAATTGAATCTTTGTCGGCTGGGATAGTTGCTTGTCTTTGTTTATGTATCAGCTTATTTTTAGCACCGATATTAGCCAAACTATTGCTATTAACTGCGTTATTGGTTTTTCCAGCCACAAATATTGAATTAGCAGAATAATTTTAAGATTTAATAAATGTTTACAATAGCTTTGATTTTGATCGGTTTTCCTCACAAATTCTTCAAAATCTTGATCTAATCTAAAGCTAGAACAGATAAAGGTTAGCTTTGATTAATTCTTTGTCTATGAAAGTTTCAGGAGATTATACCGATGACTGTCAGCAGTGCAACTTGGTGTCCAGCGATCGAACTTGACGAAACCCAGATCAATTTAATTCTCAAAGCAGAAGTTCCAGGAGTAAAAATCAAAGACCTTCATATTCATGCCGAACCAGAATCATTATCAATTGCAGGAGTGCATCCCAAAGACAAAACAGAAGCTCAACAGGAACTGATTCCTTCTCAACTTCATTATGGAGAGCTTGAATGTAATATTCCTCTCCCAGTAAAAATCAAAGTCGAAGCAATTAGTGCAGAACTAATTAATGGTGTTCTGACTATAACTATGCCCAAGCTAGATGCAGCAGGTATAGGTAATTTTTAACAGGCTTTGTGTCCAGACAAAGCCTGTAGAGAAGAGCGTATGAAAATACAAAATAAATCCCCTGTTTCAATACCAGCATTGATCGGGTTGTCTTTGTTGTTAATTGGAATCGCTCAAATCGCAGCACTGTTGGCTTTGCAAAGAGCCATAGTTCCCAAGATACTTGAACCATCTCCTGTTGTTGAATTACAGCCAGCACAGTTAAGTCCTCAGCTTTACTGGTTAGAAATAGTCGATAATCGCATTCAGTTAACGCCAAGACCGACTACCTATACTGCGGCAACTTCTCCGGAAATTGCCCTCAAAAAAGCCTTTAATGACTTATTTAAGCAGTCTCCCAAGATAAACTTGACAACGACAATTCCCCCAAAAACTCATTTACTCAATCTCAGTTTGAAAAACCAGGGAATATATGTCGATCTATCTCAAGAGTTTGCTCAAGGAGGTGGCAGCAGTTCAATGATTTACCGAGTTGCTCAAGTGCTTTATACCGCTACTAGTATTAATCCTCAAGCTCAAGTTTTCTTGTCGATCGCAGGACAGCCTTTAAATGAAAAATATCCTCTTGGAGGTGAAGGATTGGTCTTAGAATATCCCCTCACCAGGCAAAAGTTCACGAGGGATTTTCTCTCTCCACTTCATAGTTACTTTTGAATTTAGTACAACCTACTTTAAATTAAATAGGCAAAAATCATGAAAATTTTTAACTGGATTAAAGATACAGTTCAATATCTATTCGGCGGAGTATCAAGACTCTTCAAACCTACTGATGATGACTATCCAAAAACTGGAGTTCAACCTTTTGAAGGTGATCCTGCTGCTAAGGAGTATGAATAATAATGAAAAACTTGTTGAATGAAACTTGTGTTCCTTGTACTGGAAGTTTACCCCCAGCAACAGAGGAAGAAATTAATACTTTAAAAGTTCAAATTCCCGACTGGGAAATTATTACGAAAAACGGCGAGTTACATTTACAACGAGTTTACAAATTTCCCGATTTTAAAACTGCACTGGCTTTTACTCAACTGGTAGGAGAAGCAGCAGAAGAGCAAGGGCATCACCCTACTCTACTTACGGAATGGGGTAGAGTGACAGTTAATTGGTGGACTCATGCCATAAATGGACTGCATCAGAACGATTTTGTTATGGCAGCAAAAAGCGATCGCCTGGCTAATTCTCTTTAGTTTAATTGAGTTTAATTACTCAGTTTAATTGCTCAATTTTAAGGTGACCCTATTTGGTAACTTTTTGCGACTTTTTTGATTTATTCAAGATATTCAAAAGTATAATAGTAGCCATAAACTAGTTAACGTTAAAGCTTTAATCTTGACTCTGCAATTATAGCGAACGAAAGCATTTTAGTCTTTGCCCAAGCTCGCTATAAATTTATTTAGCCAAAGGAAAAATAGGGTTATGAAAGCTAAAAAACTCCTTCGTCAATACAGGGATGGAAAACTAAACTTTACAGGAGAAAGTTTACATTCAGCTAATCTTAATAGTGCGAATCTAACGCGGATTAATTTAACTCAGGCAGATTTGAGCCATGCTGATTTAAGTAATGCCGATCTAAGCGGAGCTTGTCTACAAAGAGCCAACTTAACTAATGCTGAACTGAATAATTCCAATCTAGTTGGTGCAAATCTAACTGAAATCAATTTGATTGGAGCAGAATTGGTCGGTGCAGATTTAAGCGGTGCAGATTTAAGCGGTGCAGACTTACGTTACGCTGATTTGCATCTAGCTAATCTCTCTGGTGCAAATCTAACCGATGTCGATCTCAATGGTGCAGATTTAAGTGATGCCAACTTGACTGATGCCCAACTAGCTGGCACTGATATTGCTGTAGCCGATATCCAGGGAGCGAATTTACAAGCAGCCTGCTTGACTACAGGTGAAAGAACACAAACGAATACTTCCCACCATTGGGTTACTTGGTCTGGCAGTTAGTTGCACAATATAAATTGTCGGTGTAGAGACGTAGCATACTACGCCTCTAACATTAAATCACCAATGCTAATTGTTCTTGCCAATTCCTTTGGGAAGTATCCACTGTGGTTAGATAAGCTTTTTCTGATTCGGTAAATGCTTCTGTATTTAATTGTTGACTAGCAATTAAATCTGCTGTTGCATCTGAAATATCACCTCGGCGTTGATTAAGGCGATCGCGCAGTACTGATAAGGGTGCTGTGCAGTAAAATATTTTTAGTGGGATGTTGTGAGCTTGAGCCTGTAAGATCGCCTGAGTGCGATCGCCAAGGCGATCATATTTAGCATCTAAAATTACTGTGAACCCTTCTTGAGCTAGCATTATTCCTAACTTTATCAGGCGTTCATAAGTTTTTTGAGTCATTTCTAAAGAGTAAATACGCTCGCTTCGGGGTCCGCCATGAGATATCCCTGCCAGATGCTTGCGAACTGCATCTGAACGAATTTGAATTCCGCTTTGTTGCCGAGCAATAGCCTTACCTACAGTACTTTTGCCTGAACCTGATAACCCCGACATCAGAATTAAACTTCCTGGTTTATTTTGGGTATATCGCCAAGCTTGGTAATAATAGTTCTGTGCAGTTTTACTTGCTTCTTGTTTGACAGCTTCCTCAATTTCAGGATCGTCTAATAAAAAAGAGTTGACTTTAGCTCTTACATAAGCCTGCCTACTTAAATACAAAGGTAGTAAGGGTAATCCTGCCCAGTCTCCCGTATGTTCGAGATAACTATTTAAAAAAGCATTGGCAAAATCCTGTTTTCCCCGCGCGTCTAAATCCATCATCGTAAAGGCAACATCGTAAATCACATCAACAAAGCGGAAATATTCGTTAAATTCGATGCGATCAAAAAGTTGAATTTTATTTTGCCATAAGCAGATATTTTTGAGATGTAAATCGCCGTGACATTCTTTAATTTTTTTAGCTTCGATTCTGGCTTGAAATAGAGATTCTCGTTCGGCAAAAAATTGATCTGTATAAGCTTGAGTGGCTTCTAATTGTTCCTTAGTTTGAACTCTACCAATATATTGTTGGGTTTGTTGATAGTTTTCATCAAAAGCGGCTCGGATTTTAGGGACTGTCCCAAAACTGCTGATATAATCGTTAGTCTCAGCAGCTTGATGGAATTGAGCGACAATTTTACCTAATTCTGACAATTGATCAACAGATAATTTGCCTACTTCCAAGAGATTAACAAAAAGATTTTCTTGTGGAAACTGACGCATTTTCAAGGCGTATTCTACTGCTTCTCCCTGCCCATTTAAAGTAAACTTTTGTTGGTTATAGGTAATGGGAATTACTGCTAAATATAGTTCAGGAGTAATTTCCCTGTTCAGCCGTATTTCTGCTTCTAAAAAATGTTTTCTTTTTGTCAATGTGGAGTAGTCAAGAAACCCCAGATTAACTTGTTTTTTAAGTTTATAAGCGTAATCTCCTGTTAACAATACGTAAGAAGCATGGGTTTGTATTAGTTCAATATTTTCGGTAACAGGATGAGGATAAAACTCTGAGCGCTGCATCTGGGAAATTAAAGCATAGATATCACTCATCAAAAACTTCCCTGTTAATCGCGATTAAGCTAATACTGAGTTTTTAAACTTTTCAAGACCAATAGATAAATTGATAATTCGGTTTTGACGATGAGAATTCTTTGCCTCTACTGTTGTTTCAAGATTAGGCATTTCTTGCCAACAGGTACGGCAAAACCAGTAATCTCTATGGTTACCGATATGGTGAAGCAGATTATTAGAACAGCAAGGACAAAGTGTAAGAAGAGTCATGATTATTTCCACCCGATTTAATTCAACAAAAGTACTCTATAAATGTATTTTATTAATCACAAAATGTCTGTGATCAGAATATTTTGTCTGGTGCGTTTTTTTGTGTGTTTTTTTGAGGTTAGGTAAATAATAGTTCTTAAATTTGAGGATGGTGTGAAGAAACTAAAATTTATTTAAATCCCAATTTAATTTAGTTGCTATTTCTGCTGCTAGATTGACTAGATCGAAAGGTTTTGCGATCGCACTAACTACTCCTAATTTTTTATATAGTTGGCGATCTTTGGCTAACATTCTCTCGGTTAATAGTAATATTGGTATGTTTTGGAGCGATTGATGGGCTTGAATCATCCGTAACATTGTCAATCCATCTAAGTCTGGCAAAATTGTATCGAGTAAAATGATATCGGGTTTTATAGTTTCTACTATGGTTAAACTTTCAAAGCTTAAGTTAGCCATAAAAACTTGCCAACCAGCAATTTCTTGTAAGCTGAGTTGAATAATTCGTCCTAAGTCTTCTGTATTGCTCAGAAGCATAATCCGTTTTTGTTCCTGGTACATTACTTTATATCCCAGGTTAGATATTTCGCTTTGTACTTCTCGCTTTTCGACTAGGGATAGTATTGTCATTGAAATTCACACCTTTAATTCATGTCCCTTAAACTTGTTGCTGAATTTTAAATGCCAAAAATAAGGAAGTTGTGAGGATCAGGAATTGATCCTCACTTATGGCTTAAATTTTCCACTCCAGAAATCCAGCAATTTGGCTAGCCAAGGTAAGAGAATCGAAGGGTTTATTAATCACTCCTTTGGCTCCTGCGGCGTAGAAACGACGACGATCGTCAGCTTGAGCTTTAGCAGTTAAAAAAATTGCGGGAATATGCTTGGTTTTGGGATTATCTCGCAGTTTTTCGAGAGTCTGTATCCCATTTAGAACTGGCATCATGGCATCTAATAGAATCGCATCTGGTTGCTCGGTTTCGGCAACAGCTATACCTTCAAAACCATCCGAAGCAGCGAGCATTTCCCAATCTGCTTCTAACTCTAGGCACAAACGAACTAAGGTTTTAATATCATCTTCGTCATCGATAAACAAAATACGCTTGGCGTTCATTTTACTAAAGATAAATATTTTATAGATTTTTATAGTAAGCCTTATTGTTGGGGAACAGTAAAGAAAAAAGTGCTTCCTTGTTCGGCAACACTTTCTACCCAGATTTTTCCGCCGTGCTGCTCGACAATATGGCGACAAATAGCTAAACCCAAGCCAGTACCACCTTTTTTACGGGAGTCCGAAGCGTCTACTTGTTGAAAACGTTCAAAGATGGTTTCGAGCTTGTCGGCTGGAATACCTCTACCTCGATCTTTAACGGCAAACAGAACTTGATTATCTTGTAGTTGAGATGTTATGGAAACTTGACTATTAGCAGGAGAAAACTTAATCGCGTTACTGAGCAGGTTGGTAAGAGTTTGTAAAATGCGATCGCCATCTGCCCAGAGTTCAATCGGCGTAAGGTCTGCTTCGATAATAATTTGATGTTGTTCGGCGATCATTGCCATTGTATCAATCGCCTGTTGAATTAGTTGAGCAGTATCACACTTTTGTATTTCTAGAGTTTCCTTGCCTGATTCCATCCGTTCGAGATCGAGAACATCATTGATCAGACGTGTGAGCCGAGCAGTATTTCTTAAAGCAATCTCAGTCATTTCTCGCCCAGCAGGGGAAAGATTGCCCAAGCGTTCGCCACAAAGCAGTTTTAAAACTCCGTGGATCGAAGTTAGAGGGGTACGCATCTCGTGACTGGCAATGGAAACAAATTCGCTCTTCATCTGTTCAATCGCTTTGCGTTCAGTAATATCATCGACCATCGCATAAAATCCTTTGACTGTGCCATCTGAGCCGATATCGGGAATATAAGTCGGACACACCCAGCGATGATTTCCTCGGTGGTTTGCTAGTTCTGCTTCAAAGGTAACCGAATGTCCAGATAGGACTGTCTCAATATAGGGCAAAGCTTTTTCATAGTAAGTTGTACCCAATAGTTTTTTCATGTGGAGTCCGAGCAGTTCACTACGAGATTTGCCAAACCAAATTTCATAGTTGCGATTGTTGTAGAGATAACGCTGCTGGTTATCTATATAGGCAATTAAAACTGGTAAAGCATCAGTAATTAATTGCAGTTGCTTCTGACTACGACGTAGCAATTTCTCTGCTTGTCTGCGTTCTTCAATTTCTGCCTGTAGTTGTAGATTGATTGTCGTTAACTCGATAGTGCGTTCTGATACCCGTTCTTCTAAATTGTCTAATAACTGCCCTTGAGAGATGGCAACACCAATTTGGTCGGCTAGCTGCTGTAGCAATTCAGTTTCGCTATTTTGCCACTGACGAGGGTTAGTACATTGGTGAGCCACTAATAGACCTTTGAGTTGATCTTGGCTGAGAATGGGAACTACAAGCTTGGCTTGGATGGCAAATTGTTTGAGTAATTGTTTGATCTCGGGATTAATTGCGGCAGTTTGGATATTGTTAATCGCTAATATTCTTCCCTGTTGATATCTGGCTACATATTCACCGCTCAATAAAGGATCGGCTAGTTGATAATTCAACATCGGGGGAAAACCAGGGAGAACTGCCTCGCTAATCGGTACTGCCGTAGCGTTCGCTCTTAGTTCGACAACCAAAACGCGATCGCACGAGAGTAAATGTTGTACCTCTGTTACCGTAGTTTGTAGTATGTCATCTAGCTTAATCGACATCCGAATCTTGCGGGTTATTTCCGCCAGCAAGTGTGTTTGTCGATATTGGTGTTCTAATTTATCTCGAACTCGGCGCTGTTCAGTAATATCTATTCCTGTAGCAATAACATATTCCACTTCTCCTTGAGGATCGAACAAAGCGGTATTAGACCAGGAAATTAGATGACGGCTACCGTCTTTTGCTAACCAATGGTTTTCATATTGACGGGAGAACTGTCCGATTAAGGTTCGTTCAAAAACTGCTTGAAGGATTTCTTTTTCTTCAGGCAGAATTAAAAATTCCCATATTTCCTGGTCTTTAACTGCCTCAAAAGTATAGCCGCTAACCTGTTCACAGGTACGGTTAAAATTAATGATTCGTCCTTGTCGGTCTAATACTACTACCAAAGCACCAACGGTATCTAAAATAGCGTTGGTAAAATTGCGCTCTTGTTTGAGTTTTAATTCCGCCTGTTGGCGGTCAGTAATATCTTGGGTAAAACACCTTGTATGGGCAAACTTGCCATCTTCCCAAAGCACGTTGGAGCTAATTAAAACATAGCGAATTGAGCCATCTTTACAACGGAGTCGGGCTTCATAATTACATAAAGTTTCTTTATTATTTAATCTCTTCAAAATATCTTCAATTACATCTGCATCAGCATGAAACTCGGCAAGGTTATGACCGATATATTCCTCGCGCTCATATCCTAGTAAATTTAATTCAGCTTGATTAGCCCATAAAATCTCGCCGTCTGCGCCTACCCAGTGCAATCCTACTACTGCATTTTCGATGAAGTCATTAAGTTCTTGTTGGCTTTTTTGTAATGAGATTTCAGATTGTTGATGCTCTTGGGCTTTTTTCTGGAGTGCGCTATTTATTTGAGCCACTTTAGCTGTCTTAGAGTCAACTTTTTGTCCTAATAAAGTATTTGCCTCCCGTAAAGCTGCGGCTAATTTGTCTTTTTCGGCAATTTCATTTTGTAACTGTTGATTTGTTTGTTTGATTTCTAAGGTTTGTACGTCAAAAGCTTGATGCAACTCTTCTAGTTCTTGAAGTATTTCAACTTGATTGAGAACTTTTAATAGGCTAGTTTGAGTGACAATTCCTGCTAATTGACCTTGTTCGCCCGTCACTACTAGCCGTCGAATATGATGTTGCTGCATCCGTTGATGGGCAAACCAAAGGGAATCGGCAAGCCGAATCGGAAACAGAGGCGCACTCATGACCGACTCGGCTTTAGTTCTCGATAAGCTTAATCCTAAAGCTTGAAACTGAACGATATCTCTTTCTGTAACAATGCCGATTGGTTTGGGTAACAGTAAATTTTCCTGGGTTTTGATTGGCTGGCAAATAACCACGCAGCTTACTTGATGCTGTGTCATTAGCTGGGCTAAATGCAGTACGGAATCATTGGCTAGAGCTTGAGTTACCTCAAAAGTCACGACCTCTTGGATGCGCCGTAATTTCAGGAAATTTAATGGTTGTAGAGCTTCACGAATGCTGGTAAGGGTGATAACTCCCTCTATTCTATCTAACTCGTCTAATATGGGTAAGTGACGTACAGAATGCTGACGCAGCCAAGCTAAAACTGAAAAGATATTGGAGCATTGCGATCGCTTTAAAGTTACAACTGGCTTAGTCATGACATCAGAAATCGTCATAGCTGATAAATAGGTTTCTGCTGCTGCCAACTTGACTAAATCTCGCTCGGTAAAGATGCCTACCAGCCGTTCTTCTGAGACTACTAGAGCATAACTAGATTGTTTGGTTGTTGGGGTCGGCTCGCCGAGAGCGGATAATTGACAACTACTCCCCTGACTTTGACTCATCACCGCAACTACCTCTGACAGTGCAGTTTCTGGAGAGACAATTAAAGGATTTCGTTCGAGGACTTGTTCTAAATTAGGCAAATCAAGTGATCGTTTTAGATGCTGCATAATTATTTAAATATATATTTAAATATATTTAAATAAAACTTTATGTTTTTATATCTTTAAATTCCTCACAAGTTTCTCAGATTCTTTTTTTAATCTCTAATAAATATTAATCTAACGTGAGTTCGAGTAAGTAAGTAAGTAAGTATTAAGGAACTGGAAAATGCTGGAAAAACTAATCAAATTTTTACGCTCGGAGTTGGATATTTCGGCAGAAGCGATCGCCATAACCCAGAAGTATGATGCCCCACAACCTAATATATTACCGATAATTCTCTGGCAGTATGGATTGCTCAGTTTAGAACAATTGGATTCTGTATTTGATTGGCTAGAAACAGTTTAATTGGAAAATTATGAATATGTATCAAGAAAGTATCTACTCTTTTGCTAATGCCAGCCTAACGCTTCGAGTCATCGAATATCTGCGTAATCAATCTTTACCTGTAGAGTCGGTAGCAGTGATTAATCTCATTGATCGCTGGGTGGTTAAAGTGAAAATGAAATATTCGATTCCTACTGAGTTATTTAAAGATATTCTCGCTTTTTTCAATGAAATGGGAATACTTCACAAGCCCTCAGACAGAATAGAAATGGCTCTTTGGGAATTAGAAGCAGGAACGTCACCTACTGAGGTGATGAATCGTTACCAAGTCGTGATTGTGGCTTATGGTGAACCAGAACAAGAGGAAGTTGAAGTCTTTCGAGAAGAAATTGTGGAGCGATTGGGCTATTGTCCCCAGAATATGGCTTGAATTAGGGATTAGCAACTAGCAACTAGCAACTAGCAACTAGCAACTAGCAACTAGCAACTAGCAACTAGCGGAAAGGTTATCTGTTATTCGGATTGAGAAAGTGCGATCGCAACAGCATCATTATTGGCTCTTAGCCCTTCATAATGGAAAAAGACTTGTCCGCTAAAATTGCGATCGCAATTGGTTTTGATACATTTAATTAAATCTTTAATACTTAGCTTTTGACCATTGGCTGTAAAAGCAATTCCTGGAACAAATTTCGGTAATGAATTGCGCTCAAAAGTTTTAATAATTTTCTGCACTTCTTGATTGTAAGCAAAGAAACTAGAACGATATATTTGCGGATGAATGATATCGAGTAATCCTCTTTCTACCCAAGTTTTACTATCTTGCAACAGGTTAGTTAGACAAAAAGGATATACCGCAGGAGATAAAGAGATGATTAGTTTAGGCTTGATTGCTTTTACTTGTTGGTATAGGGTAGCGAGAAATTCTGTGAGTAAATCAGCGCGCCATTGCACCCATTGTTGGTTTTTTGGGTTACTAGGTGGCTGTTTACGAAACCTGGCTTGATACTGCGCTACTGTTTCAGGGTCATATCCTGCGGCGACTGGAAGGGCGGGCAGGCGATCGCATCCTTGAATACCGTTTATACTATATAGAGTGACGATCTCTATGATTATTTCCAGCATAAACTGCTGTACTTCTAAGTTAAAAGCATTCATCCAAGTTAAGCCACCCTGCCTAACAGTTTTCCCATCTTGATTTATGGCTTGCCAATGGGGTTGCTGTTTTAAGATATGTCCCCCACTCAATAAGTGAGAGGCGGCAAAACCGTATTCTAACCAGGGAATAACTTTGATATTGCGTTGATGCGCTTCTGTAATTATTTCTGCCAGAGGATCTCGCTGTTGCTGTTCAAAATAGGGATCGATGCCAGGAAAATTATAATTCCTCATCACCTGACTAGGAAATAAAGTATAGCCACGATTCCAGACAACGGGAAAGATGTAATTAAATCCTATAGATTCAAGGAAATCCATCGCCTCAGCTATATTTTCTCGCGACTCTAAAACCTGGCTATGAGGACGATTTGCGATCCAAACTCCGCGTATTTCTTCCATTAAGATTGATTGCTAAAATATACCGCCGCTACAATTATTAAGCCTAATAGAAATAACGGTACTAAAAGATTAATCGGTTGAATCATCTTACAATCATTGGTAAAAAATAGCTCTAAGCTCTAGGCTGTAAGCTTTAAGCCTGAGTTATTAGCTTACTGCTTATCGCTTTTGATAATTAATAACTAATAACAAAATGCCTTTTCCCGACTTAGTAACTTTTCTACAAGAGAGAACATCTTTAACTAGTTTATCAACAGAAGTACTAAATGCGATCGCGCCGCTTTTACAAGAGAAAATTATTGCTGCTAACCAAGTAGTGATTTCTGAAAATACTCCTCCTGAAGGCTTATATATTTTGCGTGCAGGTAGAGTAGAAAGTAGTAACCAAATAGATTCACGTCCTATTAGTTTACTAAGTGGTTCGGCTCTGAATTTATATGCTTTATTATTAGACCAAGATACTCAATATACAGTTGCCACAATTAGTGAAGCTGAATTTTGGTTTATTGATAGTGATAACTTTAAAGAGTTAATTAAACAATATCCAGAAATTACCCAAGCTTTTTCACAACAACTAGCAGCAGAAGTTCAAATATTATCCGAACAACTACTTTTTGAACAAGAACGTCAAGTAATTTTAAGACCTTATTTAGTCAGTAAAGCTAAACGGGGTGTTATTGGGAAAAGTCGTTACGCAATTAGATTGCGATCGCAAATAAAACAAGCTTCAGAAACTAGAGATTCTGTACTTATTTTCGGTGAACCAGGATTAGAAAAAGATAATATTGCAGCCCTAATCCACTTCGGTTCAGCCGAGCGTCGCCAACCGATTATTAAAGTAGATTGTGCTAAAGTCCAAACCAGCGGTGCTGAATTATTTGGTAGAAGTGGCGGAAAACCTGGACTAATTGAAACATTAGGCAATGGTACTCTAATTTTAAATAATATTCAACAGCTATCCCCAGAACTATTACCTGCGATCGCAAGCTTAATCAGCACTAATAAATATACACCTATTATTCGCCCTGGCGGTTCTATACCTTCGGAACAAACTTCTCAGGCGAGGATAATTATTATTTCCGAAAAATCAATTCCTGCTATTAATTCTCTAGTTACTAACTTTATCAAAGTTCCACCCCTAAGAGTTCGTAAAACCGATCTAGATGAGCAAATAAAGTATTATCTTAATCTAATTGGTCGTAATAAATGTCTTAAAAAAACGACCATGACTCCCGAAGCTTTAAGAAACCTACAGGCTTATGATTTTCCCAATAATCTTAGAGAATTAGAAAGTATCGTAGAACGAGCTTTAACTCAACTACAAGGCTGCGATGATATTACAGAAGAAATCATTTGGCGATCGCAAAGTAAGAAAAAACAATATCGTCTCAATCTCTTAAATAAATATCCAAAGCTACGTCATTTTCTCCGTAGTGATTGGTATCCAGATCGCATTAATTACGGCTTTACTTTTGCTTTCTTTGCTTTTATTGTTTTAGTTCTATTTATTGCTCCCCAAAACAGACAAGAAAACTTCGCCCTAAATTTCTTTTGGGCTTGGTGGTGGCCCTTAATTTTAATTAGTTTCCCTTTTGTTGGTAGACTTTGGTGTGCCGTATGTCCGTTTATGATTTACGGCGAAATAACTCAAAAACTTTCTCTAATCTTATTTCCTAGGCAACTTAAAAAATGGCCCCGACAAGCAGCCGATCAATGGGGTGGTTGGTTTATTTTCGGTTTATTTGCTTTAATCTTGCTCTGGGAAGAACTTTGGAATTTAGAAAATACTGCCTATCTTTCTGCCTGCTTACTACTGCTAATTACCGCAGGAGCAATGATCTTCTCAGCTATTTTTGAACGTCGATTTTGGTGTCGCTACTTATGTCCTATCGGCGGCATGAATGGTTTATTTGCTAAACTCTCCATGACTGAATTAAGAGCGCAGCAAGGAACTTGTTCGGCAGAATGCACTACCTATCAATGTTATAAAGGAGGTACTCCCACAGGAGAAGGGCTGGAAACGAATGGTTGTCCTTTATATTCCCATCCCGCACAGTTAGAAGATAACCGAGATTGTGTTTTATGTATGACTTGTTTAAAAGCTTGTCCCCATAGATCAGTGGAGTTCAATTTACGCCCTCCTGGGATCGAGTTATGGACAACTCATGCACCCAAAAGTTACGAAGTTGCTTTATTGTTTTTACTGTCAAACGTAATCTTTCTCCATCATTTGAGCGAAATAGAAACTCGACTGGGTTTAGATTTCCACCTGGGCGTATTTAGCGCTCATGCTTTCGTCTCTCTGGCTGTTTTAAGTTTGCCACTAATTTTACCTTTATTGGCTCAAATTGCGATCGAACTTGTGGCAAAAATAAATAATCAACTAAAGCCCCGTAAGTTTATAGAACTGGCTTATGGTTATTTACCTTTAGTATTAGCAGGTAACTTGGCTCACTATCTACATCTGGGTTTGGGAGAAGCAGGAAGAATACTCCCCGTTACTATGGCAACCTTTGGTTTAACTGGAGAAAGCCTACCTGTCTTAATCGCCCATCCCGCAGTTATTGCTTTCTTGCAAGGCACTTCTTTAATACTGGGAATATTGTTATCTATTTTATTAACTCAAAAGATTGCACGTCAGCGATTTAAGTTTCTGTTACCCCAGCATTTGGCAACTGTGGCTTTAGCTATTGGTATGTGGCAAGTTGTTGTAAGCCCATAAATATATGGGATGATGTGATCTCTCACTTGGGCTTATTTATTATTTCCACAACTAAGACTATGGGGAACAGGCTCGTCTTGCACACACTTTTCCACTATGTCTATAATATCATGTCAAGTTGTCAACCTTACACTTTTTATTTTTATTAGTATTGAGACCTTGAGCCAGCAATTTTTCTAGCTGCGGCATTAGATTACTGCAAATACAAGCACCAGATTTTAATAGACGAGCGCGTGAATATCTGAGGTAGCGCGATCGCACCCTGGGCTTATTTATTATTTCCACAACTAAGACTATGGGGAACAGGTTCGCATTGCACACACTTTTCCACTATGTCTATAATATCATGTCAAGTTGTCAACCTTACACTTTTTATTTTTATTAGTATTGAGACCTTGAGCCAGCAATTTTTCTAGCTGCGGCATTAGATTACTGCAAAT
>Ga0209082_1000098_pt1 | contig 48889 bp, 32 predicted proteins | sample ColdCreekSource_FD_184127 | JGI IMG/M metagenome (GOLD analysis project Ga0209082, IMG submission 184127) | Groundwater microbial communities from Cold Creek, Nevada to study Microbial Dark Matter (Phase II) - Cold Creek Source (SPAdes) (version 3) | ecosystem: Environmental > Aquatic > Deep... | reverse complement strand
CTCGGCACCTTCTCAGGATTCTGCGCGCCGAAGCGCTTGCCAAACGCTGAGTTCGCCGTGACGGCGATCACCACGATCACACTCGCCAAGCTCATCGCGGCGAAATGATCGTCGTTCCACGCCAACAGCGCGTAGATGAAGCAGGTGAACGCGGCCAACGCGGCCGCAAGTATCCCAGGTATCTTGCGTCTGTCCCAAAGCAGACCGTACGTCATCAAGAACCCGTAGTAATAACATGTCAGCTCGGCGGCCATGACTATCAAGCCGGCGCCGAGACATGCCGCCACCCAGTCATCACCCTCGCGATCACCCGCACGCGCGAGCAGCACGCAGAACGCGATGATCAAGATGTAGTAGAGCGGAGCGCGCTTCGCGTAGAAGAACTCCTTTGCGTCCTTCCACTCCTGGAATGGGTCTTCCAGCGTGTCGTTGCGCATCTTGATCGCGCGCGTCGCGAAGTCGTACCCCATGACGGTCTTGAGACCCATGTTGTTCGTAAGCGCTGTCTTGAGGTGCTTCTGACTGTTGACGGCGAACTCCGGCCAAGCGTCGAGACCGTTCGTCGCCCAGCTCGACAGCGGCATCAGCAGCACGAGCGCCGCGACGCAGCCAGCTGCAAAGCGTTGATGCTCGGGCGTGAGGAAGAAGCGACGCTCCCGCACCATGCCCGCCATCGCTTTGAGCACGAGCGCAGCCACGACGAAGCCCGGGAACACGCGCAGCAGCGCTCCGTACGTGAGCGCGGCACCACCGAAGAAGTGGTAGCGCTTGCGTAAGAAGCAGATGCCGACGATCAGCCAGAGCTGCCAGTCGTAGCGCAGGAACGAGCCACCGTTCCAATAGAAGCGCGCGGGGAAGTTGCAGCCCCAGTAGATCGCTGCGACAGCGGCAGCGCGCCAACCAAAGGCCCACAACACGGTCAGCCACATCGCGATCAAGAACAGCGAGTCGATCACGCCGAGGTTGACGATGTTGTCCCAAGTAAGCGTGACGTGCTCGCTGATGTAGCGACCCGCGATCGCCCAAACCGGCGTCGCGTTGTAGCCGTGATCGTTCTGCGACTCGTCCCAGCGATCCAGTGAGAACCGCCCGCGGAAGAAGCGAATGTCCGCACGGAACTGCTCCCAGCGCTTGGGATCCGGGAACAAGCTCTTGCAGATCTCGGGATGCGCGATGATCTCTTCAGAGGTGCCGAGCTTATTGTCGCTCTCGATGCGGCGCATCTTGCGATCTTGCACGCGCTTCTTGAGGCCATCCTCGACGTCAGCGGCCGCAGTGCACTGGTACAAGCGCCGGTAGCGCAGCTCTGGGTACTTCGCGCCGGTGATGTAGTGGTAGTGCTCCCAGATGTGCACGTAGTGATCGAAGTGGTAGTGGCCGATGTTCCACCACGCGTAGAAGCAGAAGATGCCGATCACCGCGAGGCTGGTGTCGAAGAGGCGCGGCCCTTCGCGGCGCATGCACAGCGCGAGCACACCGAGGGAGAGCGAGAACAGCAGCACCGCGGAGTAGTAAAAGCCGGGCGCGCTGCCGTGATCCTTGGCCCACTTGACCACGTTCACGAGCTGGTCGGGCTTCACGTTGAGGCCGGCGAGCCAGAGCCCGACCGCTGCGCTAAACGTCAGCAGCGACGCAGCGATCGCGCCAAGCACAGGCGCTTGGCGTTTGGCGAACAGCACGACGGACACCGCCAGCGCGAGCACCAATGCGGCTCCCGCAGCGCCATAGAACAAGGTGCCGCCTTGCTCGCGCGCCCACTTCGCGAGCGCGACAGGTGTCGTCGCCGTGTCCGCGAGCCCGCCGAGCCAAACAGAGACCAGGCTCGTCACGCCGAACAGGCTGACCAGCGCAGCGCGCCACGCGTAGGTCTGCACGCGTAGCTCGAAGAAGCCACGCCAGAACGCCGCCGCCATCAGCAGCACAGCCGCGATCGTCGCGACGATGCCCTTGAGATTGACCATGCCGTCGTTGTCGATTGCGTCCCAGCCGTACTTCTTCGGCGGAAGCTTGAGCTTGGGCGGAAACACCGCGGGCTTCTTGCAGAACGCCTGCACTTCGGAGACCGAGTAGAAGTTGTCGCCGCCCTTGCCGACGACGCGCAGGTAACGCGCCGTGCCGGGCTCTTTCAGCACAGACCAGCGCGTACGAAGACCCATGCCGACGAACGTCGGAGGCGCGGTCCAAAGCGGCTTGTACGTCACGCCGTCGACCGAGCCCTCGAATACGTATTCGTCGTTGTTGTCGCCTTGCACCAGCAGTGCGCTGATCTGCTTGACGCCGCGCATGTCGTATTCGAAGCGCGAGTTGGCAGGCAGCACGACGGCGTCTGCGGAATTCCACAACGTGCCTTCTTCAGCCAGCGTGTCGTCGGTCGCTCGTGTCAGTCGACCGGTTGTGCCGCGCGAGAGCGATCGCGCGCCGTGCAGCAGGTTTGTTTCGGCGGTGCACGGATCAGGCGTGGTCGAGACGACTGGGCTCGCTGGTGCAGAAGACGCAGCAGGAGCAGCCAGGCTCGGAGCCACAGGCGCGGCCGGAGCTGGCTTGGCTGCGGGCGCAGTTTTCGGTGCGCTCGGAGTGCTCGGAGCTTGAGGTTGCGTGGGCTGGGCCTGCGCTCGGACCGGCGTGACCGCTTGCGAGGATGCGAGCACGCCGAGCAAACACAGCGAAAAGCCCAGGGCGAGACCCGCGTGGAGATGAATAATCGATGACTGTCGCACGGCGTGAATCAGTTCCGAGGTTTTGGGGCCGCATACTAAGCGGCCCTGCTGCAAGCGCACCACCCCAACGCAACACCTATGCCACCCTGCACATGGTTTTTCGCGTTGGCGCCCCGCGCGCGTGCCAATCTGTGCCAAAAGACCGCGGCTTTCAAGCCGTCCAGCTGTATGAGCAGATCGCGCTGAAGCCGTCGAATTTTCGCCGGTTCGGGCGGGCCAACCTGCGGTGAAGGCGGCGCTTTCCAGCATCACCGGCGCAAGCCGGGAAAAGCAGCGCGATCTCGAAGCAAACCGGCTCACCAGGTGCTGCATCTGTATACTCCGCGCCCGAATGAGCCAGGACGCGCTCGGATCATCCGTTTCAGGCCCGCGCGCGGCGTCGATGTCGCCGCGCTTACACTTGCTTGCCAGCCGCGTCCATTCGGCGCTGGGCAGCGCGGTCTACGTCGCGCTCTGGGGCTGGGCGATCGATGTCTACGGCCTCGCGCGGCAGGGCCATGGCCTCGCGCACGTGCCCGGTAGCGAGCTCGCACGCGGGCTAGGCGCGGCATTGTTTCGAGCGCTGCTGCTGACCCTGTTGCCAGCCTTGGCGATCGGCGTGTGGCGCTGGCTCGCAGAGCTGCAGCGGCAATGGTCGAAGAAGCCTCGACTCACGCAGCGGATCTCGGCGTTTCTGCGCGAGGGCACGCCCACGGAGCAGCTCTCGCGCGCAGGGCTCGTGCTCGCGCTCGGGCCGGTGCTTGCCGCCAGCTTGGGCGCATGCGTGGTGATCTGCGAGCGCTTGATCACGGGCATGGCGCGGCCGCAATTCGCTGCGATGGCATGCGTGGCGAGCTGCAGCGTCGTGCTGCTGATGGTGGCGATCACGCTGCCGTCGGCTGCCGCTCTGGGCAGCATGTTTTGCGCCGCGCTGTCGCGCGTGCCGGTCGTGGGCGCGCGCTTTTTCTCGCGCGCCTGGCAGTTTGCGCTGTTTGTTGTGGTCGCCGCATGTGTGGCGCTGGCCTATGTGCTGTACCGCTTTCGCGAGCCGCTCGGCTTCTTGCCTTGGCTCACGATTCTGCAGCTCATGGCGGCGCTCACGGTCGGCTTGCTGACAGCCTGGCTCGCGATGCGCCTCCCGCGCAGGACGCGCAAGCTGCGGCTTCTGATCGGTCTCGTGATCGTGACCAGCGCGTGCGTGCTGGCGATCACGCAGCGCGCCACAGCGCTGCAGTCACGGCAGATCGCCGAGCGCGACACTGTGCTCGGCCACCTCGGGCAGTCGCTCCTGTTGTGGGCTTGGGATCGAGATCGCGACGGCTATCTACCGGCGTTCGGCGGTGGCGACTGTGCCCCGCGCGAAGCTGCACGCAATCCTGGCGCGACGGAAATCCCGGGCAATCAGATCGATGAGGATTGCGACGGCGAGGATCTCGATCCCAAAGCCACGGCGCTGCGCGGCAAGTACGACTACCCGGTGCCGCAGGCGATCCCTTCGCGTCCGCCTCTCGTGTTGATCACGGTGGATGCGTTTGCCGCGAGCCACATGCACGCGCTCGGTTACCCGCGCGAGATCACGCCCAACATCGATCGGCTCGCCGCGGGCTCGGTCTTCTTTCGTCAGTGCTACGCGCAAGGACCTTCGACGCGTCTGTCGTTTCCATCGCTGTTTGCTTCGCGCTGGGACACGCAGATCGAGCAAGAGCTGACTGGGCACCATCCCTTTCCGATTAGCAAGCACGAGAAGCTGCTCGCCGAGGTGCTGCAAACTGCTGGTTACGACACGGCCGCGGTCTTGTCGGATGGCTACTTCAGCCCGCGTTTCTGGCGCGGGATCACGCGCGGCTTTCGCCAGATCATCGAGACGCCGATCGCGGGTGCGCACGTGCCGCACAACGGCGATCGCGTCACTGAAGCTGCGCTCAAAGCGATCGAAGAGCAGCGCGACAAGCCGCTGTTTCTCTGGGTTCACTATTACGACGCCCACTCACCGCACCAGCAGCCCGAAGGCGCGCCGGTGTTTGGCACCTCGCGCAAAGACGTCTACGACGCGGAGCTCAACCTGGTCGACCGCGAGGTCGGCAAGCTGCTCGCCGCGGTCGAGCAAAAATGGCAGGGCCAGGGTGTGGTCGTGCTGACAGGTGATCACGGCATCGCATTCGATGAGCCGCGACACGAGAAGTTCAATTACGGCTATGACCTGTACAGCTCGGTGCTGCACGTACCGCTGATCGTGCATGCGCCGTTCTTGCAGGGGCGCTCGCTCGACTCGCCTGTATCGACCATGGACATCGCACCCACGCTCGCAAACTTGCTGCGTCTACGTGGACCTTTGCCGTATGAAGGTGTCAGCCTTGTGCCCGAGCTGTTCAATGGCGAGGTTTCTCGTCCGCCCGAGCTGATGCATCAGATGTTCATCGAAGAACGTAAGTGGAAGCATGAGGAGCCTCTAGAGCGCGTATCGCTGCGCACGGATCGCTGGAACCTGCTGCAAGATCGCAAGACTGGTTTCCTCGAGCTCTACGACTACCGGAACGACTATTGGGAAACTCAGGACCTGGCGCTCGACCCGCGGTACAGCGAGACGTTGGCTCAGCTGCGCAAGCAACTGACGATCCTGTTGTTCAACGCCACGCCGGTCACACCGGTCACGCCGCCCCAGGCGAAGAAATGAAGCAGCTCGGCCCGATCGTGCGCTCGCAGCTGCCTGCGGTTCTCGCGGCGATCGGCCTGATCGTGCTCGGCGCGATCCTGATCGCGTGCGGCACACCGTTGTGGTGGTTCGGGGCTTCGTCGTGGGTGGGGGCTACGCTGTGCTTGTCGATCGCGTTTGCGCCGCAGTGGGCTGAGCTGTTCGGTTGGCTCGGGCAAGAGCGCAGCATCCGCGGCCGAAGCTACGTGCTCTCCACGTTGCTGCTCGATCTGCTCTACGGCGGGCTTTTGGTGTGGGTCGCGACCGTGATGATGCGCGACTTGATCTTCGGCGTCCGCCCGATCAGCCACGACCACACCGTTCATTACTTCAAAGCTTGGCAGCTGCGCGAATACTTTCTGCCGCGCTTTCAGCTGCACGGCTTCAGTCACCGTTGGTTCGCGGGCTATCCGGTCAACTACCTCTATCCAGTTGGCACGGATCTGTTTGTGAACGCAGTCGACCTGCTCGGGTTCGGAACGTTCAGCTTCGCACGCGCCTACGGCATCGCATTTTGGTTGTTTCACGTGTTCACAGGGCTCGCGGGTTATCGGCTCGGTCGCATGCTCGCAGGACCACACGTCGGGCTCATCAGCGGCTTTCTGTTGATGACCGACCTCTCCGCCTTCCGCTTCGGCGGCTGGGCTTACACGATCGAATACGGAGTCTGGCCGCAGGCGCTGTCGCTCGTATTCGCGCTGCTCGCGACCGTGCGCGTGCCGGAGATCTTCCAGGAGCGCGGGCTTCGCCCGATCGGTCTGTTCGCGCTCTGGATGGGCCTATCGATTGTCACGCATCCGATCGAGCTCATCTATCTCGGCTTGCTGCTCATAGCGGCGGTGCTCGCGGGCTTGTTCTCGCCGGAGGTGCGCACAGCGCGCGGGACCGTGCGGCTGTTGGCTGCATACGCGCTGTCCGCGATGGTCGCAGCGGTGTGGCTGTTTCCGTTCGTGAAGTCGGGCAGTCACACGACACCGATGGGCGTGTGGTGGGACTCGACCTACGAGCTCGGCAAGGGGCTGATCACGCTCGAGGCTTTCCCCGGCACGATCGGCTACGTGCTCGCCTTGGGTGTGCTCGCCTGTCTGCTGCTCCTGCAATCTCGCCAGTTCAGCTTGCTGTTGTGTGCGTTCATGGCGCTGCTCGTCCCAGCGCTCTCGAACAGCAGCGTGATCGATGAGCTGCACTTGCCCGAGCTGAGCGCGTCGTTCGCGAAGATCCAATGGCTGCGCATGGCGACCATGGCCAAGCCGTTCTGGTTTGTCATGGCTGCGTACCTGGCTGTGCTCTTCTTGCGGCGCGCCAAGAATCTCTTGCCCGATGAAGCGCGCGGCAGCGTGCGCCCGCGCTCGCTCGCGCGCGATGTCGTGTTCGGCATGGTGATAGCCCAGCTCACGCTGCCGTTCGTTGTGCAGGCCGGGCAATCATTCTTCACGTCCAATATCGCCAAGTCGCTCAACACCGAGACGGATCGCGGGCTCGATCAAGATCGCGCGAAGCTCGTGGAGTGGTTGCAATCGCACCTGCCGAACGACGGCTTTTACCGCGTGTGCGTGAGCACCGGGCACAACCACGACTTGCTCGACATCGGCACGCAGATCGACAAGCCGATCTACAAGCGTGGCTTCACGCCCGCAGAGAACTTCATCTACAAGATGAACACCGAGGACGACGCGGTGCTGCAGGCCGTGAATGTCCGCTACATGGTCGTGAAGAAGTGGCTCCCGCAGGACAGGTTCGCGCAAAAGGCGCAGTTCGGGATCTACCAAGTCTACGAGTACAAGCTGTGGCAGCCGCAGCCGTTTGTGATCACGCAAGGCAGCGGCTCGGTGACGGTCGAGCGCTTCGAAGCGGAAGAGGTCGTGCTGCGCGCGGCGCCCGGCTCGCACGGCAAGCTGCGCTTGAACGTGTCGTACTTTCCGCGTTGGCACGCGTACCGCGATGGCAAGCCGGTCTCGCTCTGGCCGAGCCCGCTGCGCGAAGCGCCCAACAACACCGGCTTCATGACCGTCTGGCTCGAGCCGGGCGTGTACAGTTTCCGCTTCGAGCCGAGCTTGCTCGACCGCGTGTCGGCGTGGCTGTCCGTGCTGGGCATCGGCTTTGCGTTTGCGCTGGTGCTCGGCGGTCGCGCGCGCACTGGCTTTCCGCGCCTGTCAGCTGCGTTTGCGCGCGTGGGTGATGCGCTCGAGCAGCTGTCCTTGCCGCGTTTCGTACGTTGGCGTCGCGGCCTGATCGGGCTGGCCGCGCTGGCTGCGCTCGTGCTGCTGATTTCGCTCGCGCAGTGGCGTCCTCCGCTCGTGCTAGAGAACCTGAACAACCTCGTGGTCGAGCGCGTGGAGTTCGACTTCTTGGAGCAGCTCGACACGGCGCGCGCGTGGATCGACTACTCGTCGCGGACTCGCCGCTGTCGGCGGCTGTGGGATCGCCACGCCTGCCGCAACGAAGACGGCAACATCGACAACGAAAAGTACGTGGCCTCGACGCCGGCCGAAATCGAGGAGTACCGGATGGTCCGCTGCATCCGCGCCCGTCCGGAAGATGGGGCGCGGCTCTCGATCGAGTACCCCGAAGTGCCCACCGCCGAGTCGATCGTGGGCTATTTTGGGATCGAACGGGCCGGTCGGATGCTGCGACTGACGCGACCTGTCGACTTCAAGATCGAGGTCGACGGTGAGCCGGTGTATGCGGGCGCGACCAGCGCCGACAACAAAATGCATTGGTTCAAAGCAGACGTTGGCGGTCCGAAGCGCACCGCTCGGGTGCGCTTTGAGGTCAGCGCGGCGAACGTGTATCGACGTTTCTTCTGCTTCTACGCCCAGATGGCGGACTTGCGCGAGGCCAAGCCCGAGGACAAGACTGAGCGCAGGCGCAGCGTTTCCACCGAAGATGACGAGCCGCGTTAACGCCACTGTGAAAACCGGGCCTAGCCAGACCGGACATTTCGAGGATAATCAATCGAGGTTGTCACGGTTCGTCACACCAGTTGTCCGGGGGTAGTGCGTGGTATTGCCAGCTCTCTCTAGCCAAACTGAGTCACATCTCGGCGAGCGCCTAAGCACTCCGATGCGTCCGGTGGCGCTCGATCAGGCGCGCGTGTTCATCATCGTCGCGGCCTTCAACGAAGCCGCCAGTATCGGCGACCTTGTGCGCGACCTGATGGAACAGTACGCGCATGTGGTCGTCGTCGATGACGGCAGCACGGATGAAACGGCCGAGCTCGCGACCGAAGCCGGAGCGCTCGTCCTGTCTCACCTGATCAACCGAGGGCAGGGCGCCGCGTTGCAGACGGGCATCACCTACGCGCTCGCGCACGCCGCCGACTACATCGTGACCCTGGACGTCGACGGCCAATACGACGTCAAAGACATCGCCCTGCTGCTGGCGCCGGTCTCCGATGGCACCGTCCATGCGGCCCTCGGTGTGTTGCCCTCCGAGCACAAGCAGAGCGTGCGCGTGCGACTCGCGAGCACGCTGCGCGCGATCGGTAAGCTGGCCGGCAGACTCGGTCTGCGTCCGCCTGTGCCGGCTGCGCACAACGGGCTGTGTGCGTTCTCGCGGCACGCCGCGCAGATGATCGACCTCAAGCTCGATCGCATGACGCACGGCAGCGAGATCGTGCAGCAGATCACCGCGGGTGGTTTGAACCTGCAAGAGGTTGCGGTGCGGGTACGCGTCAGCGACTACGCGCTTCGCAAGGGCCAGCGCAGCAGCCATGCGCTGCGGGTCGCGATCCAATACATCATGGCGCGGTTTACCCGATGAGCGCGTTACAGACTCTGATCCTACTTTTGTTTGTGACTTTGGCGGTGCTCACGCTCGCCGCCGGGCTGCGAGGCACCGCGCCGAAGCGCGTGGTGGCCGCGGGGCTCCTGCTCTGGACGTTCGGTGCGATCGCCACGATCTGGCCGCACACCGTCGCGGATTTGGCGCACGCGCTCGGAGTCGGTCGTGGTGCGGATCTCTTGTTGTACATGACCACGCTCAGCCTCGCGGTGGTGTGCTTCTACATGTATGCGCGCTTTCGCCGCGTAGAGCGGCAGCTGACGTTGCTCGTGCGTCGCTTGGCGATGGACGCTGCGACCGAGACGACCACGCCTCCGCTGATGCGCAACAGCATCCCGTCCGATCCTGTTCGCCGCACCGACTCCGGCACCGCGCCGCGACTTTTGACCTGATCAACAAATGAAAAACTTCGCGCTGATCGGCGCTGCGGGGTACATCGCTCCGCGCCACTTGCAGGCCATTCACGAGACCGGCAATCGTTTGGTGGCTGCCGTCGATCCGCACGACTCGGTCGGTATCCTCGATCGTTATTTCCCGGACGCGCGCTTCTTCACCGAGATCGAGCGCTTCGATCGTCACTTGGAGCGCTTGCGGCGCGAGCGTCGCAGTGACCGGGTCGATTACGTCAGCGTGTGCTCGCCGAACTACTTGCACGACGCGCACTGTCGGCTCGGTATGCGTATTCACGCGGACGTGGTGTGCGAGAAGCCGCTGACGATCAACCCGTGGAACATCGACGCGCTCGCCGAGCTCGAGCAGGAGTTCGGGCAGCGCGTGTACACGATCCTGCAGCTGCGGCTCTTGCCCGTGCTGCAAGACTTGAAGCAGAAGCTGGAAGCCGAGCGACCGCGCCAGCGCGCGCGCTTGTGTCTGTCATACATCACGCGGCGCGGCGCTTGGTACCAGACCTCGTGGAAGGGCGACCAGACCAAGTCGGGCGGCGTGCTGATGAACATCGGCGTGCACTTCTTCGATCTGCTGCTGTGGCTGTTCGGGGCGTGCAGGCATTCCGAGGTGCATCATTCATCGGCCGAGAAAATGGCCGGGTATCTGGAGCTCGACTGGGCTGATGTGACGTGGTTTCTCTCAGTCGATCGCGCCGACTTGCCACCGGGCTACTTCGAGCGCGGCAAGCCGGCGTACCGCTCGCTGACCTTGAACGGGCGCGAGATCGAGTTTTCGGAAGGCTTCACGGAGCTGCACACGGTGTCGTACCGCGAGATCTTAGCGGGCCGCGGCTTCGGGCTGACTGACGCGAAGCCGTCGGTAGACATGGTGTATGCGCTGCGCTCCGCGCCGACCGTCGTAGCGCGGCCGGAGCGTGCTCATCCCCAGCTCCCACAAACGCTCCTGGCCGCACCGCCTGACCACGGAACGATGCCGCCTCCCCGTTAGCTCCTAACTAGCGTAACCGTCGACGTGCACGAATGGAGATGCGGTTACGGTTACGTGTTTAGTCACATACCGCCGGGCATAAACATTGTGTCACGTCGCGCCGACACGGCAGTGATGATAAACCCTGCCATAAAGTCGAGCAGCGTCATCGACATAAACAAAAAGAACGTCGAGTTGCCAAAACCCGGGCGCGTACAAAACAACAGCAGTGCCACGATAAACACCACCGCAGACAGCGCGTGATTGATGATCGAGTCGCCGCCTGTGTGCGTCGCACGGATCAGCTCCACGAACAGTAAGATCATCGAGAAGCCGAGGAAGGCATCTCCGCCGGTGATCTGCCAAGCGTCACCTGACATCAGCTGGATAGTGAACCAGTTGCTCTTGAACCAGGTGCCGCCAGCTGTCAGGTCGACGAACGCGAAGATCCCGAGGCTCAATGCCAGTAAGGGAAAGCTCTCGGCGCTGTGGATCATTCGCCGCGATCGGCCCATACCCGCGCCTAACATCTGCGCGCCGTTTTCGTCATCGAGGAGCATCACACGCTGTGTCATGGTCATCGCTTCCTGTGAGTGGGTGGACAGCGCTCACCTTTTTTCCATGCACTGCAAGAACTCGGCCGTTGGGATGGAACGCCACGCCGCGCGCTTGCGGAAGCGCGCCTCATGCGTGAGGCCGACTGAGCGGGGCACTCGTGCTTCGCCTGCGGCGAAGCGCTACAGTGCGGAAATGAACCACCTTTTCGGGCTCGTCGCGCTGTTTGCGATCTTGTCGGAGTTCGTCGTTGCGACGACTGTTTCTGTGCTCAACTTGCGGGCGCAGGCCGAGGTTCCGCCACCCGAGCTGGCTGATGTCTACGATGTCGACCGCTACCGCGAGGCGCAGCGCTACGCGCGTGTGCGCGCGCGCTTTGGCCTGCTGACACGTAGCTTCGATCTCGCGGTGCTCCTGAGCTTCTGGTTCATCGGAGCGTTCGAGCTGGTTGATCGCGCGCTGCGTTCGCTGCAGCTGCCGAGCATCGTCACGGGCCTCTTGTTCATCTTCGCGCTAGGCATGGGTCGCAGCTTGTTGCTCTTGCCGTTTCGCATCTACGACACCTTTGTGCTCGAAGCGCGCTTCGGCTTCAACCGCACCAGCCCGGGCACATTCGTGACCGACATGCTCAAGGGCTTGGCGCTCACAGCCGTGCTCGGCGCACCGGCGCTTGCGCTCGCGCTCTGGTTGTTCGAGACCGCAGGCGGCTTGGCCTTCCTCTACGCGTGGGTCGCGGCCGCGGTGCTGATCTTGGTGCTCCAGTTCATCGCGCCGGCCTGGCTGATGCCGCTGTTCATGAAGTTTACGCCGCTGCCCGATGGCGAGCTGCGTCAACGCATCATGAGCTACGCCCATTCGGTCGCGTTTCCGCTCGAGAACCTGTTTATCGTCGATGGCTCGCGCCGCTCCACAAAAGCCAACGCATTCTTCACGGGCTTCGGTCGGCATCGCCGCATCGGCCTGTTCGACACACTGATCGAGCGCTGCACACCGGATGAGCTGATCTCGATTGTCGCGCACGAGGTCGGGCACTACAAAAAGCGCCACGTCACGAACGGCATGCTGCTCAGCATCGCGCAGCTCGGGCTGATGTTGTTCATCTTCGGTCAGCTCATGCAGTTTCAACCGCTGTACAGCGCGTTTTCTGTGAGCGAGCCCAGCGTGTACGCAGGTCTCACGTTTTGCTCATTCCTGTATGAGCCGGTGTCGCTCGTGCTGCAGCTGATCTTGCTCTCTCGCTCGCGCAGCAACGAATACGAAGCTGATCGTTTCGCGGTGGAAACAACCGGCCTCGGCGAAGCGCTTGTTTCGGGGCTGAAACGCTTGGCGGGTGACAGCTTGAGCAACCTTAGCCCGCACCCGAGCTATGTGTTCGTGAATCACTCACACCCTCCGCTGCGCGAGCGCGTCCAGGCGATTCGCGGCGCTTCTGCTTCTGCTGCAGCTGCTGAGGCGTAAACATCGGGCAACAGAGTCGGAGCCGCACTGACACCGCGCACAACGCCTCTGCGCAAATCGCCCGATACCTGCTGATTCCGTTGAGTTTGCAGGTGTGCCCACGCACGCTAGATCTCGAGTGTGCGTGTGCTGATGAAGAGCAAAGGTCTGATCGCCGTTGCGGGTCCGCTGCTGGCCGCGCTGCTCGCGAGCGCTGCAGTCGCGCTGCGTGCACGGACCATCGCGCCCGGGGGCGACGAGAGCATCGTCCAAGCGATCCCCGACGACGCTTTTTATTACCTGGTGCTGGCGAAGCACTTTGCCGCGTCTGGCACATGGACGTTCGACGGCGTGCACCCAGCCACTGGCTTTCATGTGCTCTGGGCGTATCTGCTCGCCGCGTTTTATCGCGTGTGGCCCGAGGCGACGCTGCTGCGCGCGTTTGTGTTTGGCAGCGCGGTCGCGAGCTTTTGTCACGGCGTCGCTGCATTCACTGTCGCGAGCAGGCTCAGCCGAGTCGTGCCCAGCCTCGCCGCGCTGACTGCGACGATCCTAGTGTTCTGTGTGGGCAACATCCCTGCGACCGGCGCGTTCTGCATGGAGACGCCGCTCTTGCTGCTCGCAGCTGCGCTCACCTGCGCATCGCTGATCAGCGATGCGCCCGTGACGCGGGCCTCAGCAGCGCTGCTGCTCGTGCTCGGCGCGGTCGGTAGCTTCTGTCGCACGGACTACGTCGTGCTGCCGGCTGCGTTTGCGATCGCGCAAGCGTTGCTCGTACGCCCGCGCTCGTGGCGCGCGATGATGTCGACGCGCGGCGCGATCTGTCTCGAAGGTGCGTGGGTCGGACTGATGTTGCTCGCGGTGCACACCTACACGATCTCAGGCGCGATCGTGCAATCGAGCGCTTCGACGAAGATGCGTTGGTCGAGTATTCTCGGGCACGACCTTCAACCCGCGCTGTATGCGCTCGGGCGTGTGCTCGACACCAAGCTCACTCCGCGCCCTGTGACGACAGGCATCGTGCTGGCGGGCGTGTGCGCGTGTCTCGCGTTCTGGCTCGCACGCAAGGATCGCAGGCGCATGCAGCTCGCGATCGCAGGCGCGCTCTCGGGGGTCGCGTACCTCCTGGTGTACGCGCACAACTCCGCGGCCATGCAGCCCTGGTACGCGACCAGCTTCGCTGTGCCGCTGCTGATGCTGCTCGCGGTCGTGTTGGCGAGCGTGCCGCGCGGCTCCAGCATCGTGTTCCTGGCTGCGATCGCGCTCGCCGGCACGAGCCAGCTCACGCGCCAGGATCACGCGCTGTGGCCGCATCAGCGCGCACCGATGCTCGGTGGCCAAGTGCTCGGGCAAGCCCAGTTCCCCGAGCGCACGGGCGCCTGGAATGCTGGCGTGCTCAGCTATTTCTCGGGCGGTCGCATCGTCAACCTCGATGGCTTGGTCAACGACACCGTGCTCGAGTACGCGCGTCGCAACGAGCTGCTCGCGTACATCGCACGCGAGCACATCGAGCGCATCGCGGACTTCGGCGTGATGATCGACGATCGCATGGCGCGCAGGCTCGGTGGCTACGACTCGCCGATGGCCGACGACTGCATCGCGAAGGTCGGTCAGCTCGATAAGAAGTACGAACTGCGCTGGATCGACAGCGAGTACGGCATCTACGATGTCAATCTCGAGTGCTTGAAGGCAGCGCTCGATGCGACTGCGCTATCCAGCACGAAGTGAGATGACTTCTTCGACGAAGTCAGCGAAGCGGCGCGCAGGATTGGGCGCCCACAGCTGATCGCCCTGATGCGGGGCAGACAGGCGCGGCGCTTCCAGCATGTCGGCGAGGCTCTCAGCGTCATCCGCGCGCCGGGCGAGGTTTTGTTCGACGAGGAACGCGAGCTGCTCGTGACCGGGCAGGCGCACGAGCACGGTGTCCAAGCCGAACGCGATGCCTTCCATCAACGCGGTCGAGTACACGCCGACCTGCACGTCGGCGTCGGCTTGGGCTGCGTACAGGCCGCGGGCTGCGGCTTCTTCGACGCGGATGCCTGAGCTCGCCAAGCTCGGATAACGTTCACGCCAGCCTTGGGCTTCGCTCGGGTGCAAGCGGTAGACGACCTCGAGCGTGCCTTGGGGCAGGCGCGCTTTCACATCCACGGCGAGCTGCGAGAGCTGCGTGCCGATGTCGCGCTGCGAGATGAACAGCACTTTACGCGGACTTTGTGCGCGCGCGTGTCCGGGGTGTGCGCCCTGTTGCAATGCCAGAAAACCGTATCCGACAGCGCGCACGTTCGCAGCTGGTAGCGGCAAGCCTGGCGTGATCGTGCGAAACACGTCGCCGAAGGTCAGGAGGTAGTCCGGAAAGGTGGCGGGGCGACGGCCCGGGCTGAAGTTGTAGGCCGCGTGTCCTGCGCCGATCGTGCCGTGCTGCAGCTCGGCGACCGGAATGCCACGTGCCCGCGCGCTCAAGGTCAGCAGCTGGTGCACGAGCCGGTAGCCCACGACGTTCACGATCAAGCGCGGTTGCACCTGATCGAGCATGCGTGAGAGCAGCGGCATCAGCCCGAGCTGCGCCAGCACCGCCGTGCGTACACGCCTGCGGATCGCCGCGGGGTCTGGTGCCGCTCCCAGCTGCGCTGCCAGGCGGCGCGCGAGCTCGTTCAGCTCGCGCTCGTCGTGCGGGCGGAGGCCGCGCCCGAGCAGCTCACGCAGCCGGAATTGCCCGTGCGACAGCGCCAAGGACAGGTCGACGTAGCGCGTGGGCTCACCCGCATCCGGGCTGAAATAGCGGCCTTGATAGTGCCCGGTGAGCAGGAGCCGGCTGCGCGACGTACCCCAGAGCAGTGGCTGCGAGTACGGGCAGATGTAACGGCCTTGGTGGGGCAGCCAGCGCGGATGGGTCGCCACGAGCAGGTCGGCGCGCGGGAAGCTCCAGAGCTGCGAGCGCGCGAGCGTGGTCGGAAGCTGCCGAAGCTGGGGGGCGAGCCAGGTGCGAAGCGGCAGCTGCTCCAGGCGCAGGTGCGCTTGTGCGCTCTGCCCGAGCGCTTCCAAGGTCTCGCGGAACACGTCGTGCCGGATCAGCTGCCAGTAGGCGACCCCGAGCGCGGTGCGCTCGAACAGGTGCTCGCGCTCTTCGAAGTCGAGGAACGCAGCGAGCGCCGCCGTGGGGTTCTGCCAAGCGGGAGGCATGATCGGATCGCCAGTGTGTGCTTGCACGCGTGGTGTCTCATATTCGACCAGTCAGCCTGCGTCGATAATTTCGGTGTGGGTACGACGCGTACGGGGGGATCTGGTTAGTTGGTGGCGCTTGTGGGGCTAGGGGAATATCCTAACCCTCCCATTGCATGCAGCATGAAAAACCCATCGCTTGCTGCGCCGTGATTCCTGCGCGCGGCGGTTCCAAGGGCATCCCCGGCAAGAACCTCAAGCGCATCGCCGGCCAGCCGCTGGTCGCTTGGACGATCCAGGCCGCCAAGCGGGCACGCCACGTCCAGCGCGTGATCGTGAGCACGGATGATCCGGCCATCGCGCATGTGGCGCGCGAGCACGGTGCCGAGGTGGTCGAGCGTCCGGCCGAGCTTTCGAACGACACGGCTTCGTCCGAATCGGCGCTGCTGCACGCGCTCGAGCACCTGGAACAGACCCAGGACTACAGGCCCGAGCTGCTGGTCTTCCTGCAGTGCACCTCGCCGTTGACCGAAGCTGGCGATATCGACGGCGCGGTGCAGCAGCTCTTGGACGAGAAAGCAGACAGCGCGCTCAGCGTGACGCGCTTCCACTACTTTCTCTGGCGTCCGCTCGGAGGCGGTGGCGCCGAAGGGATCAACCACGATAAACACGTGCGCTTGCGGCGCCAGGATCGCGAGCCGGAGTTCCTCGAGACGGGCGCGGTCTACGTGATGCGCGTCGCGGGCTTTCGCGCGTCGCGCCACCGCTTCTTCGGCAAGACTGTGCTGTACGAAACGCCTGCCGAACGCGTGTGCGAGATCGACGAGCCGATCGATCTGCAGCTCGCCGAGCTGCGCTTGCGTCAGCGAACGTCGTTGGGCTTGCCGGCAAAGGTGGCTGCGCTGGTGATGGACTTCGACGGAGTGCTCACCGACAACCGCGTGAGCGTGGATCAAGACGGGCGTGAGAGTGTGCAGTGCAGCCGCGCGGATGGCATGGGCCTGGAGCTCCTGCGCAAAGCCGGCTTGCCGCTGCTCGTATTGTCGAAGGAGCAAAACCCTGTCGTCGCTGCGCGCTGCAAGAAGCTGCGCGTGCGTTGCGAGCAGGGCATCGAGGCCAAGCTGCCCGCGCTGCACGCGTATTGTGCCGAGCTGGGCATCGCGCTGGAGAACGTTGTCTACGTGGGGAACGACATCAACGACTTAGAGTGCCTGCGGGCGGTGGGTTGCGGCGTAGCCGTGGCCGACGCACACCCGGAGGCGCTCACGGCAGCTCAAATCGTGCTTGCAGCCAAAGGCGGCGAGGGCGCGGTGCGTGAGCTGTGTGAGATGATCCTGGAGCAATTCAGGCAGCAGGAGCGAGCATCATGACTGACTTCGTAGAGATTGGTGGCGTCAAGGTCGGCAGTGGTTTGCCGGTGTATGTCATCGGTGAGATCGGCATCAATCACAACGGCGAGATCGACATCGTCAAGAAGCTGATGGATGTCGCTGCCGCTGCTGGCTGCAACGCCGTGAAGTTTCAGAAGCGCACGCCCGAGCTATGTGTGCCCGACGCGCAGAAGTCCGTGGTGCGCGAGACGCCCTGGGGCTTCATGACGTACTTGGAGTACCGTCATCGCATCGAGCTCAAAGAAGAGCAGTACGCTGAGATCGATCGCTACGCGAAAGAGAAGGGCCTGCACTGGTTCGCGTCCTGCTGGGACCAGCCTTCGGTCGACTTCATCGAGCGCTTCAATCCAGTCTGTTACAAGGTCGCTTCGGCTTCACTGACCGACGAGGAGCTCCTGCGGTATACGGCTTCCAAAGGCCGTCCTGTGATCTTGTCGACCGGCATGTCGACGCAAGAGGAGATCGACAAAGCGGTGGCCGTGCTGGATCGCAAGCAGCTGCTGCTGACCCACGCAACGAGCACCTACCCGTGCTCGCCCGATGAGCTGAACCTGCGCATGATCACCACGCTGCGTCACCGCTTCAGCGTGCCCGTCGGTTACTCCGGTCACGAGACCGGCCTTCAGACCACGCTCGCCGCGGTGGCACTCGGCGCGAGCGTGATCGAGCGACACATCACGCTGGATCGCGCGATGTGGGGCACGGACCAAGCGGCTTCGGTCGAGCCGGCTGGTCTGCACCGCTTGGTGCGCGACATCCGCGTGATCGAGCGCGCGTTCGGCGATGGCGTGAAGCACGTCTACCCGAGCGAGCTGCCCATCCGCCAGAAGCTACGTGTGCGCTGAGGCACTTTTGCGAACTGGAGCCGCGCCGTGCTGCACGTGTTGCATGTCAGCCAGCAGTTTCCCTGTGAAGCGTATCCCGCCCTCGGCGTGATGGTGCAGAGCTCGGTGCGTTCGCTCGCGCCGCTATGCGAGCAGAGTGTGCTCGCGCCGCGGCCGTACACGCTGCCGCTGCCCGGTTTTCCGTACGGGCAGCTCGCGCTCTTGCCGGAGCGGCGCATCGAGAGCGGCTACTGGGTGCATCGCCCACGTTATCTGTACCCGGTGCCGAAGAGCCTGTTCTATCCGCAGGCCGGCCCGGCCATGGCGTTGTCGGTGAGCCGCTACGCACCACAACTGGAGCGCCCGGATGTGATCCACGCGCACTGGTCGTACCCGGACGGCGCGGCGGCGTCGGTGTTGCGCGAGCGCTTTCGCTCGGCGCTGGTGGTGCATGCGCGCGGCACGCTCGAGCGCGTGATCGCCGAGCAGAGCCCGCGTTATCGGGCCATGATCGGTCGGCCGCTGCAAGCGGCAGACGCTGTGGTCGCGAACAGCGAAGCGCTCTACGAAGATTGCCTGCGCTTGGGGGTCAAACCCGCCCAGCTGACTGTGATCCCGAACGGTGTCGACACCGAGTGCTTCAAGCCGCGCGACAAAGCTGAGAGCAAGCGCGCGCTCGGGCTGTCCGACGAGCGCGTGTTGATCTTGTATTGCGGCAATCTGCGCGAGGTGAAAGGCGTGGACTTGTTGGCGCAGGTCATCACGCCGCTGTGCGCGGCACGGCCGAAGCTGGATTTCGCGCTCGTGGGCAGCGGTGAGCTGGAAGGGCGTCTGCACCGTGAGCTCGGGCCGCTGATCAAAGCGCGCCGCGTGCTCATGCCGGGCGCGCTGCCGCAGGCGCAGGTCGCGCAGTACATGCAAGCGGCCGACCTCTTGGTGTTGCCCTCGCGCTCCGAAGCGCGCGGCAATGTGATTTTGGAGGCGCTGGCGTGCGGTACGCCAGTGGCTGCAGCGGATGTAGGCGGAATACCCGAGCTGATGCGACCTTCGCACGGGCGCTTGTTCGCGCCGGGCTGCACGCAAACACTGATGCGCACGCTGCTCGCGCTGAGTGACGACCCTGCGCAGCTCGCGCAGCTAGGAGCCGCAGCGTCGGCGTACGTGGAGCAGAGCGGGCTGAGCTGGCAGGCCCACGGGACAGCGCTCCACGCCCTTTATCAGCGCCTGCTCTGACGTTCTGCTGGCAGCCGCGGTGCGTTCCAGCGCAAGTTCGAGCTGCTGCTGAACGACCACAACGTCGTGCAAGCCCTCCAAGAGCGCTCCGCCGCTGACAGCGGCGTTCCACGGTCGTAGATGTAGGCGGGTCTATGTTGCCTGTTTGCAGGGGCTGCCGCTCATAGCTGCGATGGTGTGTTAGGCTGTTCGCGTGAGGGTCGACGATCACGCGGTGGCGCGCGCGGTCTCCGAGCCGTCCAGCGTCGCGAACGGCCGCTACGAGCTGCTTCGCGAGTTGGGGGGCGGCGGTATGGCGCTGGTGTTCGAGGTCCATGACTATGTCACTGGACAGAACGTGGCGCTCAAACGGTTGCGGCCGATGCGCGAGGAGTCGCACGCGCGCCGCGCCGCCGAGCTCTTGGCGCGCGAGTACCACACGCTCGCGGGGCTCGCGCATCCCGGCATTGTTGCTGTCTTCGACTACGGCGCGGAAGGTCCACTGTCGCACTACACGATGGAGTTGCTGGACGGCGGCGACCTCGATGCGCTCGCTTCCTGTGATCCGCTGCGCGCGTGCGCGATCGCGCGTGAGGTGTGCTCCGCGCTGTCATTTCTCCATGCGCGCCGGCTGCTGCACCGTGATGTCAGCGCCGCGAACATTCGCTGTACCGCACATGGTACCGCCAAGCTGATCGACTTCGGCACGGTCATGCACATGGGCCCGAGCAAGCTCCTGATCGGCACGCCGGTGTATTGTCCGCCGGAGGCGCTGTACATGCTGCCGCTCGACGCGCGCGCCGATCTGTTCGCGCTGGGCACGACCATGTACTTCGCGTTGACCGGCAAGCACGTTTACCCCGCGTCGGACTTTGCCAGCTTGCCTGCTGCCTGGCAGCGCCGACCGCCGCGACCCCGAGAGATCGTCCCGAGCATCCCGGCTGCGCTCGATGAGCTGGTGATGCAGCTGATCGAGCCCGAGCGCGAGCTTCGGCCGCGCACAGCGGCGGAGATCATGGAGCGGCTCAGCGCGATCGAAGAGCGCACGCTGCCGGAGCGCACCGAGGTCGTTAAGGCGTATCTCACGATGCCGCCGTTCGTCGGTCGAGAGTTCGAGCTGGCGCGCGTGAAGCGGCAAGCGGCGCGCGCGGGCAACGGGCGCGGCGGGTCGCTCTTGGTGCGCGGCCCGGCAGGCGCCGGCATGTCGCGCTTCCTCGATGCCAGCATCTTGGCAGCGAAGCTCAGCGGTTTTCTGGTGCTGCGCGCAGACGCGAGTGATGCCGCTTCCGGCGACTGCGGTGTGCTCCGGCGCTTGCTATGTCAGCTGACGCGCTTGATGCCGGAGCTGCTCGACACGCTGGACGAAGTGGATCGGCGTGCGCTCGCACCACTTCTGCCGATCACGCCCGACGCTGCAACCACGCCGCGGCTGATAATCGGACGCGCGGTGGAGCTGGTGCAGCGCTTGGTCCTGGAGGCCGCGCAACGGCACGCGCTTTTGATCGCGATCGATGAGCTAGACGCCGCGGACGAGCCGTCGCTGTCGCTCTTGGTCATGCTCACGCAAGCATCCGCGTCGGCGCGCCTGCTGATCTTGGCCGGCGCTACGTATGAAGCGCAGCTGCGCGCGCCCCTGCCATTCGGGATGTTCGCGCGCGCCTCGAGTGAAATCTCGCTCGCTCAGCTCAGTCAGTCTGAGACCGAGCAGCTATTGGCGGCGGTGTTTGGGCTGCAGGGGCCGGTTAATCTCAGCCTACTCGCCGAGCGCATGCACCGCCTGGCAGCGGGCAATCCGCGCAATCTCATGCTGCTCGCGCAGCACCTCGCCGATGCCGGCGTCGCGCGCTACGAGCACGGCGCCTGGACGTTGCCTGCTGATGTCGCTCATGCCGAGCTGCCCGCGGGTGTGATGGAGCTCTTGGCTGGCAGGTTATTGACGCTGCGCCCGAGCACACGTCTCTTGGCCTGCGCGCTTGCGCTTTGCCCGGAGCTCAGCTTTTCGCTCGACGAGTGCCTACGTTTGTCCGGGCACGATGGTCGCGCGCAGCTCCTTTCTGATCTGGACGAGCTTGTGCGGCTACAGATCGTGCGCGGCGACGAGGGGTTGTACTCGCTGTGCGATCGCGCGTTCGTGCCAGTGCTGCTGCGCGAGCTCCCCACCGAGGACGAAGGGCTGCTGCTGACTCGGCTCGCCGACGTGTTTGCAGAACGGCCGAACGGCTACTTTCGCCAAGGCAGCGCCCTCTGGCGTGCGGGCAAGGGCGTCGAGGCGATCGAGGTATTCTTGGCTGCCAATCGCTCGGCGCGGCCGGACATCGACGATGCTGAGGCGCTGACTGCGGTCGTGCGCAGCCTGCCCGCTGATTGGTCGGCCGTGTGCAGAGAAGTCAGCATGGGCTGTCGCGCGCTGGGCTTTACGCGCTTGGATGAGTACACGTTGCGCTACGGCTGGGCGATCCTCTTATCGATTGCTGGCAACGACGCTGTCGGTGATCCGCAGCTCGGAGTGTTGGTCGCGATGGCGGTCGAGGCTTCGTTCTTGCCCGAATATGCGCAGCTGCCAGCTGCGGCGCCGACCACCGAGCGCTTCCAGTTCGCGCTCGACCGCGCGCAGGAGCGCTACGAAGCCACGCCTTTGGCGCTGCGACTGATGGATCCCGTGGCAGCGATCTCACAGCTCAAGGACAGCGTGCGCTACGCGTTGGCCGCAGCGGCGCCTGCCTACGATGTAGCGACCGTGCGCGCGCTGCCTTCGCTCGAGCCATTCTACGTGCTCGCGCCGGCGCTTAGCCTGATCGACGATCTGCGCCGTGGTCTGCATGCGCGACTGACCGGGCGTGCCGATGAAGCGCGCGCCGTGTACCACGCGCTGCTGAACACGCTGGAGCGCGAGAAGCTCGCAGGCCTGGACGAAGCGGGCGTGGAATACACACGCATGTTCGTGATGTCCGCGCTGATCGCCTACGAAGCTTCGCTGGGCATCCGGTGGAGCGAGAGCCGGCTCATGCAGCTGGAGAAACATGTGGTGTTCAGCGTGCTCGCCCGCTCGACGCGCGGGCTCGTGCAGCTCTGGATGGGTGATGTCGCCCAGGCGGAAGAGACCTTGCAAGCCGCTGAGCTGATGCGTCTACGTAACGGAGCCGCGCAAGTGTTCGAGCGCGTGTCATTGCTCTGGCAGTTGCAAGCCTACGTGCTCTTGGAAGACGCTGTGCGCACCAAGCAAACGCTCGCTGAGCTCGCACCGCTCGCGTACAAGTATCCCGGCTGGGAGCCGTTCTTGATCTACGGTCATGCGGAGCTGCAGCGCATGCAAGGCAACCCTGCTGCGATGCTGCTGAAAGAAACGCTCGCGCGCGTGCAGCCAGGCGATCACCTGGCATGGGCGCTGCTCGTAGCGGCACAGCTGCGCGCGCTCGACGCGCTGGGTTATTACGAAGAAGCCACCCAGATTGGGTTCTCGCAGCTGGAGGCGGCAGCACGCCTCGGCCCGACCGCGTGCCAGCCTGTGCTGTTGGCCCTCTCCACCGCGCTGGCACGCGCCGGCGACCCGCGCGCCGCCGATCTCGCAGAACGCGCGCTCGCCAACGTAGACAGGCTTGGCGCAGTCGGCCTCAACCGCGCGCTCGCCCACGAAGCACGCGCTTGGGTAGCCTTGCTCCTAAACGACCGCCCCCGCTGCGAAGAAGAAATCAAACGCATCCAAGCAGCAGTCAACACGCAACCAGGCTCAGCCTTCTCAGCCAAGCTCCAACGCTTGAAACAAGCCGCCGCCTCGTAGCGCCCTCACGCTTGCTTCAGCTGGCTGTACGTGACGCGCTTGAACAAGGCGAGCACGAGTGACTCGGGCATGAGTAGGAGCGCGTGCTCCGCTGCTACGTAGGCGATGTTGAAGGGGTTGCGGAAGCGGGGGTGCAATAGCCACTTTCTTTGTAGCTCGATCGTGAGCGCGAGGGTCTTGCGGAGCTCGGTGCGCTTGCCTTGAGTTTGGCTGACGCGGTAGCGCAGGATCGCGCGGTCGAGGTTGGCGATCGGGTGCGCCGCTGCCAGCTGCAGCCACAGCGCGTAGTCTTGGCAGCGCGGGTACGCCGCGTCGTAGGGCTCAGCGCTGGGCAGCAGGCTGCGGCGCAGCATGACCGCTGGTTGCGCGATGGGGTTGTAGCGCGTGATGGTCTTGCAGATCGCCGCGTAGTCTGTCGGGTAGCGGCGAATGCCGATCACTTGCGACGCCTCGTCGATGATCAGCGTGTGCCCACCGACCAGCGCGTGCTCAGGGTGTGCGCGCAGAAACTCGACCTGCAGCGCCAGGCGATCAGGCTCGCAAACATCATCGGCATCTAAAATCGCGCAAAATTCAGCCTCCGGGCTTGCCTCGCGAAAGGCACGGTTGCGCGCCGCGACGATGCCTTGGTTGCGCGCTTGCCGGAACACGCGCACCCGCGAGTCGCGCGCCGCGAGCTCTTGCAGCAGCTCGTACGACCCATCGCTCGAAGCATCATCGATCGCTACAAGCTCGAGCGCGCTGTGGCCCTGCGCGAGCACGCTCTCGACGGCTTCACGCAAGTAGCGCGCAGCGTTGTACACCGGCATGAGAACAGAAACGAACGAAGCGGTCATCGTTGAGCTCAAGAGCGAAAGCGATCGAAGGGCTCGAGCACGAGCCCGGATTTTGCGAAGGTCTCAGAGACGCGCCGCGCGAACGCCTGCGGATCACCGGGTGTTTTCATCAGCTCCAGCAGCGGATCAGCCCGGGTTGCCAATGTCTCGACATCCTCGAGGCCAAACTGGTCCGGCGCTGTGGTTGCGAGCTCCTGCCAGCTGAGCGGCGTCGCCACGCGTGCGTTCGGCTTGGCGCGCAGAGAGTAGGGCGCGATCGCCGTCGCTTGCGTGTTGTTGCGCAACCAGTCGAAGAACACTCGCTCGCCGCGCTGCGCAACCCGGTAGGTGATCGTCAGCACATCGCTGTGCTGCGCGCTCAGCCAGGTCGCGAGCTCGTACGCGGTCATCGCCAGCTGCTCGGCCTCCACCGTCGGCGTTATCGGCGCGATCACGTGGTAGCCCTTGGAGCCGGTCGCCATCGGCACGCTCGCTAGGCCGAGCTCCGTGAGCGCATCGCGCACCAACAGCGCAGCGCGCTGCACCAGTGCGGTCGCTCCAGGCGGCGGATCCAGATCCACGATGAAGCGGTCTGGGTAGTCGATGTTCGACACGCGGGCGGTCGGGATGTGCAGCTCGATCGCACCTTGATTTGCGAGATAGGGCAGGTGCTCCGGCTCCGAGAGCACGGGGTACAGCGTCTCGTCGCGCGCACGATTTTTCGGATCTCTGTGCTTCTTCGTAGCCTCGTGGCTGCGCGCACGCCCGAAGCGCGCGATCGACTTCGGATAGTGCGGCGGCACGTTCTTCTGAAAAAAACCGCGCTCCGCCAGGCCTTTGGGATAGCGCATGATGGACAGCGGCCGCTCCTGCACGTGCGGCAGGGCGCGGGCAGCGACGCGATCGTAGTACGCGACCACATCGCCTTTGGTCTTGGCGATCTCCGGAAAAACGATGCGGTCAGCGTTGGAGACTTCGAGCATGGTCGCTTCTTTTGTAGCATCGTTCGCCGGGACCTTCGCTGGCAGAGGCCATGCGGGCTCCAACACGAGTGGGTGTACGTGCTTCTGACCGCGCTTTTTTGGGCCACGTTCTTCTTGCCGGGCTTCGCCTGCCTGCGCGGCGTGCTGCCCGGCTTTCGCCGCGTTTCGCGCCTGGTCTCGCCGCTGCCCTCGGGTGGTGTCCTGCAGCAGATCGCCTACGGTTACGCATTCAGCTTCGGCCTGCTCTCGCCGGTGTCCCTGCTGTGTTACGCGCTCAGCGCGCCGCTGTGGGTGTTCAGCGCTGCGCTCTCTGCCATATGCCTCCTGGCCGCGGTCGGCCTCGTGCGCGCCCGGAGGAGGCTCCAGCGCCGGCGTCTGACCGTGTTGCTGCGCGCAGAGCCGCTTGTGGTCTACGTGCTGCTCGGCGGGCTGCTCTGGCTGCAGGCTCGGCTCGGTGGCTGGCTCGACGGCGACGCCACGTTCCATCTCGGCCGCATCCGCGTGCTGATCGAGCACGGCTTCACCAACCGCGACATCTACCTGCGCGAGCACCACTTCCAGCACGCCTACCACAGCAACCTGCTGTTCGCTGTGTATGCGAGCGCCGCGCAGCTCACCGGCCAGAGCTATCTGCAGAGCTGGTTCTACACCGAAGTCTGGGCCAAGCTGCTCGTCGCGTCCGGCCACTTCGTGCTCGGACACACGCTCACGCGCAGGCGCAGCGTGGGTTATGCGCTCGCGGCTGTCATGCTCACGCTCAATGCGGGCGAGACCTACGCGCTCTATCCCAATACGCTGTGCGTTGGATATTTGCTGCCGCTCCTGCTCGCGCTCGGCTTCAGCAGCCTGACGCTGCGAGAGCTCTGGCTCGGGCAGCGCATGCTGCTGATGGCACTGCTGTCTTTTGTGGTCGCGCAGCTGCACGCGTTGTACGTGATCTTTGCCGCGCTCACGCTCGGTCCAGCGCTCGCCCTGGCCGTGCTCCGCCGCCAACCGCTGCGCCTGCACATGCTGCGCGTCGGTGTGCTGTGCAGCTTCGCCGCGGCCGCGCCGTTCATCGCCGTTTCGATGTTCGGCTTCCGCGACGCCGAGCAGGTGCAAACGGCCCCCGAGGACATCGAGCCGCCCAAGGTGCAAGCGGCACCGCCCGCTGGCGTCGCCGCGCCTGCGAAACCTGCTGCGCCAGAACAGCCGGCGCTTGCAGCTGGTGGCGGCCATCTGGAGAAGGTGCTCGATTCCCCCGCGACCCTTGCGTACAAGTTCGATCCGGAGCGCATGGGTGGTGAGCGCTTCGTGCTCGTCGGTTTCTTGGCGCTCTTCGCATGCGCGGGGCTGTATCGGCGTCGTACGCTCGCAGCGGCAGGTCTCGGCGCCGCATGGCTCGGCGCGATCCTGTTCACGCAGCTGGGAGCGACATGGGCGGTGCGCGTGCTGCAAGCAACGTTTGTCGTCGCGCGCTTGTCCACGGCGCTGACCTCGTTGCTGGTCTTGGGCGGATGCGCTGCTGTCATGTTCCTCGCCGGGCGCTTGCGCCGCGGTCGCGCGCTCGTGGAATCGCTGCTGTACATTGTGCTGTGTGCTTGCGCGACCCAGCTGCTCGGCCACGCGCCGAAGAGCTTTCGCGAGCACGTCGAGGCCGCGTGGAAGCCCGAGCCGGAGCGGCACGCGCTCTTGGATCGCTGGTTGGCTCGGCGCGCGCTGCTCACCCGCACGATCCCGGCTGGCAGTGTGGTGCTCACCACGCCACGCCAGGCGCGCTACGTCGTCATGCTCTGCGATTGCTACGTGCTCGCCGCCGACCGCGGCCACACGGGGATCTTCGGCATCGACAAGCGCAGACGCGACCTCACTTTCTTGAACTCGAGCGATGCGCCGTGGGATCAGCGCGCGCAGATCATCAAGTACTACGGCGTGAGCCTGGTCACATTCGAGCGCCGCTGGCAGCGGCGCTACCGCTGGGCGTACCAACACGGCACGGTGCTAGGCAGCGAAGCCGGTCAGGATGTAATCCAACTCGCGCCGCTGCACTAGTGCCTTGACGGCGGCGCAAGGCAGTGGCAAACCAGGGCTTCATGCTCGCGACGCAACATCGTTCGTTCTGGTGGCGACCCTGGTTTTAGGGAGGCCACTGTGGACTATTGCGATACGCGTCATTTCTGAGCACGCACCAAGCAAGTCGACACGGTCTCCCTCAGCAGGGAGACCACAACCGGTCTCCGTCGAGGCCGGGTCGATGAGCTAGTGAGCACCATGTCCCGAGTCCTTGCGGACGGCCCACACGGGACGGGACATGGCGACAGCATCGAGAACAATAAGCCCGAAGCGCTACCTCACTGCAGGTGGCATCCGAATCACGTGCAACACGCGTCAGGTGGATGGCGCGCATGAGCGCGCTGCGCTGCTGCAGGCGCTGGATACGCGACGTGGCCTCTTGCTCGCGTCGAGCTTCGAATATCCAGGTCGCTACAAGCGCTACGACTACGGCTTCGTCGATCCGATGCTCGCGATCGAAGCCGGAGGTCTCTCGCGCAGCTTGCGCGTGTCTGCGCTGAATCGCCGCGGACAGCTGCTGTTGCTGGCGTGTCACGGAGCGCTGAAAGCGTGCAACGCCCTGCAAGATGTTACGGTCGACGGTGACACGATTCACGCACGTGTGCGCGAGCCCCAGGATGTTTTCACCGAAGAAGACCGCACGCGCGCGCCCAACGTGCTGAGTGCGTTGCGTTCGCTGACGAACCTGTTCCACAGCTCCGAGGACAACCTCCTCGGTTTGTACGGCGCATTCGGCCATGACCTGGTGTTCCAGTTCGAAGCGCTCACGCCACGCCTCACGCGCCCCGACGAGCAACGCGACTTGGTGCTGTTTCTGCCCGATCGCCTGCTGGTCATCGACCACGAGCGCGAGCACGCCAAGCTCGTCGAGTACGACTTCGAAATCGGCGGCCACAGCACCCGCGAGCTCCCGCGAGAGCAAGCCAGCCAGCAGCCTGTTCCGCGCGTGCCTCCACGGGCGCCGACGCGTGATCACGCGCCGGGTGAGTACGCGCAGCTGGTCACGCGCGCGCGTGACGCGTTCGCGCGCGGCGATTTGTTCGAGGTCACACCCGGGCAGCGCTTCGAAGAGCCGTGCAGCGCCGCGCCCTCGCGCGTGTTCGAGCTGCTGCAACAAGCGAACCCCGCGCCTTATGGCTTCTGCGCGAACCTCGGCAAAGGCCAACACCTGATCGGCGCATCGCCCGAGATGTACGTGCGCGTCACGGGCAGGCGGATCGAGACCTGCCCGATCGCCGGCACGATCGCACGCGGACAAGACGCGCTCGACGACGCAGCGCAGATCTTCAAGCTCCTGAGCTCGAGCAAAGAAGAATCCGAGCTCACCATGTGCACCGACGTCGATCGCAACGACAAGGCGCGCATCTGCGAGCCGGGCAGCGTGCGCGTGATCGGCCGCCGTCAGGTCGAGCTGTATTCGCGCCTGATCCACACGGTCGATCACGTGGAAGGCCGCTTGCGCGAGGGCTACGACGCGATCGACGCGTTCCTAACGCATATGTGGGCCGTGACAGTGACGGGCGCGCCCAAGCAAAATGCGCTGCAATTCATCGAGGACCACGAGCGCAGTGTGCGTGGGTTCTACGGCGGTGCGATCGGCGCGTTGCGCTTCGACGGATCACTCGACACCGGCCTCGTGCTGCGTACGATCGCGCTGCGTGAGGGCATCGCGACGCTGCGTGCCGGCGCCACGTTGCTGTTCGACTCGGAACCCGCGGCGGAAGAACAAGAGACCGAGCTCAAAGCGTCGGCGCTGTTTGTTGCGCTCAAAGCCGCGCGCTTGGAGGCGAGCGGCGACATGCCGGCAGCACCGCCAGCGATTTCCGTCAAGCAGGCCTTGCGCGTGCTGCTGATCGATCACCGCGACTCGTTCGTGCACACGCTCGCCGACTACTTCCGTCAGCTCGGATGCCAAGTCACGACGCTGCGCTACGACCGCGCGCTCGCGCAGCTCGCGGCCGTCGACCCTGAGCTCGTCGTGCTGTCACCCGGCCCGTCGCGCCCGGACGACTTCGGCATGCGCGACACGTTGGCGACCCTCGCTCGCGCGCGCATCCCCGTCTTCGGCGTGTGTCTGGGCCTGCAAGGCATGGTCGAATACTGCGGCGGTCAGCTCCTGCAGCTCGATCTGCCGATGCACGGCAAAGCGTCCACCATCGACTGCGACGACGCGGCGCTGTTCGCGGGGCTGCCGAGTCGGCTGCGGGTCGGGCGCTACCACTCGCTCTATGCGCGCGCGGAGGCCCTGCCGAGCGAGCTTCAGCCGCTGGCCGTCAACAAGGAGGACGGCGTGTGCATGGCGCTCGCGCATCGCAGCCTGCCGTGGAGCGCGGTGCAGTTCCACCCTGAGTCGATCCTCAGCGCGCATGCGGGCTACGGGCTCGCGCTGCTCGGCAACGTCGTGACCGCGGCGCTGCTCTGCCGCTCTCAGCTGCAAGAGGCCCAGGCGCTCGGTGTTCGAGCTCGCTAGAAATAGGTCCGAAAGCTCCAAGGCGGGGTTCGCGGAGCACAAGGCACCGGATAGGAGCTTTCGGACCAACTACAGTGTCGCCTAAACAAAGTGCTTTGGGTTGGAGTAGGCTGTGTCGGGGATGGTGTTTTCAAGATTGTTTAGGATCGATCGCATTTCCGAACGCTCCGTGCTGCAGTCAAAAGGCCCTGTTTGCTCGCAAGCGTCACAAATCAGGGGACGTGCGCGCGGGCCTTCCTCGCAAAAAGACTAAAAAACAAATGCAGCAGGAAACACCTTTGCCCGTGTATCGATTCGATCAGGCCGACGCGCAGCTCTCGTTGCTGCCGATGGCTGCACGGCGCGCGTTGGATTGCGCGGGTTTGCACCTCTCGCTGAAGGGCTGGCAAGCGCTGTCGCTCGATCAGCGCCAGGCGCTCGTTCGGTTGGGCGGGACCGACCTGGTCGATCGCGCGCGTGTGGCAGAGTTGCTCGCCGAGTGCGCTGCAGACATTCGCCCGACACAGCCGCTGACGGAGGCGGACGCTGCTGCGGGACCGAGCGCAGAGCTGCTCCAAGCCCTGCCAGAAGGCAGCGTTCTGAACAACGAGCGTTGGCGCGCGCTGAGCGCCCTCGACCGGTATGTGCTCGGTCAGCTAGCACGGCGTGGCAAGTTGGATCGACTCGCCGAAGCCTACCGAGAGATCTGCGAATAACGTGTGAGCCCGCCGCTTACAGCTGCGCAAGTTCCAGGCCAGAAGGATCGACACGCAAGTGTCCGCGCACACACGTACCTCCTTGCCGGTGCACGCTGAACACGGAACCATTAAACCCTGAGCGTAGGCGGCAGACTGTAAGCGAGAGGCGACGGTCTACGCGACTCGGGCGTTGTTTGCGCGTGCGGCGCTTCACTATGAAATGAGCATGACCGATCGCGATGTAGCCACGCCGGCCTCGCTTTGTGGAGACGGGCCATAGAACCGGAAGCACACAGCGCGCACAAGCGACCGAGCCTCACGGCCGCTGAGTCAACGCAAGCCTCAACCGTCCCCGATATCCAAGCGGGACGTGTGATCGCCGGCAAGTTGCGCCTGACGCGTCAGCTCGGGCAGGGCGGGATGGGCTCCGTGTGGGCCGCGCTGCATTTGAGCCTCGGGCGCGAAGTGGCAGTTAAGTTCCTGCAGCCACAAGCGGCGAACAGTCAAGTGCTCGAGGATCGCTTCGAGTCCGAGGCGCGCATGTGCGCTTCGATCAAGAACCGCTTTGTGGTCGACGTGTTCGACTACGGGATGACCGACGACGGCTTGCACTACATGGTGCTCGAGCTGCTGCATGGTCGTTCGCTCGCCGATCGCATGGATCACGGCCCAGCGATGCCCGTGCGCACAGCCGTCAAGCTCATGGCCGACTGTCTGCGCGGATTGCACGTCGTACACGAAGCGGGCATCATTCACCGCGATCTCAAGCCCGACAACATCTTCGTGATCGAAGATTCGGAGGGCGTGTACCCGAAGCTGATCGACTTCGGGATCTCGCGCCGAACCGATCCGCCAAACCTCAAGCTCAGCGAAGTCCGCAGCAGCCGGCTCACGCAGCCGGGTGTGGTGCTCGGCACGCCCTATTACATGTCGCCGGAGCAGCTGCGCGGCAAGCAGAGCGTGGACGCGCGCTCGGACATCTACAGCTTCGGCGTGATCTTGTACGAGCTGCTCGCCGGGCACTTGCCGTTCCGCCAGGACAACATCGGCGACTTGATGGTCGCGATCACTGTCACCGGCGCGCCCTCGCTCGCGCTGCTTAGACCCGAGCTTGGCGAGCGCTTGTCAGACGTGGTCGCGCGCGCGATGGCCCCCGCACCGGAGCACCGCCACGGCGATGCGCGCGAGCTGCGAAAGGCGCTGCTCGAGCTCTTGCCGGAGCTGCCACTGCAAGCGATGTGCGTGATCCAAAATTCGGTCGACACGCATCCCGGGCGCACCGGGCCGATCGAGTGGCAGCAACCCGAGCTCGGTGATCTCAACAACGCGCCGCTCGAGCTGCACGCGCTCTCGGTGACGCGGTACGCCTGGTACATCCCGCGCATCCGCGCATCGGTCGTAGTGGCCGTCGGCGCATGTTTGTTGCTCTTGGGCTGGCTGGCTGTTCGGCAGCTCACAACGTCGCGCGCGAGCGCTGGTGCGCAGCGCGCACAGATCTCGCTCGCGCCACTCGAAGTCATCGACGTTAGGCCGCGCGCGACACCCACCGAAGAACCGAGCCCGGAAGAGCCTCCAATCGACGCGCCGCCGTTGGTGGAGAGCGTCGCCCAGTACAGCCATGAACCCACCAAACCGCGCGCGGGCGAGGACTCCGCTGTCGCTCCTAAACCCACGCGTGAACGCGCGCGACCTCGCGATAGGGCGCGCGCCGCGTCGCCCGAGCGCCCGCAACGGATCTACAAGAAACTCGACTTCTGAGATGAGGCTGTGGCTCGACAAACGGCTCCGCGTGGGAGTGTGGCTTTGTGGCTTTGTGCTGATGTGTCTGATGTGGTTGTGTCAGCCCGCAGCGACGAATGCACAAGAGGCTGCGGACTTGGCGCGCGATGCGTCGGCGCGCGAGCTGTTCGAGCAGGGCGTGGATCTGGCGGAGCACGGCGACTGGCCGGCGGCCGAGGACCGCTACCGACGTGCGCTCGCACTGCGTAATTCGCCGGTGATCGCGTACAACTTGGCGAGCGCGCTGTGTGAGCTGGGCAAACTGATCGAAGCGTCCGAGATGCTCCGGCGCGTGCTCGCAGACGACAAGACTGAATCGCCGCTGCGTCAAGCCGCGACGACCCTGCACGCTACGATAGCGCCACGCATCGGCCGCATTCAGGTCGAGCTGCAGGGCCAAGAGCACGACGACAATGTGCTCCTGGATAGTCGGGTGCTGCACAGTGCTCAACTGAACGTCGAGATCCCGGTCGACCCTGGCAGCCATCAGCTGCGGCTGGAGCGCGGGGGTAAGACCATTGACCTACAGACATTCACTTTGGAGCCAGGAGGTCGGCAGGAGATCAAGCTGGTCGCCCCCGCGGTCGCTGCGACGCCACTCGACATCGACACAGATCTCGCTGAGTCGGCGCGTCCGCACGCGCGAAACGATGCGCCTGGTGCACCCGCGCAAAAGGCCGGCGTGCTCACGCGCTGGTGGTTTTGGACTGGCGTGATCGCGGTTATCGGGGTAGGGACTTTAGTCGGCGTTGCAGCTGCCAGCGGCGGTGGGCAAGCGCAGACAGCGTACCAGGGTAGCTTGGGCTCAGTGTCTGTGGAGGTCGCGCAGTGAGCACACGCATCGGGCTTAGTTGGATGCTCGCAGGGCTATCCCTGATCGCAGCGTGTGCGGAGGATCCAGCGAAGCTCACTCAGATCGTCGTCGTCGTCGACAGCGATCTGACGGTGCCGGAGCAGCTCGACTACGTTCAGATCGAAGTTTCTGGGACGAAGAAGCCGCGCGTGATCGACGCGGCTGCGGAAGGGGAGCAGCAAAAGCTGCCGCAGACTTTGGGCCTGGTGTATTCGGGTGGTCCGCTTGGTCCCGTGCATGTCGTCGCGCGTGGTTGGCTCGAAGGCAAGATGATCGTCGAGCGCGTCGCCGACGTGCGGTTCAAGAAAGACCAGACGCTCAAGCTCGCGCTGCGGCTCTCCCGCGCTTGTATTGATTCGGCGTGCGAGGCCGCCGACGAAACTTGTGACGAAGGCAACTGCGTCTCAACGTCGATGACCTTGCCCACGTTCGATGGCAACGACGGAACGCTGTTCGTTGATGCCGGACCGTGGTCGCCCGAAGGCGGTGCGTTCGCCGGCGACAGCGGTTTGTCGAGTGACGCTGATGGCGGCGACGCTGGGTTGGACAGCGCAGTCGCTGGCCCGGTGTGTACGATCAACTCGCCTCCTGACGGCGAGCTCTACTACGTAGGGGATACGGTCAGCTTCGATGGCAGCTGCATCGGCCCGGATGGCGCGAACGTCGAGCCTCAATGGATGAGCACGCTCGTCAAGAAGCTCGGCAACGGCGGAACCTTCACGAACAAAAAGCTCGCCGTCGGGACGCACGAGCTCAGCTTATGCGCGAGCGGCACCGATGCCTGCGCACCGACGCGTCAGATCGAGGTCGCTGCGGTGCCCGAGCTGAGCGCGACCATCGGTGCGTTCGTGCAACAAGGGTCGAGCGACTACGTGTTCCGCGCGGATGCCGACCTGGTCGTGAGCGGGGAGGGCACGGGCGTTCCACCACTCGAGCTCACTTGGATCGACTCGTTTGCGGGTGAGATCGGCAAGGGCGCACAAATCACGTTCAGCCAACCGATGGTTCCCGGCAGGCACTTGCTGCGCTTGCAGGTGAAAGACGCGCACGATCGCGTCAAGACGGTGGAGCGCGGCTTCGTCGTGCGCGCGCCCGGTCGCACCAAGCTGTTCGAGACGTACGATGCAGCGAACTCTGTGTTGATGGGCGAGATCACCGCGCTCGCGAGTGACGGCACCTTCCACTACGTGGGCACAGACGCCGGCCACTTGCTGCGCGTCGTCGCAGATATCACTGACAGCACGCCGACGACGGTCACCGCGACGGCAACGATGATGCCGCGACCAGAGGTTCGCGGATTGTACGTCCACAGCAGCGCCAACAGACTGTACATGGCGACCAGCGCTGACGTGCAGTCGTGCGACGTCACGAACGGGACCGTGAAGAACTGCGCAGCGCTCATGCTCGGAAACCTCGGCATGGCCAAGCCGCGCTGCGTGCGCCGGCTCAGCGTCGAAGGCACTGACTACCTTGCGGTCGGAACCACGGCGGGCTTGTGGGTCGGCCCGAACAGCATGCTTCCCATGGGCACGCTGCGCGAGACCGGCGCCGAGTTCAACGCGCTGGCCGAAGGCGGTGGCAAGCTCTGGATCGCCGGTTCCAACGGATTGTCGAGTTACTCGCTGGCCAGTGGTGCATTGTCCGGCAACCCGCAGAAATTCCCAGGTGCGACCGGCACACTGAAAGAGATCGTCGCGAGCGCGGACCACGTCTGGGCTACGTTGAGCAGCGGCTTCACGCGTTACGACGTGAACGACGACAAGTGGTTCACTTGGACCAACAGCTACGCCGACGCACAGTTCGGCCGGCTCGTGGATGACGACGTCCGCAGCATCGCGATCACCCACCCTGTGATCGATGGCATTGCCCACGACGTGATCTGGATCGGCACAGCCGTCGGCCTGAGCCGCTTCGATCCTGCGGTGAATTCCTTCACGACCTACTCGATCGTCGACGGCTTGCCTGACAACACTGTGCTTCGCGTGGTCGGCCTCCCCAGCAACGAGCTGCTCCTCGCGACCCCCTCCGGCCTCGCCATTCACCGCGGCCAATAGCCGCCTCGGTACGGGTCGCTTTGACAAGCCCGTTCTAGGCACCTATCACTCGCGGCATGGCCAGTCATGAGAGCCTGAGCGCCCTGCAAGAGGGCATGCCGATCGTCTTCGGGGGCAACCGCGTTACGCGCGTTTCCGCTGCGCTTGCCGCGGCGTTTGCCCCGGGGGACTCGCTGCTGGTCGTGCAGGGCACGGGCGAGCTGTTGCACGTGCCGGCCGCGGAGCGTGCGCTGGTCGAGCAGTGCGTAGGCCAAGCGACGGCCGCGTTCGCGCAGCTCGGCTCGGTTCCGGACAGCGCCATCACCCAGTTCTTCGCCGCCTTTGCGGAGCGGCTCGCAGACGACGGGTTGTGGCAGCAGATCGAGGCGGCCAATCGCGAGGACGTGGTCGCTGCCAGCGCGCGCGGTCGCTCGACCACACGGCTCGTCACCTCGGCGAAGATGCGCGCGGACATGATCGAGGGCTTGCGCGGTTGGATCGCGGCGCCGAGTCGCCGCGGAGAGCGGCTGGAGACGGTGGAGCACGCGGCGTTTCGCGTGGAGCTGGTGGGCGCCGCTCTCGGCGTCGTCGGCTTTGTCTTCGAGGGGCGGCCCAACGTGCTCGCCGACGCGACCGGCGTGTTGCGCGGTGGCAACGCCGTGGTGTTTCGCATTGGCAGCGATGCGCTCGGCACCGCGCGCGCCATCATGCAGCTCGCGCTTACGCCTGCGCTCAAAGAAGCGGGTCTGCCAGAGGGCGCCGTGGTGCTCGTGCCGAGCGCGTCGCACGCGTCCGGCTGGGGCTTGTTCTCTGATTCGCGCTTGGCATTGGCTGTCGCACGCGGCTCGGGACCTGCCGTCGCGACGTTGGGTGCGCTCGCGCAGCAAGCGGGCGTGCCGGTCAGCTTGCACGGCACCGGCGGCGCATGGCTCGTGGCGTCCGAGCATGCGAGCGAAGAAGCGTTCGAGCAGGCAGTGTTCGCATCACTCGATCGCAAAGTCTGCAACACGCTCAACACCTGCTGCATCGTGGAGTCGCGCGCCGCGCAGCTCGTGCCCGCGTTTTTGCGTGGCTTGGAGCGCGCGGGCAAGCGCACCCACGCGAGCACTGGTGCGTTCAAGCTGCACGTCGCTGAAGGCAGCGAGCCACACGTGCCGCGCGCGCTATTCGACCAGCAGGTGAGCGTGCAACGCGCGGCAGGCGCCGTGACGGAGCCACTCGCAGAAGCGCTGCCAATCACTGCGCTCGGTGAAGAGTGGGAGTGGGAGCAAACCCCCGAAGTCAGCTTGGTGATCGTGCGCGACGTCACTGAAGCGACGGGCCTATTCAATCGCTACAGCCCGCACTTCGTCGCCGCCCTGATCTCCAGCGAGCCCAGCGAGCACGCGACGTTCTACGAACAAGTCGACGCGCCGTTTGTCTCAGACAACTTCACACGCTGGGTCGACGGCCAATACGCCTTGCAGAAGCCAGAGCTAGGCCTATCAAACTGGCAATACGGCCGGCTCTTCGGAAGAGGCGGCATCCTAAGCGGCGACACGGTCTACACAGTCCGCACCCGCTACGTAACCCGCTAGCTAGCTCCGAGCCCGATAACTAACTTCACAACTCAATCTGGAGCTGACCAGTCACGCGCGTAGTGTCGAGCGCCATGTACGGAACATAAGGCAGCGGCTCAGGCTGCTCGATCACCGCCGTATTGTCCTGCACCGCGGTGTGCGACATATCGAGCACAAAACGCACGCTGCGCTTGTAAAGCACGTTGAGACCGAAGCTCAGAATGCGCCGACCACCCGTGTTGTGCTCGCGATCGGCATCCATGAATTCGATCCGTGCAGCGGGCATCAAGCCGATCGGACCGACCTTGAAGCGGTACGCGACCAACGCCCAAATCGCGCCGTACGAGCGCGCGTTGTAGCGCTGATCCACGTCCACGCGATCACCGAGCAAACCTTCCATACGGATGCTGAAGCGCTTGCGCGTGTAGCTGATGTCCGCGCCGTAAGCCACGCCGCTATCCCAGCGCAGCTCGCGCGGATACAGCGGATCGGGCGGATTCGGCAGCACGTCTTTGCTCGACGTCTCGAATGGCTGTTTGTAGCTCACTGCGGATGGCATACCGACAACCGACGCGCCGATGCGGAAGCCCTTCACCCACGGCTTCGACTCGACGCGTGCCGCCATCACACCGAACGGCGACGAGTGCTCGTTCTCAGCGCGACCGCGGAACGTGCCGAGCACGACGCGCATCCACTTCGGCTTGGGCAGCGGCGCAAACATCACAGCGACGCCGACATCACGGCCACCGAAGCCCATGTTGTTGATCAGCTCGTTTGCGTCGCCGAAGTCGGTGAGCTCGTACTGCGCGACCGGATCGAGCTCGAGGATCGAGTAGGCGATCTTGAACACACCTGCGTAGATCTCGAGCCGCTTCTCGTAGGGCCGCAACGTGGCGAGCGCCTGCTTGATCACGTCGCTGACGTTCGAGCCGCGTAGCTTCGCGAAGTCGAGCGTGCCCTTGAACGAGAGCCACGGCTTGGGCGTGACAGCCATCCGCATCAAGAAGCGCTGCAGCTTATAGCCGTCGTCGTCTTGCGCCAGCACGTCCTCGCGCAGTGCGATGCCGGGCTGCATGTTGCCGCTGGCGACCGGCCAGGTCTCGCGATAGCGGGTCTGCAGCGCCAAGCGAAAGGTCAGTAGGCCGGCTGCAAGCTGCGAGCCTTCATCGCCCCACGCATCGCCGTCGAAACCCGACGCCTGCGGGCTTACGCCCATCACTTCGTCGCGACGAGGTCCGGCTGCGGGCGTTTCGCCGTTGCTGTTGTCGTCGGCGTCGTCATCATCGGCTTTGTCGTCGTCATCCCCTTTAGCCTTTGCGCGAGGTGCCGCGGTCGCGGGCGCCGCTGGTGGTGGCGCAGCGACCGGCGCTGGCTGTGCGGGCGCCGCTGTGGGCTGCGGGTCGGCAGCTGGCAGCGGCGCAGCAGCTCCAGCTGCAGGCGCGCTCGGCGCAGGCACTACGCGAGGCACGGGTTCTTGTGCCCCTGCGGAAGCGGCAGTCAAGACAACACTCAATGCGATTAGCTTTGGCAGCGAGCCAGAAGCACACTTCATCTCAGGGAACCTCACGGGAATTTGTACGAGCTCAGCTCTTCGGTCGCGCCGTCTTGCTTGTCTTCTTCACGCACCTTGCCGACGCCGGGTGCATACCAGAAGTGCTTGACCTCGTCGTCGCCTTGGATCGCCGGATCGCCCAGGTTCGTGCGCTCGATCTGAACGGTGTCAAACGTACCCGCGGGCACAGTGATCGAGACGTTTTGCGAGAGCACTTTGTAGCTGTGCGTCGTGGTCTCCATGCGCATGGCACCGGCGGCGCACTTCGACGCGGAGCTGGCCATCACACAGATCTGGAGGGAGTCGTAGGTCAGCTGTTCAGCCGCTCCAGCAGAATTCGCCCAGGCTTCGTCGTAGCGCAGAAAGCCGGGATCGTAGGAGGTCTTGAACGCGAGCTGATCGGCGACCGCGACCTCTTTGTAGACGCGCTGAACTTTCGTCCCGTCGATCACCATGGTGCTCGAGCTGCGCTCGCCCTGCGCGTCTTCCTCGTCCTCGAGGATGAACGCCGGCTTGTCCTCGTACGTCGCCGAACGCATGGTCGCGACTTCATCCCAGGGCATTTTGCCTGGGTTCTGGGGATATTGGTGGTGGTACGTCCAGGTCGCGCCGTCGACCAGCGGGAAGTGACTGTCCGCAGCGCCTGCTTTGAACGAGCCCGACCCTCCGGTACCGCCCTGGGGGTTGGTTGATCCGCCGCTTCCACCCGAGGAGGAGCCGCCCTTGCCAGCCATTGCATAGGGGTCGTCTGGCGCGTCGCCGCCTACGCAGGCCCCAGCGCTGATGCTGAGTCCCAGAGCAACCGATGCCAATGAAACCGCTCTCGTAAAGCTATGGACAACCGTCACCGTCACCTCCAAAGCGCGTAACCATACCGCCACGACGCACCGCTGGCGAGTGTTGCAATAACTCGCAACAACCGCGTGACGGCGCATTCCTAAGATTGTAGTCGCAGCGCGGTGTGAATGTGCGACAACCCGCTCACCTACGCAGCTGGGCCGTCGCTACTGGCTGCTTTCGCGGCCCGAGCGCAGTCAGATACAGGCGATCGAACGCCACGGACGTGGTGAGGCCCACCATCATATCGTTCGGATGCACGAGCCCGCGATTGGTGCCATCGGGCCCTTTTTCTGGGAAGTAGTTGATCAGCGACAGGCCGACCGACAACCAGTCGGTCGCCTGCCAGTCGGCGCCGAGCACGAGATACCGTTCGTTGCGCCAGTGAGTAACGCTGGTATCTGCCAAAGTGACCACGCCTGACTCGATCTCGCGCGTGTATGGGGCGAGATCCGATCCGCGTGCCCAACTGAGCCACACGAGCAGTGCCACGGAGATGGTGTCAGTCAGCTGCAGCGAGCCAGAGATGACCGTGCTGAGCGTGTTCCGCACATTGGATGCACTGCCGAGGAACTCGCAGTTGCTGACGGCGGCGCCACCGCTCAAGCACGGGTAGGGTTGCTCTGTCTGAGTCGTGTTGTGGCGCAAGAACCGATGGCCGTAGCGCCCTTGCACGGTAATCGATGCGCCCTTGAGCGCTTTCTTCCAGAGCATGGTGGCGCTGGCGCGCGCACGACCGCCGACCACCATCGTGTCGGCGCGACTCGCGATCGAGGTCGGCGCGATCAAATGCAGACCACCGGCAAACGTGAGCTCGGTGTTGCCCGGCATCTCTTCGTCGTAGAACACGGTGTCGACGCCCACAACGGTGTCGGACAGCATCGCGCGCTGCGCGTACAGCGTGCTGTCAGAGTTCGTGAGCTCCAGGTACAGGCGCTGATCGAGGTTCAAGAACGTGGTCTTGGTGAAGTACCAGCGCGGCAGCAGGATGAACGTCCACGAGTAGGTCGGGTTGTAAGACGTCTGCGCGCTCTTCGAGAACGCGTTCAGGTTGAGCGACTGCGAGAAGGCCAGCGATGTGCCGCGCCACGGCAGCTTCGAGGAGTCGTCTTCCGCGGTGATGTTGCCGACGGCTGTCGATGCCTGGGCGAACGCGCTGTGGGGCGACGAGAGAGACGCAGCACACAGCGAGAAAATGAAGGCGAAAACCCACGACCTGCCGAGCATCGCGGCAGAGTATGCCAAATCGCAGGCTAGAAGGAGGCCCCTTTGTAGAGCCTGGCTCGCGACCCGACCGGGGCTGACCGATTCTGCCAATTGGCAGGGCGAAACGTGCGCTGGCCTTCCGCGCAGCGGGTCCGGCTAAGTCGCGCGGTGCTTAGGGTTTTCGGAAATGCAAACAGGGCGAGCCCGGCCTCCGGGTCGCCCTGTGTCGAGGGGCTGAAGGCCCCGAGCCAGTCGTCAGTGCGTTCTGACCAGCGCCTGTTTCGCCTCGCCGTTGGTCTGGTGATAGGCCTTCCAGGCAACCGTGATGCGGTCGATCATCGGCGCAGCCTGGATGTAGTCGTACGGTTGGTTCGGCTGCTGAAGGTACGCCTGGTATGACTGCCAGCTGTTCTTCACCGCTGAAGCGGCCTGGCTGACCTCTTGCAGACGACGCGTCATGTCTGCTGGCGCACGAACGTTGTGCACGCTGTTCTCGAAGTCATCGAGTAGCGGAGCGCACGCGGCGACCTGATCGCCGTAGGCTTTGCCGAGCTGCTCGGTGAGGTTCTCGATCGTCCCGTACAGCGTGACCATGGAGGTCAGCTGCGACGCTTGCAGATCAGGGAGCACGCAGCGCATGAAGCCTTCGGCTTGCGTGGTCTCGCTGCGATCGAGCTGCGCGGCGGCATGATTGTAGGAGTTCCTAGTGTCCACACCGTTCAGCCATTGGCCCGCCGCCGTAGCGACGGCCACGAGCGCAACCAGGTTCAGCGCGAGTCGCAAGCCGCGGCCGCGCTTGAGTTGCGCGACCTCTTCTTGCACGCTGGCAGGTTCGAGCTGAATCGGCGCGAGTGAATGTGGATCATCGCGGTGGTGCAAGTTGTTTGGATGCACGTGTGCCTCCTGTCGCCAAAGCCGAGCGCAGTTGCTACAGCCTTCCCCGGTTCAGACCCAACGCTAAGCGTTAGATCATCAGTCAAAGTTCTACTCTGTTTTCCGCGCGGCAAATAGTTAGGCGCGCGAGAAAGTTTATAGCTGTGAGTTGTGTCATCTCTTATCGTGAGATGAGCTCGGTGTTTGTAGCGTTGTCGGCGCTTCGGTAGGTGTGCTGTTACGTTGGTGAAAAGCTCGCGAGTTTCGCGGGTTATGCAGCGCTGCGTGTCGGGCTTTGACCCGTGTCGTGGAACGCTGTAGGAGTGTGTGTCTAACAGAGAGGCGAGTGACGGATGCCGACTTGGGACGACGCCCAATATCTAAAGTTCGCGGACGCGCGCACACGTCCTGCTGCTGAGCTCTTGGCGCGAGTGCCTGCCGAGGCGCCAGCGCGCGTCGTGGATCTCGGTTGTGGCCCGGGCAATTCGACGGAGCTGCTGGTGGCGCGCTGGCCCGACGCGCAGATCACTGGGGTCGACAACTCGGAAGCGATGCTCGCGCGGGCACGGGAGACGCTGCCGAAGCAACGCTTCGTGCTGTCCGACTTGCGTACGTTTCGGGCGGAGGCGCCTGTCGATGTGTTGTTTGCCAATGCTTCGTTGCACTGGGTTCCCGAGCACGCGCAGCTGTTGCCAGCGCTGCTCGATGCGCTCGCGCCGCACGGGAGCTTAGCGTTCCAGATGCCTGACAACTATCAGGAGCCAAGTCATCGCTTGATGCGTGAGGTGATCTTGAAGTACGTGCCTGATCTTTCGGTGGTGCAGACGCACCCGCCGATCGAGAGCGCTGCTTTCTATTACGACTTGCTCGCGCCGCGCGCGCAGCACGTCGACATCTGGCGAACCCGCTACGAGCAGGTCGTGCCGGACGCCGCCGCGATCGTGGAGTGGTTCAAAGGCACGGGTCTGCGCCCGTACCTGGAAGCGATCAAGCCCGAGCAACGCAACGCCTTTGAGCGCGAGTACGAAAGCGAAATAGCCCGCGCGTACCCAGAACGCGCGGACGGCCGCCGCCTATTCAGCTTCCCCCGCCTCTTCATCGTGTGCACCGTGTAGCCAACTAACTGTCAACGTGCACGTGAGACGTGCGCGTGCGCGAACTGCACGACCTGTGCAGCACACACGCGAGGGGGCGTCAGCTTGGTCCGTGGCGTCGCGCTGATCAGAGTGGCTTCCTGCCAGCGGCAACGAAGACGCGCACGCGCACGGCAACGAGGATGTCTCACGAGGACGTCTTATGGGGTGACTTCGTAGAGGGCGAAGCGACCGTTTTGCAGGAGGCGCTTGGTGCCGGGGGGCGGGCTGTTGCTGGAGCGGGCGAGCATGTGGCTGAGGTGCTCGCGCCTGGCGAGTGCAACCAGGTCGTTGAGAGGGCGCGCGAAATACGCTGCATCTGCAGCGCGTACCAGGGCGTAACCTTGTGCGGGAAAGCTCTCCATGCCCATCGCTGCGAGCATGCGACGCTGCCATTCGAGCGCTTCGTCACCGCGCATGGGCGCGCATTTCCAGTCTACAAATACGCTGCGCCGCGCGCCCATTCGAAACTGATTCATGCCGGGCGGGATGAGAATGCGCGCGTCGCTCGGGGTTTGCGCGCGTACCGCTTGATAGAGCCCGCGCTGAGCTGCCGTGATCTCGATGCGACCGTCGAGGAAGTGCAACCCGCGCGGCGGCTTGAACACGGCGCCTTGCCAGAAAGGCGAGCGCGTCACGCTCAACGCGACCACCGCAGCACCGACAGCGAGCAGCGCGCCGAGCCCGTGCAGCGTCGCCGCCATCCGCTGCCAGCGCACGAGCGCGAGCAGCGTCGCCACGCACGCGAGCGCAGCACAGATCGCGGGCGCACGCGTCACCGTGTTCCAGGGACTCTGCTCTAGCGGATCGGTCTGCGCGAACGCCGTCAACCCGGTGCACAATGCGAGCAGCCACAGCACCTGCCACCAGTTGCGCTGCGCGGCGAGCTCGCGCAGCCCAGCGCCCGCAGCCAAGAGCCACAGCGCAAACAGCGGAATCGACAAGCGCCAAGTGAACAGCCGCGACAGCGCGACGATGTGAAAAAACGACCCGAACGCGCTCACCGCGATCAGCAACACAAGCGCACCCGTCAAGCGCAGGTACAGCACCCGCTGCGCAGGTGCACCAACGTGGCCCAGGCTGCGGGGCAACGTCAGCAGGAACAAGCCGAACGCGTAATAAAACTCATCGAGCCGCATCGAGCGCAGATCGTAGTGATGCGGCGATCGCGTAAACAGCGTTACCGCCACCGCTTCGGGCGCGGCATCGCGGATCAAAAACGACCCGAGCACGACGCGTAGGTTCGGTGACGCCAGCAGCGCGTAGATTGCGCCTGCAGCCAGCAGCGGCAGGAGTGGTTGCCGGTGCGCGGTGGCGCCAACGTGCGCGTGATTTTCCGTGACGTCGCGGTCGCGCTGCGGCTGACCGAGCGCGCGACGTGCCGATGTAGCACCATCGCTCTGCGAACCACGAGCTTTGCGGCGCTCGAGCAACCTCCACAGCTCGAGCGGAAACAGCACCACCGGGCCGAGCACCGCGTAGTTCGCGTGCATGAAACCCGCGACGCCGAGCCACACGCCCACGGCGATCACAGCCCCGCGGGCATGCGCCGCGCACGCCAACACGAAGAACGGCAGCGCAAGATCGGCAGGCACGAGCGCGCCATGGTTCAGCACCGAGCCGGCGAGCCCCATCTGCCGCACCAGCGCAAACGCACACAGCGCAAACGCTGCTTCGAACAGCCCAAAGCCCAGCGCATCCGAGAGCCGCAATAGCGCGTACCCGAACAGCGCGCTGCTCAGCACGTGCAGCGCAAACATGCTCTCGGGCAGGTGCTCGACCCCGAACACGCCCGCGAGCCCGCGCACGACCCATGCGAACGTCGCGTGATAGTGCGACGTTTGCCAGGTGAACCAATCGCCGCGCAAGAAGTCCGGGTAGATCTCGCGGTAGGGCAGCAGGAGATACTGCAGCTGGTCGCCCACCTCGAACCCATACCCCACTTGCCACAGGATCAACGCGGCGCTCGAGCAAGCGAACAGAAGCGCTTGCACCAGCCGACTAGAACGCAATGAATCCTGACCCACGTGAAGCCGGCTCTAACCGACTTCCCAACCACCGTCAAACAACGCTCTTCTATCTTCCACGTACCCGTGCCCGTGCCCGTGCCCGTACGCGATCCTCCGTTCTCCGATGCACCGGGTCTGCTGCACGGAGAACGTGTACGGGCACGGGCACGGGCACGTGATCGAGAGAGGCTTGCGCGAACTGCCACCGTATGCGACCAGCATGCGGACGCCGCTTCCCATGAGCACCTCGACCACCCCGGACATGCCGCCAACGGCGGAGGCGAACATCACGCCACCCGCCGCGCGGCCCAAGCCCGGGCGCATCCGCAGATGGCTGCCGCTCCTCGGCCTCGTGCTGCTCGGCTGGGTATTCTCGCGCCTGGATCGCGGCGCCTTTGCTTCAGCATTCAATCAGATCAGCGCCGGAACGATCGCCCTCTCGTGCGCATGGTTCGGCGGCAATGCCTGGCTCAAAGTCCTGCGCTGGCAGCGCCTACTGCATTCCCAAGGCATCGCGCTTCCCCACCGCGTCGCGCTCGCCGCGTTCCTCAGCTCGCAGTTCTACGCGCAAGTCACAGTGGGCCGCGTCGGCGAGTTCATGCGCATCGAAGCGCTGCTCGAGCGTGGCGTACGGCCCGGCACCGCGCTCGCTGCCTGCGTCTTCGATCGCTTGCTCGACGTATTCGTGGTGCTGTCGCTCGGAGTGTGCTTGGCCGCGCTCGGTATGGGCGATCGACGCATCGCGATCGCCGCTGCGGCCAGCATGATCGCGCTCTCACTCTTCGGCGTGTGGGCCTTGTCTGTGCTGGGTCGCGCCGAGCCGGCGCGCTATCTCGCACCGCTCACTCGCACGCGCTTCGGAGCGCGCGCGCTCGGCTTTGTGCGCGAGCTCGCGCAGGGCGTGTTGCCCATGCTGCGTCCCCGCGCGCTCGCGGAAGCGTCCGCTTGGACCTTGCTCGCATGGTGCGGCTATTTCGCCGCACTGTTCGTGCTGGCGGACGGCCTCGGCATCGTCGTCTCACGCGTCCTGCTCACGGCCACCGCGGCGTTCGCCGCACTTTCATCCCTCCTGCCGATCACGATCTCCGGCCTCGGCGCGCGCGAGCTGATCTACATCGAGGTCCTGCAACGACGCGGCGTTCCCGCAGAATCCGCCGCCGCGCTCTCGCTCTTACACCTCGGCGTGATGTCCGGCATGGCGATCGTGCTCGGCTTCGCGGGCTCTGTCTGGCGCGCACGCCAGCGGTCGTAGAGTTGGGTTACACCGAGATCTGTAGTACACGCGTGACAGCCCCTCCCGATGAAGCTCGTCATCCAGATCCCATGCTTCAATGAAGAGCGCACGCTGCCAGCGGTGCTCGCAGACCTGCCGCGCGAGCTGCCTGGCATCGACAGCATCGAGACGCTGGTGATCGACGACGGCAGTACGGACGACACAGCCGCACTCGCGCGCAGCCTCGGCGTGACACGCGTGGTGCGCCACCGCGGCAACCGCGGCCTTGCGCGCACCTTCCTCACCGGCCTCGAAGTCGCGCTCGAGATGGGCGCCGACGTGATCGTCAACACGGACGGCGACCACCAATATCCTGGCGACATGATCGGCCCACTCGTCGAGCCGATCGTCGCGCAAAACGCAGATCTCGTGATCGGCGACCGCAAGCCGATGCACGACGCGCGCGTCGCGCTCACCAAAAAGCTCTTCTATCGGCTCGGCAGCTTCGTCGTGCGCAGCACGAGCGGCGTCGACGTCCATGACGCTCCGAGCGGCTTTCGTGCGATGTCGCGCGAGTTTGCGATGAGCATCTACCTCACGAACCCGTTCTCCTACACGCTAGAGACCATCTTCGCGGCAGCCGAGCAACGCTACCCGATCCGCGAAGTCGGCATCCGCAGTAACCCCGTCACGCGCAAGAGCCGCCTGTTCACCAACATTGGTGTCTACATGCAGCGCTCAGCGAACATCATCGTCCAGGGTTACTCGATGCATAATCCCCTGCGCGCGTTCGGCTGGCTCAGCATGCCGTTCTTAGTGCTCGGCATGCTGCTCGGTCTGCGCTTCCTGTATTTCTTCGTGCGCGACCCGGACTACAGCGGCCACATCCAGTCGCTGATCTTAGCAGCGATCGCGATTGTGGTCGGCGTGCAGATCCTGGTCTTCGGCGTGCTCGGGTCACTCGTGCGCGCGAACCGCCTGCTTCTTCAGGACATCCGCATGCGCGTCCGCCGCTTGGAGCTGCGGGAGCCCCCCCGCAGCTCGCAGCTGCCGCTCGAGGTCGACCGGGACCGACAAGGCGAGCGGCTCGGCCGGTGAAGGATCACGCGTGATCGTCGCGACCGCGGACGGCCACTCGCTGCCCTCGGCGGCGAGCTCGCACATCATCACAGCCTCGGCCGCAGCCTGACCGGGATGGACACCTTCCTTCTCCATCCAGCTCTGCACGCGCCGCGCGACCGCAAGCCGGGTCACGAGCTCGGAGCGCGCCACATCGAACGGCCCCCAGGACAGCCAGCGGAACATCCAAATCTCGTCGGCGATCCAGTCGTTGTAGATCGCCTCGGGGTCCGGCTCCTCGCTGCCCGCGAGCCGCGCGCGCTCGAAGCCTTCCGCCCAGGGGCGCGGGCGCTTGGGCGGCACGTGGCCGTCCGACAAGTTCAACAAGGCGTCACCGAACCACGCGTAGGCGTAGCTTCCGGAGGTCCGATCGCTCAGCCCGATGTGCTCAGCCGCGATCGCCGCCCAGCTGCTCGCGTCTAGCTTAGGAAGCGCCTTGGCTGCGAGCACGGTCTCGGCGCGCTCACCCGCGTTCAAGCGCGCGATGATTTGCGCCTCGACCTCGACGTACTTCGCAAACGAGACCCTGCGCCCTTTCGCCAAGAGCACGGTCTTCGGGGCATCGGAGTCCGCTTCCAGGCGACCGCGCTGATCGCGCAGCGAGAACTCGGCATCCGCCACGTTCAGGGGTGGACGGTCGCCCAACGTACGGCACGCGCAGCGATGCTCGGTCGTGATGCGCCCGCCGAACGGCGTGCGGATCAGGCCATACGGGAAACGCCGACAACCAGCCGGCTTGGCATAAGACCCCGAGACCGCGTGGATCCCGCACTTCTGATCGTCCAGGACGAACATGCAGCGGCCTTCAACCGGTCGCATGCAGAAGCCCTCGAGCTCTTCGTTGTAGATGACGGCTAGCTTGTCCCGCTTGCGCAATGTTCGCACTTCGGATTGCGTGACAAGGCCGAGGCCATGAATGTCCCCGCAACACACCCCAGACAGGGAGCAGGCGAAACGAGCGCCCGGACGGGTGATAAACGGCTGCGATTTGACTTTGAACGTCGCGCTGGGCACCGCGAAGCCGTCTACACCAGCTCCCCCTGACTTGCCTACCCCTCAGCGCGCGGAACATCCGAACGAGGCCCCGGACAGGGTTCGACATTTTCTCGGACCCGGTGTACCCAATGCACCCCCTGTTTTCGCGGATCGAGCCGCCGCTAACAGCGCGGGAGCCGAGGTGGAGATGCAGCGTTCACGCAACCCCGAGTCCAATGTCACCGTGTTACGTCCGCAAGGCCAAGGCCAAGCCCCAGCTCCTGCCAACGAACCGGACAAGACGGCGGCCATAGAGCACTCACCGGATGTACTTGCGGCGCTCGCCTATCATGAGCATCCGCGCCCCGGAAAACTCGAGGTTGTACCGACCAAGCCGGTGCGCAATGCACGCGACCTATCGCTGGCCTACTCGCCGGGTGTCGCTGAGCCTTGCCGCGAGATCGCGCGCGACCAGAGCCTGGTGAATCGCTACACCGGCCGTCGCAACTTGGTCGCTGTCATCAGCAACGGCACGGCCGTGCTCGGCCTGGGCGACCTCGGCCCCTACGCTTGCAAGCCAGTGATGGAAGGCAAGGCGGTGCTCTTCAAGAAGTTCGCGGACATCGATGTGTTCGACATCGAGATCGACGCGCGCGACCCCGAGCGCATCATCGAGACGATCGCGGCGCTCGAGCCGACCTTCGGCGGCATCAACTTGGAAGACATCAAGGCACCCGAGTGCTTCGTGGTCGAAAAGGCGCTCAAGCGCCGCATGGCGATCCCCGTGTTCCACGACGATCAACACGGCACGGCCATCATCAGCGCGGCGGCGTTGCTCAACGCCTGCGAGCTGCAAAACCGGCGTCTGCCGGACTTGAACGTCGTATGCATGGGCGCGGGCGCTTCGGCGATCGCGTGCATGGATCTGTGGATCAAGCTGGGCGTGGACCGCGACAAGATCACGATGATCGACTCGCGCGGCATCATCCGCGACGGACGCTCGGGCATCGACGCGTACAAGGCCGCATTTGCACGTCCGGAGAACGATCCGCGGCGCACGCTGCATGACGCCATGCGCGGCGCCGACGTGCTGATCGGTCTGTCGTCGGGTGGTCGCGTGCCGAGCGAGTACCTCAAGGACATGGCGAAGAACCCGATCGTGTTCGTGCTCGCGAACCCGGATCCGGAGATTCCGTACGCGGAGTGCTTGGCCGTTCGTCCCGACGCGATCGTCGCGACCGGCCGCAGCGACTTCCCGAACCAAGTGAACAACGTGCTCGGCTTCCCCTTCATCTTCCGCGGCGCGCTCGACGTCGCGGCCACTTCGATCAACGAAGAGATGAAGCTGGCAGCTGCACACGCCTTGGCCGAGCTCGCGCGCAAGCCGGTGCCTGCGATCGTCAACGAGGCGTACGGCAACGAGGAGTTCTCGTTCGGTCCGCGCTACATCATCCCGAAGCCGGTCGATCCACGTGTGTTGCCTTGGGTCTCGACGGCCGTCGCGCAAGCCGCGATCGAGACCGGCGTCGCGCAAGAGCCGTGCGACATCGCTGCTTACCGCAAGAAGCTCGAGCTCAAGGCCGGCATACCGTCGTGAGCTAGGGCCTGTCCCGCAGAATCTTCCCGTACGTGCCCGTGCCCGTCTGACCATTGGTCACAAGTTTCGCAATGAAGTTGGTGCTTTTGCAGACCGAGAGGCAACCGCGCGAAACGGAGCGCGAAGCAAGAGAATGAACAGGGAGTTTAGGAGCCGGGGAGATTTTGGAATTGGGTCCAGAGGGTGAACGGAGCGTGTAGCGAGGTTCATCGCGTAGGTCGCGAACCCAAAAAATCTCCCCGGCTCCTAAACT
>Ga0209082_1000092_pt1 | contig 52339 bp, 54 predicted proteins | sample ColdCreekSource_FD_184127 | JGI IMG/M metagenome (GOLD analysis project Ga0209082, IMG submission 184127) | Groundwater microbial communities from Cold Creek, Nevada to study Microbial Dark Matter (Phase II) - Cold Creek Source (SPAdes) (version 3) | ecosystem: Environmental > Aquatic > Deep... | reverse complement strand
AAAGAATCGACTGAAAATTATTCATCTTCTATTGTCGGGAGTTAAAATTTTAATTAGCTTTTACCTATGTTATCGTAAATTAGTCGCTAACCCTATCTCCCTCTCCCACACCTTTTTTCGTTCACCCGTTACAGAAGAGAGGATAGTAGGCTCGTTGTAAAGTTTTTAGACGGACGCATCATTAATTGTGATGTTCAATTTGTAGGACAGAACCCTGTCCGCTATATTTAAGATGTACTAACTCACTAAGCCTCTAGCGCTTAGGGTCGCTGCATGGATATCACAACCACCTTAAATCAGATCATTGCCCTAAGTATTCAAGATCGCATTCGCCTCGTACAAGCTATCTTAGACAGTATTGCGGCAGAACAAGACTATCCTGACCTCACGGACTCTCAGAAGCAGGAACTAGATCGTCGAATTGATGATTATGAAGCGAATCCTGACAACGTGCTGACTTGGGAAGAAGTTAAAGCCTCGGTTAAAGCACGAAAATGAATTATGTATTGGTGTTCCGCCCGGAAGTTCGTAAAGAACTTGATGAAGCGTACAGTTGGTATGAAAGTCAGCAATTAGGGCTAGGTGATGATTTTTTAGAACAGGTTGACGAGGCACTAGATCGAATTTGTCAGATGCCAGAGTCTTACCCTGCTGTTTATCGTGATGTTCGGCGGACAGTAGTACGACGCTTTCCCTACATTATCTACTATCGTATCGTATCAAGTCGAGTGATAGTAACCGCAGTCTTTCATGGGCGTAGAAATCCGAAAGCGTGGCAGACGCGAACCTAACAACCCGGTTGGAGCGGACTGTCAAAGTTGGTCGGCAGCCGCTCAACCGGAACGCTAGACCTCACCAAATCTCATCTCATCACCAACCGCAGGAATCCGCCGTAGGACAAACAAGTTTGAGCGGTGATCCTCAAATTATATAGATAATGATGTGTTAGAAACATTTCGAGAGCGAGGTGACGCTGCTGGAAAAGGTTATCAAACGATTATGAACGAAGCTTTGCGGGAGTACCTTGACAAAGTGAAGCAGCCTCTAGACGAAGAAACATTGCGCCGAGTCATTCAAGAAGAGCTTCGCGCAGCAAAATAGTTGACTGTCCAGTCAAACATTATCTCTTTGGTTTCCTGCATTGTCTAGCCAGGGCTTGCAGCGGACGAATTCAACACTCTGGTCTTGAGTATTCTGCCAATTTGATCTCACTTCATTATATGCACATTTGTGCATATAATGAAGACATGGCATACCAGTGGGACAACGATAAAGCTGCTACCAATCTCAGCAAGCATGGCATCGATTTTGCTGATGCGGTGTCGGTGTTTGCCGATGATTCTGCTGTGACAGTCAGTGATGAGCGGTTTGAGGAGGAGCGGTTCATCACCATCGGTATCGATGGGTTTGGTCGAGTCCTTGTGGTGGTATATACGTGGCGTGGCAACGAGATTCGGTTGATTTCGGCTCGAAAAGCGACGCGATCAGAACGAAATCAATATGAAGAGGGATGAACAATGGACACAGAGTACGATTTCAGTCAAGGAAAACGGGGCGCGATTGATCCGATACCACTCGGGAAGACTCGCATTACAATTCGGTTAGATGATGAAGTCCTCGCTTGGTTTCGTGAGCAAGTTCATGCAGCAGGTGGAGGAAACTATCAAAGTTTGATTAATGAAGCGTTGCGTCAACATATTCAACAACAACGCGAACCGTTAGAAACCACGTTGCGAAGAGTGCTAAGAGAAGAGCTAGAGCGGGTTAGAAAGTAGAGTTGGTAAATAAAAGGCGGACAAAAGCCCACCTTCATTCAATTCAACTAAATTTGAACCCTATTAGGTTCCAACAGTCCAAGAGTTGATATATTCGATCTGAGCCTCAGTCAGAGTATCGATTTCAATACCCATTCCTTTTAATTTCAAAGCAGCGATATTTTTGTCGATTTCTTCAGGAATAGAATGCACTCCCGCTTCTAACTTACCTTTGTTTTTAACTAGGTGTTCACAAGCCAATGCTTGGTTAGCAAAACTCATATCCATTACTGCGCTAGGATGACCTTCGGCAGCGGCTAGGTTAATTAATCTTCCTTCGCCCAAGACGACAATGGATTTACCATTGGGCATAGTGTACTCTTGAGTAAAGTTACGAACGTCTTTGACTTCTGTTGCTTTAGCCCCCAAAGATTGAAGATCGATTTCTAGATCAAAGTGTCCAGCGTTAGAGAGCATTGCGCCGCTTTTCATCACTTCAAAATGTTCGGGGCGGATGACGTGCTTGTTACCTGTGAGGGTGACAAAAATATCACCTTCAGCAGCGGCTTTGATCATGGGCATAACGCGGAAACCATCCATTGCCGCTTCAATTGCACGCACTGGATTGATTTCAGTAACAATAACATTAGCACCGAGTCCTTTGGCACGCATAGCAACGCCTTTACCGCACCAGCCGTAACCAGCGACCACAAAGTTTTTACCAGCTAACAGGACGTTAGTAGCACGGAAGATACCGTCGAGAGTGGATTGCCCTGTACCATAACGGTTGTCAAAGAAGTGCTTGGTTTCGGCATCATTGACGTTCATAGCGGGGAAACTAAGAACCCCATCTTTGAACATCGCTTGTAAACGTACGATACCTGTAGTGGTTTCTTCAGTAGTACCGATGATGTCACCAAGTTGTTCTTGACGTTCTTTGACTAAGGTGGCAACTACATCGCTACCGTCATCAATAATAATGTTTGGTTTGTGGTCTAAAGCAATTTGTACGTGACGGTGATAAGTATCATTATCTTCGCCTTTAATAGCAAATACGGGAATGCCATAATCGACAACTAGACAAGCCGCAACATCATCTTGAGTGGAAAGTGGATTGCTGGCAATTAACAGCGCGTCTGCTCCTCCAGCTTTAAGTGCGATCGCCAAATTAGCAGTTTCTGTAGTAATATGAGAACAAGCGACGATGCGAATTCCAGCAAAAGGCTTTTCTTTCGCGAAACGCTCTCTGATTTGCTTGAGAACAGGCATTTCTCTTCCTGCCCATTCAATTCTTCGATGACCAGCAGCAGCAAGAGCTAAATCTTTGACTTCATGTTGGGGTTTAGTAGGAGTTGCGACCATAGATTCAGATAAGTTTATATTTTGTATATGTTTATGTTGCTGTGAAGATTTTAGCCGAATTATCTGAATGTTGGCTTTTTCATGAAATATTTTGCTGTTAATTTAGTTAAATTAAATGTGTAGTAGCTGATCTCGTTAGAATGATAAGTTGCACTTAAATAAAAATTAATTTCAGATCAGAGGTATTTTGTGACTGTTAGAGTCAGGATTGCTCCTTCACCAACAGGAAATTTGCATATCGGTACAGCGAGAACTGCTGTATTCAATTGGCTGTTTGCCCGTCGCCATCAAGGCACATTTATTTTAAGAATTGAAGATACAGATGCAGCGCGATCGCGTTCTGAGTATACTAATAATATAAAGTCAGGGTTGACTTGGCTAGGTTTAAACTGGGACGAAGGGCCATTTTTTCAAACTCAACGTTTGGATAAGTATCAACAAGCGGTACAGACTCTAATTGATCGAGACTTCGCCTATCCTTGCTATTGCACCCCCGAAGAATTAGATGAGATGCGGAAAATACAGAAAGCAAAAGGCATTGCTCCTGGCTATGATAACCGTCATCGCAACTTGACCCTAGAAAAGAAACAGGCTTTTGAAGCGGCAGGACGTAAACCTGTAATTCGCTTTAAAATTGATGATCATCGTACAATTGTTTGGCATGATTCAGTTAGAGATGATGTTAGTTGGCAAGGCAGCGATTTAGGCGGCGATATGGTTATTGCTCGCGCTGCCGATGCTCAGGATGAAGCTTATGGACAGGCTTTATATAATTTAGCGGTAGTGGTAGACGATATTGATATGCAAATCACCCATGTTATTCGTGGGGAAGACCATATTGCCAATACAGCTAAACAGATTCTGCTATATGAAGCGTTAGGTGCAGAAGTTCCTATATTTGCTCATACACCTTTAATTCTTAACGAAGATGGACGCAAGTTATCTAAGCGAGATGGCGTGACCTCTATCGACGATTTCCGTAAGATGGGATTTTTGCCTGAAGCACTAGTTAACTATATGACTTTACTGGGTTGGACTTTCCCCGACTCTACTAAAGAAATTTTTACCCTCACTGAAGCTGCCAAAGAGTTTGATTTAGATCGAGTTAATAAAGCAGGGGCTAAATTTGACTGGGATAAATTAGATTGGATTAATACTCAATATCTCCATCAGATAGCTGCTGACAAGTTAACTGATTTACTCATACCTTACTGGCAAGAAGCAGGATATGCAGTTGATCAGATGGAACGCGCTTGGCTGGAAAGCTTAACGGCACTGACTGCACCTACTTTAAATCGTTTAACTGATGTGATTAAAGAAACTAGCGTTTTCTTTGTGGACTTAGTAGATTACAGCGATGAGGCAATGGAATTATTGCAACAAGAAGGAGTCGCGGCAATAATTAAAGAAGTAATCGAGGCAATCTCTAGTGCAGACGGGATTGCAGAAGAAGATATTAAAAACATCCTCAAACAAGTTACTAAAAGCCAAAATGTTAAGAAAGGTTTAGTAATGCGATCGCTCAGAGCGGCTTTAACAGGAGAATTACATGGCCCTGATCTAATTCAAACTTGGTTATTACTTAATCAGTTGGGATCAGATAAAACGCGTTTACAACAAACTTTAGCAAAAATTGGTGACTAACGATATAACGATTAAGGAACAACTTAAGTAACGTCAGCGTCTAATTATTAATAGAAAAACCAATTCAATTAATAATTAGACAATCTAAGTGCTAAAAATTGCTTTTGAAAGTGTAAGTTTGCCAGTATTTAGACGCAAAACATATCAAATATGTCATAGATTTTACTGGCTATTGCTTCTAGGAACAATTTTAAGTTTAAGTATAAACTCGCTTTTGGCTCAAGACGCAGTTAAAAAAATTGCGATTAATCGTCACCTTATTACTAAACCTTTAACTATTAAAGGTATTAGTGGCGGAACTATTGCTGCGACAGAGATAACTAAAACTGGAAATACGGCAACAGGTTCTTGTGATGGCTTTGCTCGTCGTCAACCCAATCATGTTCTCCAACTTGATTCTTTTTTTAAGTCTTTAAAAATAGAGGTAGAAAGCACTGCCGATACTACAATCTTGGTTCGAGGACCCGGTGGTGTGTGGTGCAATGATGACTCAGACAACGCTAATCCGATGATTGAAGGAGAATGGCAACCTGGTGTTTATCAAGTCTGGATTGGTTCTTATCGAGCCAATTCCAATAATAATTATCGGCTTAAAATTACGGCGAATAATTAAACTCAAAAGAAAAATCCAGAAAAATTTAGCTAATCTAGCCCATTACAGTTAATCTAGATAAGGTAAAGTTACAGTCAGGACAAAAGTTGTGGCTTTCAAAATTGGTTTGCTAGGTTTTGGTACAGTCGGTACAGGCACAGCAGAAATATTACTCGATCCGTCTGGACGTAATAGTCTGTTAAGAGAAATAGAAATAGCCAAAGTCGGAGTGAGATCGCTCGATAAATTGCGATCGCCTGAGCTGCCTGCGGGTGTCATGACGACGGATTTAGAAGCAATTGTTAGTGACCCCGATATTGATATTATAGTCGAATTATTGGGCGGATTAGAACCAGCGCGATCGCTAATTCTTCAGGCAATACAATACGGAAAACACATTGTTACCGCTAATAAAGCTGTAATTGCTCGTCATGGAGCAGAAATCTATACCGCAGCCAACCTAGCGGGAGTATACGTTTTCTTAGAAGCGGCTGTGGGTGGAGGCATTCCCATTATTAAACCCCTCAAGCAGTCTCTAGGGGTTAATCGCATTCAGACCGTGATCGGAATTATTAACGGCACAACTAACTACATCCTGACTCAAATGTCCGAAGCAGGGGCAGACTTTGCTGATGTTCTCGCCGAAGCGCAACAACTAGGTTACGCCGAAGCCGATCCTACTGCCGATGTCGATGGTTTAGATGCTGCCGATAAAATTTCTATCTTAGCAGCGATCGCTTTTGGTGGTAGAATTAAACGAGAAGACATTTCCTGCGAAGGAATCCGTCAGATCAACGCTACGGATATTAGTTATGCCGATGATTTAGGATTTGTCATTAAATTACTGGCGATCGCAAAAGTTGATCCTAACAATAGTGAAGATTCTTTACAGGTCAGAGTTCATCCTACCTTAGTACCTAAAAGTCATCCCCTATCGAACGTTAATGGTGTTTACAATGCCATTTTAGTAGAAGGTGAACCCCTGGGACAAGTAATGTTTTTTGGTCCTGGTGCGGGAAAAGGTGCTACTGCCAGTGCGGTTGTTTCCGATATCGTTAATATCGTTGGTATTCTCCAAAGCCGCAACGCAACCAAAAATCTCGACCCCCTTCTAAGTTGTTCTCACGATCATTTTCTCAATCTGACACCAATTGCCAACATCGAAACCCGTTTCTATACCCGCTTTCTTTGTCACGATGTACCTGGAGTAATTGGACACTTAGGCACGAGCTTTGGCAATCATAACGTTAGCTTAGAATCAGTCGTTCAAATAGGTTTCCGAGATAATTTAGCCGAAATTGTGGTTGTTACTCACGATGTCCAAGAAGGAAATTTTCGCACCGCTTTAGAAGAAATTAAAAAGCTAGATGCGATTAACAGCATTCCTAGTATTTTGCGAGTGTTGTAACGATTAAGGTTAGCTAGTAGTAAGTCCAAATGAATAAAAAAGTTTTAACTGTCGGTGATGATATTAATACCGATGATATCATCCCAGCCGATCGCACGACCAACCCTGATCCAGAACATTTAAAACACTATGTCCTCGAACACCTAATCGGTCAAGACACTCTCTTGAATTTTGACACAATCGAGGCGGGGGAAAACTTTGGCTGTGGATCAAGCCGCGAGTATGCAGCAATAGCAATCAAGGCGGCAGGAATTAAACAAGTCCGCGCTCGCTCTTTTGCTGAAATTTTTTATCGTAATAGTATAAATATCGGTTTAAATTTAGAAATTACTGGTTTTCATCAGACCAATTCTGTAATAGAGGCGATCTCCGAAGCCAATGGTCTAACTTCTTTTAACCAGAAACGGTTACAGGGTAAAGTATCTATTCCCAAGAGTACCACCGCACCTCGTCCGATGACAATGACGGAAAAGCTACTCGCACAGGCTTCTGGTAATGATTATGTTCAGCCTGGAGAAGTAGTCTTTGCCAAAGTAGATTTAGCCATGTCCCATGATGCGATCGCTGCATCTGTATTTCGGCTATTTCATCAGCACTTCGGCGTAGATGCTCAAGTATGGAATCCCCAACAGCTAGTTTTAGTAGCAGATCACTTTATTCAAGTAAATGATATTAGGGTAGACCCCCAAGCCACCAAACTTTATGAACAGATGGTTGCGTTTGCCCATCAACATGGCTGTCAACTATTTGATCTGGTTTCGCCTGGGGAAGCCTCCGGGATCTGTCATGTATTGCTACCAGAAAAAGGTTTAATTCAGCCAGGCATGATCATTGCAGGAACTGATTCCCATAGTTGCACCTATGGCGCATTTGGTAGCTTGGCTACGGGTGTCGGTACAACAGATATGGCGAATATTTTGGCAACAGGAGATATGTGGATTCGCGTCCCTTCCACTCTGGTATTGGAACTTTCAGGAGAACTTCCTAAATATATTAGTGCCAAAGATATTATGCTGTTTATCCTGGGCAAAATTGGCTGCCAGGGTGCGATGGGTAAAGTAATTGAATTTCGCGGTAGTATTATTGATAGGTTGTCCATTGATGAACGGATGACTTTAAGCAATATGGCGATCGAATGTGGTGCAGTATGTGGTTTAATTGCACCTGATGCCGTGACCTACGAATATCTTGAACCCCGCATCAAAAAAGAATTTAAAACCGTAGAAGGCGACTCTGATGCCCAATACGAAAATATTTACCACTTCGATCTCAGTAATTTAGAACCCCAAGTCGCTTGTCCTCCCAAACCAGACCAAGTTAAAAATATCAGCGAATTAGATAATGTGCCGATTACCCGTGCTTTTGTGGGTTCTTGCACTGGCGGCAAACTTACCGATTTAGCAGCAGCAGCAGCAGTTTTAAAAAACCGTCGCGTGGCTTCTAATGTCCAAATGCACGTTGTCCCCGCTTCTCAAGAAATACTAGATCAGGCTCGAAAACTAGGCTATTTAGCTATTTTCGAGCAAGCAGGAGTGCAAATACTCAAATCTGGCTGTGGTGCTTGTATTAACTCTGGTAAAGGAGTTCTCCGTAAAGAAGAGACTGGTATCTACGCGACTAATCGCAACTTTACAGGGCGTAGCGGCGATCCTACTGCCAAAAATTATTTAGCTTCTCCTAGAGTGGTTGCTATTTCTGCCATTCAAGGTAAAATTACAGATCGATTGGACGCTTAAATTGCACTTACTCTTGAAGTTTTAGATTGCGTTCTGTAAGATAAATTCATACTCGCGATCGCGCTTATTTAAAAATGCCTATAGATTCGAGTCTTTATCCCGACAATTGGAACAGCCTAGCACTTAAAGTAAAAGAAGCTGCTGACTGGCAATGTCAGTGCTGCGGTAAAAGATGTTATCGTCCAGGGGAAATACCAGATGATTTAACACGTTCTCAATGGACTGCTGATATTTTGCAAGCCCATCATCGCAACCACAACCCGTCAGATAACCGCCTCGAAAACATTATGTGTGTTTGTTCTGCTTGCCATTTGAGTTTACATAGAAGTAAATATAGTCCCGTTAGTGAGGGTCAGTTATCTTTGTGGTAGAGCGATCTCCTTGTGTGCGCTCGAAATATTAAAATATTTAACACTAAAAAAATAGCAATCTTCTGTTGAGAAATATTAATGTAAGGTTGATACTTTTAAAGATTATTATTCTTAATACGCTCACACATCTCAATAACAAGATCTCTATCCTCAGCTTCAACAAAATATCTAACTAAAAAAGTGCCTTTCGAGTCACTTGAAGAAGGATGATGAATTTCTCGTTTAATACCTACAACTTTTGCGTTAAAGTTGTATTCTTTCTCGTTATACCTAAAACCTTCTTTATGACCAAGTGACCATTTAGGTACATCGATTTCTGCTCCAATCGGAATACAAGGATCGCAATCAAGTTTACAAAGTACAATAAATGTTGGCTGTCTGTCGGTATCTTGGTCTTTATCATAATCTAGCTTTAAGGGAAAAAGAAGTTCAATTTGGTAGACTGTCTGGAAAGGACACATAGTCAATATTAAACTCATTAATTATTTTTCTTAGCATTCCCTAAAGCTGTAGAAAAATAACGCTATCATTAAACTTTTAGATTCAGCTTTCCTGACATTAACATAGAGGAATTATCCAAGAACTCTTTAATAACTGTTGCTATCAAAAGGTTTGAGAATGTTAAGCTGTTTGTCGTGCTTGTTGTTATTTGTTGTTGCCAAGAAAATTAGTGAAGGTCAGCTATCTCTATGGTGGTAGAGCGAGACAATTAATTGATCGCCTTAGTATTTTTGACTTCTAATTTTAGTTTGACTGAAAAAATGGCAAAAAGCGATCGCCATTCTGTAATAAGATTAATTTAACTAGTATTCGTGTTTGTCAGGTGCAAATAACTTGAGCGTTCTTCAGCAGGCTGAATTACTAAGAATAAAAGCAAACTCAAAACTTAATCCAAAAGTTAAATCAACATTAGGACAATTCTTTACAGCTCGTCCTATAAGTATGTATATGGCTTCTTTATTCAATAAGATCGAGGGGACTATTTTCTTACTCGATCCTGGATGTGGTTCAGGCTCACTAACGGCAGCTTTTGTAGATGAATCTCTGAGAAGAAAAAAAATAACCTCCATAAATATTCACGCTTTTGATATAGATCCAGTTATTCGGCCCTTTATTACTGAAACTTTGTCACTATGCGTTGAAAAATGTCAAAAAAATGGTGTTTCAACTAACACGAATTTTGTTGTAGATGACTTCATTTTCTCACAGACAAGAAATTCAGGGTTATTAGCCAGTCAAAGCCGCGAATCTTCACAGTGCCGTGAGGCTCATCGAGAGAGTGGTTACAGCCACGTAATTATGAATCCGCCCTACAAAAAAATTGCTACTATTAGCGACCATAGAAAAGCTTTAAGAAGTGTTGGAATAGAAACAGTAAACCTTTACACGAGCTTCGTTGCCCTTTCTATACAGCGGCTTAATAAGGGCGGTGAATTAGTAGCAATTATTCCCAGATCATTTTGTAATGGCCCCTATTATCAATCGTTTCGTGAATTTATTATTCGTGAGACAGCAATTGAGCATATACATATTTTTGATTCACGGTCTAAAGCTTTTACAGATGATGATGTACTTCAGGAAAATATTATAATTCACTTGATTAAGGGAGCAAAACAACGGGAAGTTACAATTACATCTAGCCCGACGGCTGACTTTCATATTGATGAGGAAACTCGAAGCGTCACAGCAACAGATAAAACTACTCGCACAGTGCCATTTACAGCAATAGTCAAATCAAATGACCAACGAAAATTTATCCATATTGCAGCTAATGAACGAGATCAGGCAATAATCGACAGATTATCTCATTTCAACTCATCATTGGATGATATCAAGCTTCAAGTCAGCACGGGGCCAGTAGTAGATTTCAGGCTAAAAGAAGATTTACGACCAAATATCGAAAGTGGTGCTGTTCCTTTGATATATCCAACTCATTTAAAAGGAGGGGTAAATTGGCCTAAAGATTCAAAAAAGCCAAATGCCATATCAGTATCTAATAAATCTAAAAGCTGGCTTTGGGATAATTCAGGCCATTTCCTAATTGTTAAACGGTTTACTAGTAAGGACGAGAAACGTAGAATTGTCGCGGCACATTACGATGGCTCATTACCAGGCAAATTGATTGGTTTTGATAACAAGCTTAATGTTTTCCACCATTCTAAAAAAGGTTTTGAAAGGGACATTGCGCTTGGTCTTTATATTTATCTAAACAGTACATTGCTAGATAAATATTATCGATTGTTCGGTGGGCATACTCAGGTAAATGCTACTGACTTAAGAGCTATTCATTACCCTAATATTGAATCATTAAAGTTCATGGGTAATAAGGTTCGCAGTAGCTCCTTATCACAAAAAGAAATTGACGAAATATTAAAAGAGGAACTAGCAAAAATGGCAGGCAATAACAATAATCCTCTAGCTGCTCAGGAAAAAATTGACCAAACATTAGAGATATTAAATTTATTGGGAATGCCACGAGCGCAATTGAATGAACGTTCAGCACTTACCTTGTTATCTCTAATCGACCTAAAACCTAATGGTTCATGGGCTGATTTAAAACGACCTATGATTGGTGTAACCCCAATTATGAATTGGTGCGAAGAATTCTACGGAAAAAACTATGCACCCAATACTCGTGAAACCTTTCGACGGCAAACGCTTCACCAGTTCATAGATGGTGGGCTTTGTCTTTATAACCCTGATCAGCCAGACCGCCCCGTGAACAGCCCCAAAGCTTGTTATCAAATCACTACTGAGCTTTTTGATGTTCTGGTTAAATATGGTACTGATGAATGGGAAACAATGTTAGTAGATTGGCTAGAGTGTCGAATGACTTTGATAGCTCAGTATGCCAAAGAACGTGCAATGCAGATGATTCCCTTAACTCTGGATGATGGTACAGAGATCAAGCTCAGTCCAGGCGTTCATAGTCAGTTGATACACGACATTGTGAAGCAGTTCGGACCTCGTTTTGCACCTGGTTCTGAAGTAATTTATCTAGGTGATACTGGGGCGAAAGAAGACTTTTTCAGGAAAGAAAGATTAGCTGAATTAGGCGTGAGCGTTGATAGAAAAGGTAAGTTGCCCGATGTTATTCTTTACTGGCCTCAAAAAGATTGGTTGTTATTAATTGAATCAGTTACTAGTCATGGTCCTGTTGATAGTAAACGCCACAATGAACTATCAACACTTTTTGCAGACGCTAACCCAGGTCTTATCTATGTAACTGCTTTTCTCGATAGAAAAACTATGGCTAAATATTTAGCAGATATCTCTTGGGAAACAGAAGTTTGGACTGCCGATGCTCCAACACATATGATTCATTTTAACGGTGATAGATTTCTTGGTCCTCATGAAAAATAATTACAAATTAATAATGAACTACTCCCACCAAGTCAAGGACTTGGAAGGAGTTTCCGACGCTTCAACATCCCAAGTTGCTTCATGCTTCCGCACAAAGTAGAGCTTGGCGACTCTGCATCTAAAGAGGACAGTTCCTGTCCCCTAGCGTAATTAAGCATAACCATAGCTGCTGCTACATCTCGATCTAAAGGCTGAATCCCACAATCGCAGGTATGAATCCGTTCGCTCAAATCTTTCTTGCCTCTAGTGCCACAATTCGGACAGGTTTGAGATGGAGCAACTTTACGAGTAGGTATCTCGATATAGATACCCCCTGTCTCGGTTACTTTGTACTTAATTAAGCTCTTTAAATTACCTATCCCTACATCCAAAAGGTTACGATTAAGCCCAGTCTTTTGTTTCTTGCGCTTGTTACCTTTTTTAGCTTTTTTGGTTAGGTTTTTGAGGTTTAATTGTTCGGTTGCAACGAAGCTATTACCGCTTACTATTTCTGTCGCTACTTTATGCTGCCAGTCTTGTCGTTGTCTGGCTACTTTTGACTGTATTTTGGATACAGCTTGGTTGGCTTTTTTCCATCGCCGTGATGGACGTATACGTTTTTTATAGTTTGGTGCGCGTTTTCTCCTGCCTTTTTTAGCTAATTGGTTAACTTTTTCTTGAGACTGCTTGATAAACCTGGGATTATCAATAATCGTACCGTCGCTAAATGCTACAGCATGGTGAGTCCCAAAGTCTAAGCCTACAGCACCATTGACTGTTTGAGTTCTAGTAGAAACACAATCAACAGTGATTGATGCGTACCACTTCCCTTGTTTGAACAGGATGGTACAGGTTTTAGGTATACCCCAATCTTTGGCTTGACCACGCATCTGAACGTTACCCAAGTTAGACAACTTAAGATAACCATTCTTACCTTCGGTACATGCTTTCCATCCAGCTTGACAAGGATAAGTCCAACCTTTGTATCTTCTAGCAGATTTAAATTTAGGGTATCCAGACTTAAGTTTAAAGAAACGTTGAAAGGCAAAATCCACTCGTTTAACCGTCGCCTGTAGCGCATGACTACCAAGCTCTTTATACTCTGCCCAGCACTCTTTAAACTCAGGCAAACAGTTTTGTTGGTCGAAATAATTTATCGATTTCCCAAACTGCTTGTAATCACTGCTTCTCTGACTAACACAAGCGTTATAAAGCAACTTGTGTAATTTACGCCAGTAATGAAGCCTCTCATTCTGAGCCTTGCTAGGATAAAGTCTAAAAGTAACACGACGGGTTATACTCATGATAGTAGTATAACTTAGTGTGTCATGAAAAACAATAGCTTAAATAAGACCAGAGGATGTGTTTATCGACTCAGTGTACATATAGTTTTTGTAACTAAATATCGACGCAAAGTAATAACCAAAGAAATACTTGATGACCTCGAAAAGATATTTGCGATTGCTATGTGAAAGCCAAAAGTGCCAGTTAACTAGTTTTAATGGAGAAAGTGATCATTGTCACTTGTTGGTAGAAATGTATCCAGATATTGCTCCTTCTAAGCTAGTTAATACACTCAAGACTGTTTCTAGTCGTCTGATTCGGAGAGATTATCAAGCGCATCTAAGCAAGTTTTATTACAAGCCTGTTTTTTGGACTGGTGCATATTGCATCATCTCAACTGGTGGCGCACCCTTAGAAGTAATCAAGAAATATATTGAGTCTCAAGACTCACCCAGTTAAACCCTGCCCGTCGCTAACTCCCACTAAATCAAAGATTTAGAAGGAGAATGCGCGACGGAAGATGTTCAAAATGGAAAGTTAGCATTCTCGATCTCGATTGCAACTAAACGGATAAACAGAATTATAAGTATCATCCCGTTTGCCAAACCACTGATAACGATTGTCTCTAATTTGTTCATAACTGCGATCGCCAATTCCTTTCATGCCTGGAATAGCGCGATAAGTAGCAATAAACAAGTCTCCTAACGGCAATAACTGGGCAATTCCTTCGGCTGCTTCACTCCCTTGCCATTTTTTCTCTGGCTGATTGCTATTTACTAAGATCATCCCTGCTTCGCAATCGGCGGCGGTAATCTCAAATTCTGCCAGGGCCAGCTTGTCCTGCATGGGAATATAATCAAAAATCTCGCCGCGATCAAACTGTTCTAAAAGTTGGGCAAAAGTGGCACAGAGATTGCATTTGCCATCATAAATAACGTGATATTTCATATTTTGCTGAGTTTTCTAACTATTTTAGACTACAAAACTCTTGTCCACTCCTAATTGATAGACAATCGCAGTTTTTAGAAAGAATAGTCTCGATCTTAAAACTTTTTCACTTTTAAGTTTTAACTTCATCAGAACATAGTTTTGGAGACTTATTCAAAAGGTCGATTTTCTATTCCCCCTCCCTGGGATGAGGATTTCGCAGTTGTCAAAATTACGATACTATCTGCAAGGAAGTTCGGAATTAGGTATTAAGTCTACTATCTGTTGCAAATCAACCTACAAGTAGACATCATATTCTCAATCTTCAGAAGCTAAATATTTTTTGAGAGGACGAACATCATGGCTTACGAATTACCATCTCTTCCCTATGACTATAAGGCTTTAGAACCAGTGATTTCTCAAAGCACTTTAGAATTTCATCACGATAAACACCATGCGGCTTATGTCAACAATTATAATAATGCCGTTAAAGATACAGAACTCGATAACCAATCTATTATCGAAGTAATTAAAGCCGTAGCAGGGGATTCGAGTAAAGCTGGGCTATTTAATAATGCGGCTCAAGCTTGGAATCATACTTTTTATTGGCAATGTATGAAACCCAACGGCGGCGGTACTCCAACAGGAGAATTGGCTACAAAAATTGCTGCTGACTTTGGCAGTTTCGAGCAGTTTGTCGAAGCTTTTAAAACTGCCGGGGCGACTCAATTTGGTAGCGGTTGGGCTTGGTTGGTACTTGATGGGGATACTCTCAAGGTTACTAAAACCCCCAATGCTGATAATCCCCTAACTAGCGGACAAGTTGCTTTATTAACAATGGATGTTTGGGAACACGCCTATTATCTAGATTATCAAAATAAACGACCTGCTTATATTGATGATTTTGTGGGCAAGCTTGTTAACTGGGATTTTGTCTCTCAAAATTTGGCTGCTGCATAAGTAGAAAAAAGTCAGAGCGGATATCATAAATTTTATCCGCTTGATCGATATCTTCTGGTCATTTTATTACCACAATGATGATAGAACCTCATTATCCTAAAATAATTCTTTCTTTTGCTTATCGCGGCTACAAAATTGAGATTGATCGCGACGAATCGGATGGGCAATGTACTTATGCTGCTTGGGTAAATCACGCTCAAGGTTGTGCCGTTGCTGTACCTAGTGCAATTAGTTCGATGGATGCCATTAGAAGAGCCAAGCAATGGATAGACAAAAGACTAAGATCAATTTGACTGATTTGAATGCTCAATCTGTCTCAGCAAAAAGGCAGCAATTGATCATCTGGTCATCAATTTGAATTTAGCAGTATGATAATCAATAGAAATTTAAACTAAATTTTTGGTTTTGATGAATCCTATTGATATTACTATTAAAACAAGGACAAAAAATAGTCGGTTTTAATGGGGTATAGCCATTAAAAATAAAGGGGAAAGTTTGGTGAAAATCCAACGCTGTCCCGCAGCTGTGATGAGATTAATAATTAATAAATCTCTTAGTCAGAACGCCCACCGATGAAAATAGTTAACTCAAGAAATATATCTGCGAGGTACAGATGTTCATCAGTTTTTTAGGTTTAAAAATTATCAATTTTCGCTCTACAGTTCTGTTGCTCACGCTACGATTAATAACTAGCTAGTTAGTTATTAAGCAAAATAAACCGCTTCATTACTTATTCAAAAATTATCTATTTTTAAGATATTTTTCTCGTGAATATGTCTTGAAGATTCTTGCTCAATGGCGAGAATCATATCTCCTAATGGGTAATTACAACAAGTCACAAGTCAAATCTAAATTTAAAGCTTTAGTGGAGCTAATCTAACTTAAATGGTTATTGCAAATTCGTTTCCAAAATCAATTCTTAACTCAGTTCAATTACCACCTTTACCTTATCAAAGACCTTTATTAGCAATTGGTCATGGTACGAAAAATGAACGGGGGAGGCAAACTTTTCTCGACTTTGTAGAAACCTATCAGCAATTAGATACTTCACGCCCTGTTATACCTTGCTTTTTAGAATTAACTGAACCGACTATCCAGCAAGGAGTAGAAGCCTGTATCGCCCAAGGCTATACAGAAATTTCGGCTCTCCCAATATTGCTTTTTGCCGCTAGACATAATAAATTTGATGTTACTAATGAATTAGATCGCGCGCGATCGCCTTATCCGCAGTTAAGCTTCAGTTATGGTCGTCATTTTGGCATTACCCCGAAAATTATTGAACTATGGCGCGATCGCCTGGTAGAATTAGATACTCCTATAAATAACCCGCGAAATATCTCCCGTGCTGATACGGTACTGTTATTTGTTGGCAGAGGTTCGAGTGATCCTGATGCTAATGGAGATGTGTGCAAACTAGCCAGAATTATGTGGGAAGGGAGTGGCTACAAGACAGTAGAAACTTGCTTTATAGGTATTAGCCACCCTCGTTTAGATGAAGGTTTTCTTCGGGCTTATCTGTATCAAGCTAAACGCATTATTGTGCTGCCTTATTTCTTGTTTACGGGTACTTTAATGGAAAAAATCTTTGAGATTACCGCCCAACAACAAGAACAATATCCTGATATCGATTTTGCTTGCTTGCCTGAAATGGGTATTGCACCACAGCTTTTACAAGTAATTAGAGAGCGAGAAATCGAGGCACAGTTGGGTCAGGTGGCAATGAATTGTGAAATGTGTAAGTTTCGCCTCGCCGCAGTAGATGGAGGAGATGGACATGGGCACCATCATCACGAACATGGACATCATCATCACCATCATGATCATAGCGATCCCTACGCTAAACCTGAAGATTATCATCAGCGCATTTGGAAAACACCTTAATTGTTAATTGATATATCAGAACAAGATTATGCGATGTGATCGCATGAGGTTAATTGTCTGGCACTAAAAAGTCAAATGCTCATGACAAACATTATGTCAAATTTCTGCAATTAATCTTTATATTAGTTATAATGAACGTAACAATTCTTAGTAAAACTAGAACAATGCAAAACCAAGAAAACAAGTTAGGCTTTACTCAATTCGCAGAAAACTGGAATGGTCGTTTAGCCATGCTGGGCTTCGTTATCGGCATCGCGACTGAGTTTCTTACAGGTCAAGGAATTTTGTCTCAGTTGGGTTTGATTTAGTTGAGGGGCTGTCAAAACCACCAAGCTGGAACTACTGTTAAGATTGCCAGTAATTTCAGCCCAACTTAAAGCAGAATAGTATTTAATTATTTGGGTAGATATGATTAGTGAGAAGCTAATTTATCTGCCCATCTCGTAGTTTCTGGCAAACGATATTTAGTCAGACAATTGGTTACATAATCGATCGCGGTAGGTAAACTTATTTTATGTCCTACTGAAACATATATTGGTTTAACATTAGCACGCGATCGCAATACTACCCCAATAGTTTCGTTTTTGTCTATTAATTCTACCCAGCTACCTTTTTCTGTTGGCAGTTCTTCATGTTTGCCAATAAATAACGATTTGGCTACGCCGATAGTTGGCAGGTCTAGCAATACTCCTAAATGACAAGCCAATCCCAGGCGACGGGGATGAGCAAGCCCTTGTCCGTCACATAAAATTAAATCGGGAGTGATTTTTAGTTGTGGTAAGACTGCTAAAATTGCCGGAATTTCTCGGAAAGAAAGATATCCAGGGACATAAGGAAAGGCTGTTGGCATACGAGCGATCGCACTTTCAACTAACTCTAATTCAGGAAAACTTAAGACAGCGACAGCAGCTTTGGAAATAGCATAGTTATCTTCAAACCCAATATCTACTCCCGCCACATATTTTACTTTACCCAAGCAATCTTTGGTAATTACTTTTGTTCTTAATTGTTCTTGAATTATTCTGGCTTCTGTTACTGTTTTTACCCAAGGATGAGTAGAAGTTAGCTTCACTTTTAAGAATTATAAATTAGGAATTATAAATATGGTTTTTCCTCTATTTTATCGTTATCAGTAACCCACCGAATTAATGATAGAGGTGGTGCGTTTCACTTTGTTAACGCACCCTGCGAAAGCGATCGCACTCCTTTGAACACAGTCCTTACAAAATAGGCGATCGCACTCTTAAGAACAGGCGATCGCACTTTATAAACCCTATCTCTTACCACAATGCAGGCTTTGATAGAATTAGGGTAAGTCAATAGTCGTGCTTGAATGAATTATGCCAGAGATTGCCAGGTTCTATGGAATTGTGATTAAGGTGTTTTTTGGGGATCACCCTCCGCCTCATTTTCATGCAATCTATGGTGAGTACAATGCCTTAGTGAGCATTGAATCACTGGAAATCATTGAAGGAGATCTGCCAAGTCGCGCTCAGAAATTAGTTCTAGAGTGGGCAACTTTATACCAGCAAGATCTTTTGCAGATGTGGAATACTCAAGAGTTTCGTAAACTACCTCCTCTAAAGTAGACTAAAAATAGTATGAAATGCCCTAGAATTTGCAAGGCAAAAGCAATTAACGATCGCACCTTGGTGATTGAATTCACCAGTCAAGAAGTCAAGACATATGATATTCTCCATCTTTTAGAAAATCCCAGGTTTGCTCCACTTCGTCAACCTGCATTTTTCAAGAACTTTAAGGTTGAGCAAGGGGGCTACGGGATTGTCTGGAATGAAGATATCGATCTCAGTGAGTATGAGCTTTGGAAAAATGGCATGACGGTGGTAGAAGGCGATCTCTCGGTTACTCTGTAGGATGGCAACTCGGTTATTGTATTATTCATAACCGCGATCGCATTACTTTCAACACAGTCTCGACAAAATTAGCGATCGCACTTGGAAGAACAGACATCACACTAAATCGACCTTCCTACATGGGTGATCGCTTTACCTTTAAGATAGTCTCTACAAGAGACGCGATCGCACTGGGGATATTGCCACCGATTTAGCTGCAATTTGAATGCTGTTTTCCAAGCGGAGTGTGCGCGATCGCGTAATTGCCGAATATGGAAATATTGCCAAGATTAGCTCAATCTTCCCTGATAAAACCTACTGCCCCATCGAACCAGCCTGGGATTCTTGCAGTAATACCCCTCAAATTCACAAAATGGATCGATCCGCAAGACAATCTGTAATAGGAGGGCAGATGCTCTTGGATTCAGCCTTTTACATCGATCGCCCCATCCTTGAATCTCTCTGTTACGAAGCCATCCAGCAACCTGGTGCGCTACTCAACATCCGCGCCCCCAAGCAAATGGGCAAAACCTCCCTGATGACCCGCATCCTGGCTTACGCTAAAACTCAAGGCGATCGCACCGTTTCCGTGAACTTGCAACTCGCCGATGCCGATATTTTACACAATCTAGAACGCTTCCTACAATGGTTCTGTGCCAGAGTCAGCAAGCAGTTAGACTTGCCCAAAAGTCGGCGATCCGCTAAGCGGATCGCCGACTTTTGGGATAACTCTTTGGGTAGCAAATCGAATGTCACCGACTACTTTGAGGATGTTATTTTAGCTAACATCGATCGCCCTCTGGTCATAGCGAGCGATGAACTCAATCAGCTTTTTACCTACCCCGACATTGCTCGTGAATTTATCCTCCTGTTAAGAACTTGGTCTGAGCAAGCCAAAGCAAGGGTTGCCGACAACAATCCTTGGCACAAGCTGCGACTGGTGACGGTTCATTCTACTGAGATCCTGATGCCTCCAGCGATCAATCCATCCCTCTTGAATACTGGGCTGGTTATTGAGTTACTTGAGTTCACTCTCGCTCAGGTGCAGGATCTAGCAGAACGGTGGGAACAGGAGATAACCGAACAGCAAATAAAGCAACTGATTACACTTCTGGGCGGACATCCCTATCGCTTGCAGTTGGCGTTTTATTACCTACAGCAGCAAACAATAACCCTGGAAGAACTGTTAGAAAATTCTCAGATTGCCTTGACTATCTATGCAGAACACCTACAACAGCAATGGTGGAACTTGCAATGTTATCCCTATTTGTTGCCATCCTTTACGCAAATCGTCAGACAGTCAAGCCCTGTAGATTGCACCGCAGAGCCAGCCTCCCAGTTGCAACAGATGGGGTTGGTTCATTTACAAAATCTTCAGGCAAGTCTCGCCTGCGAGTTATTTCGTCCGTTTTTCGGCGATCGCCTGTCGTAAAGCTGCGATCGCGCGTTCAACTGAATCGGGAAAAATGATTTTGATAAATATTAAAACGCAAGAGCGAAATTGAAATTTCGCTTTAAGCTTGAATTAATGGACAAAACAAAGCAAATTCTATTATTTCGAGCAAGTATATAAGTATCTAAAAAAGTATCGATGGTTGCACTAAAGTCTATTCAATAATAGACAGAGCAAAATATTAAATTGAAGTTTATCTAGCTGCGCTGTGATATATTTTTTCGTTGGCTTTGACTGACTTAAAGAAATCGACAACAGGGCGAGGATAGTCTACTCCTAATTTAACTCCATAACGTTGCTGTTCTTCTTGAGTTAGTTTCCCAGGCTCTCGCGCTAAAGCACTAGGAAGAGAATTTAATTCGGGTAGCCAATGCTTAATATAATCTGCATTAGGGTCATAATCTTTAGTCTGTTTGGGAATATTAAAATAACGGAATCCACGAGCATCATTCCCGACTCCAGCCGTATAATTCCAGTTTCCCCAATTACTGCAAACATCGTAATCAATTAATAGTGATTCAAACCACTCTGCACCCATTTGCCAGTTAATTCCCAAGTTTTTAGTCAAGAAGCTACCAACATTTTGTCTCCCGCGATTGGACATAAAACCAGTAGCGGCTAATTCTTGCATATTAGCATCAATTAGGGGATAACCCGTTTTTCCTTCTCGCCACAGATCAAATCTTTCCCAGTCTTCTTTCCAGGGAATATCAACGCCTTGTAAACCAGAAGTTTTAAACATTTGATTTCCGTGTTTGGCTGCAATAAACCTAAAAAAGTCACGCCAAATTAATTCAAAAATTAGCCAATAAGTTGAATTATTTTTAACTCTGGTAATCTCGTATTGTTGTACTTGCTCATTAATATATCGCGGCGAAATGCAACCTAAAGCTAACCAGGCAGAAAATTTAGAAGAGTAATTTGTTCCTAACATTCCGTTGCGAGTTTCTTTATATTTTTTGAGACAATCTTCTTGCCAAAAATAATCTTTTAATCTTGCGATCGCGGCTGTCTCGCCTCCTTTAAACTTTAATACTGATCGCTGATCGAAATTGAGAGTTTTTAAACCTAATTCGGCTAAAGTAGGAATTTCTCCTAATTCTATTTCAGGCAAAGGTGACAGTTCTTTGGGTGCGGGTATGGCTTCTTCAATTTCTGATTTACTTTCTACTTGTTTGCGAAAATTGGTAAATAATTCTGGTATTTGTTGAATAGTAAAAGGTAAATCTTCTAATAGATAAAGAGTTGCTTCCCAAAAACTTTTTATCTTAATAGACTTTGCAGACAAGGCTGTTTTTAGAGCTGTTTCTACTTGTAATTCTTCGGCAGTTACTTCTTGGCTGTAGTAGACATAATCAACTTTTAACTGTTCAGCGATCGCAGGTATAATTACTTCAGGTTTACCCTTAAGAACAATTAAATTACTGCCTAACTTCTGGAAAGAGCAACGCAAGTCAGCAATACTTTCTAGTAAAAATTGAGCGCGATAGTTTCCAGTTTTGGGAAATCCAAAAGAAGTTGTGGCAAATTGTCGCTCATCAAAACAATAAACAGGAATAATATCTGCTTTTTGTGCCAAAGCTTGATATATAGCCTCGCGATCGTGAATTCGTAAATCATTGCGATACCAAATTAGAATACGTTGTTGTGACATAACTATCTGGGCAGAATTAAATATGAAATCAATGCTTGAGATAGCTAATAGCTATTAACTTTTTAATAATTAAGTTGATTTATTTGCTCCATCATTCTTTGATAGCCCTGCGTATTTCCATCTTCTATAAGTAGGTGTGCAGCTTTGTGAAAGTCTTTTAAAGCTTTATAGTAACTGTTGATCTCCATAAAGAACCTTGCTCTATTGTTATAAAAATCAGGTTGCTCTGAGTCTATCGCGATCGCTTTATTACAATGTGAATCTAATTGTATAACAGAGTTAAAATCAGCGATTGCTTTTTGATACTCTTCAACGTGAATATAGGAAATTCCTCTATTTAAATAGGTATTTATGGAATCAGAGTTTATTGTGAGCGCACGACTATAATCTTTGATTGCTTCTGAATGACCACCGATAGAAGCAAAAGCATAGCCTCTATTGTTATATGCTTCATAGTTTGATGGGTTAATTTTTATTATTTGACTATAAAAATACTTACAGAAAGAGAATAACTTCAACAGCAATCAATTTTTCAAACTAATTTTTTTTCTTGTATGTAGAGAATAAACGATTAGCTTTTTCGCGATGGCGACGATTTAAAGCATTATTACGAATATCTTCCTCAAAGCTCGCTATTGCCTTATCTAATGTCATATTTAAAGCATCTAACATTAGACAAGCTTCTTTGAGGCGTAATACTGGCTTCTCTCTAGCTTCTATGTCAGGTATTTTGTTACTATTCATGACGAATTCCAATTGCGGTATATAAAAAAAGCTAGTTGCTAGTTGCTAGTAACTAGTGAAAACTATTCAATTGAAAAGTGATAGCTTGTATGGGAACCATCGGGATATAAAAAAGTACAGATCACCGATACTTCAGGATTATATTTAATAATCATTTCTTGTAAACCAGATTCTTTCCAATCACTAATAGTATTAGCGATCAGACTTATTGGTTTGAATTTAATTTGCCAATCTTCTAAAATCAAATTGTCATTATTTAGCTGTCGTAAAATTACTATCGTCCCCTTTTCTTGGAAAATTCTAGATCCCTGACGAGCAATTTCTGCTATTTTAGCGGCATTAGCTTCAATAACTGCTATCTGTTCTGGTGGTAATTCTAAAGGTATAGACATAATTTAAACTTTTATATAAAACTTACCCCACTGTATTTAATATAGAATAATTGACTCTTGATCTTTTTACTTTGATCAATTAATTATGGATGCCAGACAATATGCTCCTGCAACTGAACGTAACCGACAACCTATTTTAGAAGTGCTGACACGGGTGCTTCCTACTGAAGGCAATATCCTGGAGATTGCCAGTGGTACGGGAGAACACGCTGTTTTCTTGGCATCTCATTTGCCATCATGTCGCTGGATTCCATCTGATTTGAATCCTTTATCGCGAGAGAGTATAACAGCTTGGAAAAATTCTAATGCTGTGACTAATCTCGATGAACCGATGAATATTGATGTTACTCAATCTTCATGGATAGCAGAGGCGAAGAAAAAGGAAATTGATGCAATTGTTAATATCAATATGATTCATATTTCCCCTTGGCAAGCTTGTCTTGGTTTAATGGCTGGGGCGAGTCAAATTTTGTCAACGTGTGGTATTCTCTATTTGTATGGGCCATATAAACGCAATGGAAAACATACTGCGCCTAGTAATGCTAGCTTTGATCAGTCACTACGCGATCGCAATTATGAATGGGGTGTCAGGGATTTAGAAGCAGTTATAGAAGTTGCCACAGCAGAAAATTTTAAACTGCAAGAAGTTATTGAGATGCCTGCTAATAATTTATCGGTTATTTGGCAAAAGCTTTAAACCAGAAGACTAATAGTTTTAAAATTGAGTAGCAATATAATTATTTATCTCAACCCAGGTGTTAATTAATAGCCAGCAAATTTTTAAGTATCGCCATTTAAATATAGTATTAAACATAATATTATTAACTTGCATTACAGGAATTATCTTTTTAAAACCTAGTTTTGCGATCGCTGCATCTCAGACAGAATTATTTAATCCTTTAACAAGTAATAAATCCGATCCTTTATTGCCACTGGGTTCAGAAAAACGTCCCTTAACTTCTTTTGAGAAATATAGAATTGAACAAGAAATAATTAAACTTAATAAACAAGCCCAAGCTAAATTAAAAGCAGGAAAGATAAATCAAGCTTTTAATTTTTGGTACCGACAATTAAGATTAACTAGAGCTATCGATCCGTTAAAAGAAGTAGTAAGTTTAGGTAACGTTGGCGCGATCGCCTGGTCTCAAAATCGTGGTATAGATACCCGAATTATTGCTAATCGTTTAACTACTATAGAACAAGAAGCATCGGCTGCAAATAAACTCACTCCCTTACTATCAAATAAATTAGCAGTAGCTTATCAACAAGTTCGTTATCCAGATCAAGCCATAAATATTTATCGTCAAATATTAATTAATAGTAAAAAACGAAATAATCTTGAAGCAATACAAAAGAACCTAGAAGTTTTAGGAAAACTTTATCTAGCAAGATTCGATTATGTTAAAGCCGCTAATATCTACCAAGAATTATTGACTTTAGCTTCGTCTAAAAACAATAAAAATAATCAATTAAATCTTTCAGACAATCAAGAAGAAACTTATCTAAATAATTTAATTGATATTTATAATCATACGTCACAAACCAACAAAGCAATATCAACCAAACAACGTTTAATTGAAAAATATACAAATACGAAAAGAACCAAAAAATTAGCCGAGAGCAAAATAGCGATCGCCCTAGATTATCAGCTTTTAGCCCAACCTGAAATGGCTATTAAATCCTATCAGCAAGCATTTAATAGCGCATCTGCTACACAACAACTAGCCATTGCTAGCGAGGCACTCACTAAATTAGCCGAACTTTATCAACAAAGCGATCGCTCAAATGATGCTCTACAAACCTACGACAAACTAATTAAAGTCCAGAAACAGTCTGATAATTCCTATGGCTTAATGGATACTTATGATCGCCTGGGTCAAATATATTGGCAATTAGATGATTATGCCCAAGCCAAAACTGCATTTCAACAAGGCTTAAAACTGGCAGAGTCTCTAAATTATAAAATCAAATATTTTAACAACCGAATAAATCAAGTAGATTTGTTGTGAATTGTAGCGAACTAGCCCGAAATCTTCAAAGAAAGCTTAAACATTTGTAATTATCAGATGAAGTGCAATCGTAGTAAGCTAAGTAGGCAATATTTATTTGATTAAGCGAAAAGTTTTGATGACGGCTTGTGTACAAGACCTAAATATAAAGCGTAACTTTTAGTGCAATCAGACTGCCTAATCCTAAAGATGACCACGAACACATGAATAATTTTAATTTTTCCAATTTGCTGAAACAAATCTGCTCGAAGAGCTTGTGGGTTGCTATTGCAGTTTTGGCCAATCAAGTAGCTGCACAGGCAAATACCAACAATTTAGACAATTTAAATTTAGCCCAAACTCCTCAATTACCACCAGGAAGAGATGTTAACGATTTGCCTCGCTCTCCTCTACCGAATGGCGAACGAAGACCATCTGTTACACCTTTACCGCCAATTGAAGATTTTTTAGAGTCGCCGCCAAATCAGTTGCCTAACAGTGAGAATAGCGATTCTGACGCAAAGTTTACAGTCAAACGCTTCATTTTCAAAGACAACACAGTGCTAGATGAAGCGGCAGTACAAACAATATTAAAAGACTATCTCAATCGTCCTGTGACTTTCGCTGACTTATTAGAATTAGAGACAAAATTAACTAAGCTCTATACCGACAATGGCTATATCAACTCTGGTGTAGTGATTCCTTCCCAGGATATCAACTCTGGTGTCGTTACCATTCAAGCAATTGAAGGTCAGGTTGAAGATATTAACGTCAACGTCGATGGTAGGTTGAAAGAAGGCTATATCCGTTCTCGTTTGAGCAGAGGCACAAAATCTCCTTTCAACATTCAAGAACTACAAGAAGCACTACAGTTATTACAGCTAAATCCCTTGATTGAGAACTTAAACGCCCAGCTGTCAGTGGGTTTGAGACGAGATCGCTGGGCTTTAGACGTAGATGTTAATCAGGCACAGGCTTTTCGCCCTGTATTGTTTATTAATAACAATCGTACTCCCAGTGTCGGGAGTTTTCAGAGAGGGCTAGAGCTTAATCACAATAACGTTTTAGGTTATGGCGATCGCTTAAATTTTGTCTACAAAAATACTAACGGTAGTAACGATTTTGATACCAACTACACCATTCCCGTAAATTCTCTCGATGGGACAGTTGGGTTGGGGTATCGCTATGTCGATAGCGACATTATCGAAGGCAATTTCGACGATTTAAATATCGAATCCGAGACCAATCAGTACGAACTTACCTTAAGACAGCCAATTATTGTTCGTGCTAATTCAGAATCTACTCAAGAATTAGCCTTGGGATTAGCATTCTCTCGTCAATCCAATTCAACCACCCTAGACGGTGTAGCTTTTCCCCTTTCCCCTGGTGCGCCAGAAAGTGGAGATGATATCGGAGAAACTAAAATTTCAGCCCTGCGCTTTTTCCAAGATTGGACCAGACGCACTCGTAAAGATGTTTTCGCGGCGAGATCGCAAGTTAGTGTCGGCTTGGACTTATTCGGTTCAACAATTAACGTCGGCGCACCAGATAGCAAGTTTGTATCTTGGCGGGGTCAAGCACAGTGGCTGCGACAGCTAAAATCCAATTCCGACATCAATTTATTAGTCCGTTCTGATGTGCAGCTCTCCACTAGCGATCTAGTTCCTTTAGAACAGTTCAGTTTAGGTGGAGTTGAAAGTGTTCGTGGCTATCGTCAAGATGCGCTGTTAGGAGATAACGGAGCCTTGCTCTCTGCCGAAGTGAGAATACCTGTTTATCGCTGGAGTAATGAACAAAGTACCCTCTCCGCAGTTCCATTTATCGATTTTGGAACTACTTGGAGCAATTCTGAAAATGTCGATCAAGATGAAGATACCGCAGCATCTATCGGGGTAGGATTACAGCTCGCTCTGAGCGATATGCTTAACGCTCGTTTAGATTATGGTATCCCCTTAATTGAAATAACCGATAGCAACGATACCCTACAAGAAAATGGTGTTTATTTTTCCGTAGAATATTTTCCTTTTTAATCCTCGTAGTTACCCAGAGTGAATCTAAGCAAGAACGATGAATCCAAAATTAAAATCTAGATGGCTACGCAATTCGATTCAATGGCTTAAGAGTATAGTCGGTTCGATTGGTATTGCCCCAAACTGGAGTAAAACCAAAACCATAGCCGGCTTTATGTTACTAGTTAGTATCGGCTTGACTACAGCAATTGCCGTCCCAGCCATGTCCGAAGATGTAATTGAGTTACAACCTGTAAAGTTGGCTCAAGAAGGTAAACAGTATTACGAAGCAGGTAAATTAGACCGCGCCATTAAAACTTGGCAACAGGCGGCGGCGGCTTATCAAGAATCTGGGGACATGAAGGGCAGCAAAGAAAGTTCCCTCAATGTTGCTACTGCTCAACAAGCTTTAGGTCTTTATTCCCAATCCTGTGAAAGTTTGCTCTTAGCGTTTGACTTGTCAGATCTGACCAACTGTGGCCAAGTTTTAGAACAAGCTCAAATTATCGATCCTCAACTAGAAGGAATCCTGCCCAAGACCAAAGAAGCCCAAGGCAAACTGATTCCGGCGATCTCACCAATCCTTAAACAGCCCGAATCTAGCAATAAAGTTACAGGCTTACTACGTTTTGGCGATTACTTCCGCGAAAGTGGCTATCCTAGCGTTGCCAGTCAAACCCTGACATTGAGTTTGGAGATGACCGATAAAATTGGCAATCCGACGCAGAAAACCGCCACTCTACTGAGTTTGGGAAATGCAGCTAGAGCAATCGCTCTAAAAAAACAAAATCAATTTCCTTCCCAAACAGTTGTGTTAGATGTCATCGCCAACTCTGGTGGTTCTGGTGAATCAGCTTTATTTCCCTATCAGCCCGCCTTTTCTTACTACGAACGAGCCACTGAAGCTGCACCCAATCAAGTAGATGGGCTAAAAGCTGACTTGAATAATCTCAGTTTGTTGCTAGATGTCCAAGAATTTTGGCAAAATGCGATCGCTGATCTGAATAAAAATATCGATTTACTCGAAGTTAACGATCCTAATTTCCTCAAAGAGATTCAAGTAGGAACAGTACGTCTAGAGAAAGAACTAGACGAGCAACTACAGCCAAAAATTGCAGCGGCAACTAGTAAAATTGAACCCGAAATAACCAACTTGCCTCTAACTCGTGCAGGAATCTATGGAAGGATTAATTTTGCTCAAAGTCTGATTCGACAAAAGCAAATTGATCAAGATACAGCTCAAATTTTAGCCACGGCGATTGAGCAGTCTCGTAAAATCAATAACGTGACAGCTCAAGCAGAAGCGATGGGCTATCTCGGTTATCTTTACGAACAACAGGGACAATATTCAGAAGCTCGCCGACTAACCGAAGGCTCACTCCAGTTAGCCCCTACCACCGAATATCCCGAAGTTGCTTATCGTTGGAACTCCCAATTAGGTAGAATTCTGGCAGCTCAAGGTAACAGAAATAATGCGCTGACTGCCTATGAAGCCTCTTTTAATACGATCAAAGCTTTACGTAGTGACTTAGCAACTACCCCTGTAGAACCAATTTTTCGCGAATACATTAGCTTGCTCCTACAAGAAGAACCAACTCCCCCCCAGCTTAATCAAGCTCGTGATATCCTCGAATCTTTGCAAATCGTTAAGCTAGATAACTTCTTCCGCGATCCTTGTTCTGAAGTAGCAGCAGAAACCGTCGCGATTGATGACGTTGATGCTCAGGCGGCAGTTATTTATCCCATCTTGTTACAGGATCGTTTAGAAGTCATCTTAACTCTGCCAGGGCAACCCTTGCGCCATTATGCTACTCAGAATTTAACTCAAGAACAAGTAAACAACACGATCAAGAAGTTGCGTCGTCGCTCTTTAACTAATCCTGGCTTTGCCGAAGCCTTACGCGGTGCTAGAGGCAATCCTCAGCCAGAAGTACAGATTGAAAAAATTCAAAAATCTTTAGAAGAATCCCTCCAGAAAGATATTTTACCCCTAGCCTCAGAAATTTACAGTTGGTTAGTTGAACCAGCCGAAGCAGATTTAAAAGCTAGTGGTGTAAAAACTCTGGTATTTGTCTTAGATGGTTCTTTGCGTAACATTCCTATGTCATTACTGTATGACAAAAAAAATCAGCAATATCTAATCGAAAAAGATTACAACGTTGCTCTTAGCTCGGGTTTACAATTGACAGCTCCTACACCACTGCAAAAACAGCCTATTAAAGTCTTAGCGGCAGGAGTTACTAACGATTTTCCTGAATATCGCTTTCCACCAATCCCTAAAGTAGAAGATGAATTGAAAGAAATTAAAAAAATCTTTGCTAATTCAGAAATTCTGCTGAATAAAGACTTTACGCAAAGCAGCCTGCAACAGAAATTACAAGAATCAGATTTTCCTGTAGTTCACTTAGCGACTCATGGTCAATTTGGTTCTACTTCTGACCAAACATTCATTCTCAGTGGCGCAGAAACAGGTAGTCCTCTAATTAACGTTAACCAGTTTGATAATTTGCTCAGAGTTAGCACTTTGAGACGTTCTCAGCCGATTGAATTACTGGTACTCAGCGCTTGCAACACCGCAGAAGGTGATAGCCAAGCGATTCTTGGTTTAGCGGGTGTGGCAGTTAGGGCAGGTACGCGTAGTACTTTGGCTACTTTATGGGGAGCTAATGATGAAGCTACTGCTAATCTAATGGGCAGGTTTTATACTAACTTGGCTGATGATGTTCAAATTAGTAAAGCTAGAGCCTTGCGTGAAGCACAGTTAACTTTATTAGCAGAAAAAGATTCTCTGTATCGTCATCCTTATTACTGGGCTCCTTTTGTCTTGATCGGTAACTGGTTATAATATCAAATCCGATTAAATGACCCCATTTATCGTAGGGGCGAACGGCCGTTCGCCCCTACCGGGTTTTGTAAGCCAATCTCTACCGACAGCCTTCTAAATTTGTAGGGGTTCGTGAGCTTTGACCAGATATAGGATTGGCAGTTAATCTAATCTTGCCGTTTTCTGAAATAATTCCCCTTGCAGGATAAATTATGCCCATAGAAGTATTAATTCCATTGTTTGGTTGATTAGCAGGATTGTTTTTAGTTACGGGACAAGTATTAAGTAGAGGCGAAGGGCTGTTCGCCCCTACTGGCTCGATCGCATTTGTGGGTAATTCAGTTGTCACCTTGGCGTTATCTACGTCAGGTGAATTGAGATCGAGACGGAGCAAAGCAAAATTAACCTGGGAATCAAAGATAATTAAATTCGGACTTTCGGCATTGGATTGGGCAAGTGCATCATCACCATCAGAAAAAGCCACACTATCCAAATTATTAGTTGCACGAGTAGCCGTAGCCAAGTTTACATTACCGATATTTAAATCATCTTCTATCTTAAATGCGATCGCACCTGGGCGATTACCGATAACCTTAAATTCCAAATTATTGTTGGCAGAAGACCGAGCAGCCGCACTATTATCAACCCTCGCTTCAGCAAAACTGGTATTGTTAGAAACCACCGAAATTGAAGAATTAACATCTCCTACTGTTGCTCTATCGCTATTGAGAGTAATTGCGCCACCGCTACCAATTTCAGCCGCTTCATAAGTGACGTTTACGGTAGAAATTGCCCTCGATGGTCTAGCTGCGGTAGCGACATTAGGATTATTAGCAAAAATCTTACTGGAGTTATTGACAGTATTAGTTAGAGATACCGAAGAATCTAACGAATCTGTATTCAGGCGATCGCCAGAAGTTAAAAAAATCTCTCCCCCAGAGCCAATCTTGGCTTGAGGAATTCTCAGATTAACTTGAGAAACAGCCAGGGTAAGATTGGGAGTTGTTTCTGTATTGCTATTTAAGCGATCGCTCAGTAGTACATTAGAGTTAATCTGACCAGCCGTTAAATTCTTGCCTGCATTGAGGTTAATGTCGCCACCATTGCCTGTGTTCAGTTCTAATACGGCGGCAATAATCGAAAAGTTATCTAGTGCTATAGAATTACTGTTAATTGCGATCGCTGAAGCTGAATTTAAGTTACCGACATTAAGATTATCTCCTGCCCTTAAATTAATCGAGCCACCCGCCCCAGCTTGACCCAAAGCTTGAGGAATGGCAAAAATATTATTCGCTTCCTCGATCGTATCTACTTCTGTAATTAAATCTAAATTAACTGTCGAGGCGCTATTAAAATTACCTGTACTAATATTTCTTTCTGCTAAAAATGCGATCGCGCCACCCTTGCCCGAAGCGACTGTAACCCTGGGAAAGGTTTGCAGATTAGCGACAGTAGTTAATTGGCTATTGGCAGTAGATGAGGTATTAATTTCGCCTGAGACATTAATATCGCTACGAGAATCAATTGCCACATTCCCCCCGTTGCCAATAGGGTTACTAGTATTAATCGCACCTGCGTTAATTGCCCCACTAGCCAAGTCGCTATTAGGTCGATATTGATTAGTGAGTAAAACTGTTCCCCCAGAATTAGTAATCGTACCGCCGATAGTAATATTGCTACCGCTCGATGTAGCCGCGATCTGTGGCGTAATTCCCGTTCCTACTACTCCTGGTATGCCGAGATTATTTGTCCCAGCGCGGATATCTAAAGTTGGTTCAACACTGCCGTCTATATTAACCTGACTGCCATTGGAGAGAGTAATAGTTTCCTGTAGAGAATTAGCGGTTGTATCTGTACCTGTAATCTGAATATCGCCATTAATTACCACACTGCCACCAGCCAAAATATGCAAGGATGCACCTTGATAACTCTGAAAACTGACATCTCCTTGCGATCGCACAATGGGATCCTCAAAACTAATCAAGTCTCCTGCTGTCCCGTCTAATTGTTCGAGGCGGAAATCCCCACCGCTATAGTAGTGGGCATCTCCATTGATCGGGTTATTACTCCGTAACACCAAATCTCCCCCAGAAAATAAACCGCTATTGGGGTGATTTAAAGCCGAAATATCAATATTGCGATCGCCCTGAAGCGATAATTGACTCCCCGCACTAGTAATAAAAGGATTGTTAATAGTATCTCTAATCGTGATTGTGTCTAAAGCTCGTAAGGTTAAATTTTCCCCTGCTTGTAGTTGCCCTTGTAAATCTAAATTACTACCTGCTAAAGTCAAATTGCGATCGCTATTTAAATTCCCCGTACTACTAATATCCCCCGTCGCTCCCCTGAGATTCAAGCCGATAGGTGCATTAATTGTTAACACTGGTGCAGATGTATCCGTTGCCCCAAATTCTGTTCCATCATCAAACAGTAATCCTGGAGCGGTACTGCCCAAAAATGAACCGCCAATATCCAACCTGGCATTGTTACCAAAAATAATTCCTGCGGGGTTAATTAAAAATAAATTTGCTGTACCGTTAGCGCGAATCAAACCATCAATACTAGAGATACTTCCCCCTGTAACCCTAGACAAAATATTTTCAATACTTGCCGCATTATTAAAAAAAGCTTCATTACCAGTCGGGACAGAAAAATCTTTAAAACTATGAAACAAATTATTCCCTGCTTGTCCTCCCCCCGTGATCTCCGCAACCTTGCCCTGCTGTTCCACATTGGTTGGCAAAGTTCCATCGGGGGTGATTTGTCCCTGAGCAGCAGTAGCTATCAGGGAGAGACAAAAAGTATAAAAACCAACTTGAAATAGAGATTGTTTCATTACTCGCGATCGCACCTCTTAGCTACAGGAGTGTTCTTACTAAACCACAGATACTATTGTCTTAGCAATCAATAGAAACTGATCTTCATAATCGGTATTGAACTTCACGGTCAGCCTAATCTTTGCTATCCATACTAGCAACACCCTGATACAACATAAACAAACCGCCGAGCACAATTAATAATGCCAAGACACCCAATACTAAATCCAACGAGTGGTTACTTTCCATTTGCTTTTTGCTTTTTTAAATTCAATTTAAATCTGGAATGATCATATCTTTATCTTCCGTATATCTATAAAAACAATTGATTAAGTCTTGTTTCTTGCTTGCGGTAATCCCTGAGATTTCCCTCAATTCTTTGAATAGTTAAATATATTAAATCCCTGATTTTACTGATTCAGTTTACTAATTTTAAGGATACAAAAGTATAAGGTCAAATTACAAAAATAAGACCTACTAAATCAATAATTAAAAACAATCATGACTTTAAGTATCAATATCGTTGGAAATTCTGCTGTCGAAGGTTCTGCTCTTGCTTCTGCTCCAACTAAACTGACTTTTACAATTTCTCTTTCAGAAGCTTTAACTAGTCCGTTAACGCTTAACTATTCTACTTCTAATGGAACTGCTACTAGTGGTAAGGATTATACTGCTGTTACAAACAAGTTGATTACTTTTGCCGCAGGACAAACAGTTACAACTATCGAGGTAGATATTCTCAATGACGACATTAGCGAAGTAGACAAAAATTTCTTTGTCAATGTATTTATCCCCAAATCAACTCCTGTTTTTAATACTAGTACTACAGATTTGCTAGCAGCTACAGTAGCAGGAACTATTACTGATACTCTGTCTGCTAGCACCACTACTGTTCTAGCAGAAAGTTCAACAACTAACAAAAATACAATTGAAAATTTAACCCTAACTGGTACTGCCGATATTGACGGGACAGGTAATAAATTAAATAATGTCCTGACTGGCAATAGCGGTGCGAACATTCTTGACGGCGCAGACGGTCAAGACACCCTAGATGGAAAAGGTGGCGCAGATATCCTCAAAGGTGGGAATGGTAATGATACTTACATTGTTGCCGATAATGCTGATACGATTACCGAAACTTCAGTTGTCGGTGCTGGTATCGACACCGTTCAAGCTAGTGCCAACTATACTCTTGGCACAAATACAAATCTTGAAAACTTAATTTTGGCTGGAACTGCTACTACAGGTACAGGTAACGAATTAGGCAATTTCCTCACTGGCAATAATTCTAACAACTCCTTATCTGGCTTAGACGGCAATGACACTCTTCAAGGTAATGGTGGAACAGATACTCTCATTGGTGGTTTAGGCGATGACACATACATTATTGTTGATGTCAGCGATACTATTACTGAAGCGGCAAACGCTGGTACAGATACTATTAGAGCGTCAATTGATTATATTCTAACAGTATCTAATGTAGAAAATGTAGAGTTAGTCGGAATAGAAGACTTAGATGCCACGGGGGATACTGGCGCTAATAAGCTAACTGGTAATAGGGGTGACAATACTCTTACTGGTGATGTCGGCAATGATACCTTAGAGGGTGGCAGTGGAGTAGATACTCTCATTGGTGGTTTAGGCAATGATGTTTATGTTGTGAGTAACGCTGAAGACGTTAATGATGTTACTACTGAAGCTGCTAATAGCGATATAGATCAGGTTGATAGTGCCTTTAGCTACACTCTCCAAACTAATCTTGAAAAATTACTTTTGACTGGCACAGAAAGTATCAACGGTACTGGAAATAATAGTGATAATACTTTAACTGGTAACTCAGGAGACAATGTTCTTGATGGTTCGGCTGGTAATGATACCCTCGATGGCGGCTTAGGGAACGATAGTATGTCTGGCGGCTTAGGGAACGATAGTATGTCTGGCGGCTTAGGAAACGATACTTATATAGTTGAAAGTGCTACTGATGTAGTTGTTGAAACAGCAAACCAAGGTACTGATACAGTTCAATCATCCATAACCTATACACTTGGAAGCAATGTAGAAAATTTACTCCTAACTGGTACTGGTATTATTACAGGCACTGGTAACACCTTAAATAATTCCCTCATTGGTAATCAGTCTAATAACACCCTTAACGGTGATGCTGGCAATGACACCCTCAATGGCGGTGCTGGTAATGATAGCCTCGATGGCGGTGCTAACAATGACACCCTTAATGGCGATGCTGGCAATGACACCCTTAACGGTGATGCTGGCAATGATAGTCTTGATGGTGGTCTTGGTGCTGACATCCTCAATGGTGGTGCTGGTAATGATATTTATGTGGTAGATATTCTTGGAGAGGCTACCGAAACCTCTACTCTGGTCACAGAAATAGATTTAGTCAAATCATCAGTTTCCTACACCCTTGGCAATAATCTGGAAAACCTAGAACTCATGGGAACAGATGCTCTTACAGGCACGGGGAATACTCTCAACAACAAAATCACTGGTAATAGTGGTAACGATAATCTTGTTGGTCTTGCTGGCAACGATAGTCTTGATGGTGGTCTTGGTGCTGACATCCTCAATGGCGGTGATGCTAATGACACTCTCAAAGGAGGCGATGGCAACGATAGTCTTGATGGTGGTCTTGGCAATGATAGTCTTGATGGTGGTCTTGGTGCTGACATCCTCAATGGCGGTGATGGTAATGATATTTATGTAGTAGATAATTTCCAAGATGTTGTCAACTCTGATACCCTAGGTACAGATACAGTCCAGTCTTCTATTAGCCATAGTCTAGTCAGCGGTTTAGAACATTTAACCCTAACTGGAGCGGGCAGTATTAATGGTACAGGAAATGAACTAGCTAATACTATTCTCGGTAATAGTAGCAGTAATACTATTGATGGTAAAGATGGAACTGATTCTATCGATGGCGGTAGTGGAAATGATGTTTTGAAAGGAGGGGCAGGTAATGATACTCTCAAGGGCAATAGCAGTAGTGACTTTGATACTTTAATCGGCGGGATTGGTAATGACGATTATTATGTAGACACTACTGAAGATGTAATTATCGAAAAATCCAATGAAGGTGCTGACAAGGTTTTCTCAACAGCTACTACCTATACACTTAGTGAGGACGTAGAACAATTAACTCTTAGTGGTACGGCTAACATTAACGGTGCAGGTAATAGTTCAAACAACACTATTACTGGAAATGCTGGCTCCAATTTTATTGATGGTGGTGCTGGCGATGACATTATGATTGGTGGTGCTGGCAATGATATTTATGTGATAGACAGCACAGCAGATGCTATTACTGAAACCTCTACTCTGACCACAGAAATAGATATTGCTTTTTCTTCTGCTAACTACACTTTAATTAATAATGTCAATGTCGAAAAGTTAATTCTAACTGGAACTGCCGACCTTACAGGTACTGGTAATTCTTCTAATAATAGACTGATGGGCAACGATGGCAATAACATCCTCACAGGTAATGAAGGGAATGATATTCTTGATGGTAGTTTAGGCAATGATAGCTTAGTAGGAGGTGCAGGGAATGATATTCTTGATGGTAGTTTAGGCAATGATAGCTTAGTAGGAGGTGCAGGTGACGATGTTTACTTCATTGACAGTAGTTCTGATACCGTTACCGAAGTATCAAGTGGCGGACTACTAGATACTGCTAAATCCTATATCAGTAATACTGTAGCTTTAGCTACTAATGTTGAAAACTTAGTCTTGCTAGGTACTGACAACCTTACAGGTACTGGTAACACTTTAGCTAATCGTATTACTGGCAATAGTGGTAATAATGATCTTAGAGGTGGTAGAGGAAATGATACCCTAATCGGGGGTTCTGGTGCAGACCAATTCTCTTACAGCAGCGGGAATACTGATTTTGGTTCAGATCACATCGTTGACTTTAATCGTAGCCAAGGAGATAAAATTGCTCTGGGTAAAACAACTTTTAATCTAACAAGTAATACTGGCAATGGTTTTAGTAATGCTAGTGACTTTGCTATTGTTGCAACCGATGATGATGCCATAATTAGTTCTAGTTCTGCCACAATTGTCTACAATAGTACATCTGGTGAGATTTTCTACAACGCTAACGGTGCAACACTGGGAGGCGAATCGATTGTGACAACTTTGGACGTTAACTCTAATTTTGCGTTGACTTCCCTGTCAGCTTCGGATTTTACAATTATCTAAATAGATAGTCGCATCGCACTTTTGACATAGTTAAGAGGCTACGGTACAACGCCGAGCCTCTTTTTTGTTGCTTTAACAAAAGTATAGCAGTCGAACTATAGATTAGAAGAGTACATTTAACGTAGGGGCGTTTCGCGTTGGCGTAGCCTTCTCGGAGAGTAACGCCTTATTTTGAGCAAAGAAACTCAAAATAAGGAACTTATGTGGTCAAAAACAATTCAAAACAATTAGTAATCTTTTTTTATCAATTTCTGTTAGCGATTATGCTTACCGCTATTTTTACTTTGCCTAAACTAAATAAAATTTGTACTCGTATTGCCAGCAGTAGCATCTTAGCGGCAATAGGATTGATGTGCGGATTAGTTCCACAAATATCTCATCGACCACTATCTATCTCCTTTACTACTTACGCCTATGCTCAAGAATATACCAAACAAGAAGCTGAAAATTATGCCAACGCAGGTTATAAAGTAGAGCTACTTAGACAACAAATATATCAAGAAATTAAAACTATTATTAATGAGCCACCGCCAAATATTGTTTGTAATCAACAAGAAACTCTTCAAGCTTTAAACAGTAATGTTCGGAGAATGGCCGATCGCTATTGTAGTGAATCTCGCCAAATTGTTCAAAATCATAATTTAACTATTAATCGATTTAATCAATTAAAAACCTATTACGATCGCGGCGATGATTTCTATGAGCAGGTGCAAAATATTCTAATCAAAATTCAAAACTAATTAAAGTTATTAATCATCAAAGAGAAGACAAGTTTATTCCTCTTCTCTTTACACGATCTAGACTTTAGCCATATCCTTAAAGCTAATTTTTAAATAATCATCCTCCATTTTGGCTCCCGATGGTTGTAATGCAGCCAAAGCTTGGGGGAGAACTAAATTACGACGATGATTGCCAATTCTAACGTTTAATTCATCTCCAGTTTTGTTTAACTGAATTTGCTCTTTGGGAATTCCTGGTAAATATAACTGCAAGCTGTAGTTGCCTGCTTCTTGAGTTATTTTAATCGTATTTTCTTGGTAATAAACCTGGGTCGGGTCTTCGTCTTTATACAGAATTTCTTTGAGTTTTTCTAAAGCTTCCATGCCGCACATTTCTGTCGGAAATAAGGGAGCTTCTTTGACAGGCAAAGGATGAAAATTATCGTAAATTTCCTGTTTATAAACGTCTTGATTCTCTTTCCAACGTGTGAAAAAAGGATCGTTAACTTCATCAGGAATTATCCGATTAGCTACAACTAAATCCGTCGCCACATTATATAAACTTAAGTAAGCATGAGCGCGTAAAGATTCCTTAATTACCATCTTTTCAGGGTTCATTACCAAACGTACTGAAGTTATAGTATTATCCGTTAAGACTTTTTCTAACGCCTCGATTTGCTCATAAAACTCATAAGGTGCATCCATTACTTCGTTGTTGGGGAGAGAAAAACCCGCAATGGGTCGAAAGAATGGCTCAACCAAAGGTCTTAAAGCTGCGGACATTCCCTGTAAAGGCTTGTAAAAACGTCTCATGTACCATCCCCCCACTTCGGGAAGACTCAAGAGCCTTAAAGCCGTCCCCGTAGGCGCAGAATCAATAATTAGAATATCAAAATCCCCATCATCATAGTGACGCTTCATCCTCACCAAACCAAAGATTTCATCCATTCCTGGCAAAATTGCCAATTCTTCGGCTTGAACTCCATCTAAACCCCTAGCCTGCAAAACTTGGGTAATATAACGCTTAACGGCACCCCAATTACCCTCTAATTCCCTTAGAGCATCAAGTTCTGCTCCCCAAAGATTAGGACGCACCAGTTGGGGATCGTGTCCCAACTCCAAATCGAAACTATCAGCTAAAGAGTGAGCAGGATCGGTACTAAGTACCAAGGTTTTATAACCCAACTCAGCACAGCGAAGACCAGTTGCCGCAGCGACAGAGGTTTTCCCCACTCCGCCTTTACCAGTCATTAAAATTACACGCATAGTAAAGTTTTAATCCTAAATTAAAAATAGTTACATTACTTAACTATTCTATTATTGTGACGCTTTTTGACCCTAAAAGAAATTTTGCCGCAAAACATTAAAAGGAGAAATATGCCAGCGATCGATATGGGAGATAATTAAATTGTCTTCATTCACTTTTAATTCACTCCAGCCAGGAATGGATAGACGGGGTTTCCAGGGAAGAGGGGTAGTCATCTTGAGCGTCCACTCAGTTTTGATCATCTGCCCCTCCCTGTTGAGATCATGAACTTCCATCTTAATATCTCCAAAAAAGCTACCAAGAAATCCGATCATTTTCTGGTAACGTTTTACGCCTCTAAATTCATTGAGGGGGTCTTTAAAATAAACATTCTCAGCATAAATACTGTACGTTTGAGCGTGAGGAAATTTATTGTAGTCTTCTTTTAAAATTTCCACGAGGTCGTATTTTTTCTGTTGATTGGTCATTGGTTATTGCTTATTCTTCATTCCATAAACGCTCTAGTTGAAACTTCCAAGCTGCTAAAAATTGCCCTGTTTGTTCTGGATCTTGATCCATACCACCCATTACTCCTTCTTGGTAAAATCTATCTAGAGTTTGATAGGTAGATTCTAAACTTTGTCCTTGAGATTTAGCCGCTTTGACGATTTGTCTAATTTGTTTTTCAATTAATTGATTAAATGATGGGGATAAACCCTTTTCGACCAAAGAAACTAAAGATGCGATCGCATTCGTCAAATCCTCTTGGGTTAAGCTCTCCAGGCGATGATGGTAGACACCCCACAAGACATCTTGTCCCAGAGCGTAACGAACTTCTTGAGTCGTATCGAAGTTATCTTCTAACAATTGAGGTAATAAAGATTGGGCTTCATTAGCTGAGGCGATGGGAGTTAATAATCTCAGCCAAGAATGATCTTCAGATAAGATTACTAGTAAGTGTATTTGAGAATTTTTAACTTGCCAAACTTCAGTCGCATCATGTTGAATATCTTCCGCTGCAAAAAGCTGATCAACAATAAGAGATATTTCTTCAATTTTCATGTTTAATATTAAAAATATCAGGTTGATTGTGGTTTACTTTAAAACAGTCTAGTAGTTTTTAGTAGTTTTTTCTTGATGGTTAAATTGCGATCGCTTTCTCAATTAAATCACGATACTTATCTTGTTCATTGTCATTGGATGGAGCGAGCGATTCAGCTAGCTCAAGCCGCAGGAGAAGCTGGAGATGTTCCCGTGGGAGCAGCGATTATTGATGCTCAAGGAAACTTAATTGCCCAAGCAGCCAATCGCAAAGAAAGAGATAAAGATGCCACCGCCCACGCCGAAATTCTAGTCATTCGTGCTGCTAGTCAAATTAAGCAAGATTGGTATTTAAAAAACTGCACCCTCTATGTCACTTTAGAGCCTTGCCCTATGTGTGCAGGAGCGATCATTCAGTCACGGTTGAATTTGCTAGTCTATGGTATTGACGATCCTAAAACTGGGGCTATTCGCACAGTCATCAATCTTCCTGATAGTGCTTGTTCTAATCATCGACTGACAGTCATCGCCGGCATCAAAGAGTCTAACTGTCGTCAACAATTGCAAGATTGGTTTGTTGAGAAAAGAAATCGATAAGAGTAGATTTTAAACTCTTCCAAAAAAACTGTCCGTGTTATGGTCAATCAAATCTGTGTTAGTATCACCTTTAGGTAGTTGAAATTTTTAAACCCTCTTAACACTACCCAAGGGAGTAATGAGAATTGTACTAATCTCTCGAAATTGTGAGATTAATGATTCCTGGTAATCCCGCTCCCTTAATTTGACCTAAAATGAGGGTGGATATTCTACACTACCCTCGTTATCCCTATTATTACTACCAACTATAAAAAACTCACCGCGCAGTCACCGTAAGCGTGCAAGTGTAGACTAATTCTGAATTGCTACTGCAGAAATTCATCAGTTGATTAACGCCATATCTACTGTTCGTATAAAATTTGTTCAAAACAAACCTGTCCTACTTCAATCAAAGTATTTTCAGCAGTTTTGTCGGTTGCTGATTTTGCGGTTAATTGTTTAAATTCCTCAAGAGTATACTGGTTTTGAAATTCTTTAATAGTACAGCGACACAATGTTCGTGCTTCAGTTGCTTCCAATCCTTCTCCCATAGAAGTTTGTAAACATTCTTGGGAATAATCTTGAACAAATTCTGGTGGATATGTCTCAATAGCATTTGAGCTAGGAGTATTTTTTGCCACTGCGACACTACCTATAGTGAGAAAAGATAGTACTAGTAAAGAAGAGTAAAAATGTTGCATAGTGATCTGATCTCCATTTTATTGACGCTCTCGCCGATAACATACCCTTGTAGTATAAATCGGGAGATTCTTACTTCGATGGGACTTGATCAGTTGTAGATTTTTCACGTCCACAACTGAGGGACTAGATGGGGCTAAAGCCTTAGATGCGGACAAGTCCTTTCTCTCACACCAAGTTTAATTTAACTTTGTTTGAGAGCAAAAACTAATACTCAACCAAATTGATAATCGGTAAATTAGGGAGACTTTTCCTACCGCCTAAAACAGTTAATTCGATTACAAAAGCAAAACCAATAACGTTTACTCCCACTTGATCTAATAAATCGGCGGTGGCTTTTGCCGTTCCCCCAGTTGCAATTAAATCATCGACGATTAATACCTTTGCCCCAGATTGGATGGCATCTTGGTGAATTTCTAGCTTATCGGTGCCATATTCCAAGTCATATTCCACAGAGTATACGGCTGCTGGGAGTTTACCTGGTTTGCGTACTGGGATAAAACCCGCGTTTAATTGATAAGCCAAAGGCGTACCAATAATAAAACCCCGCGATTCCATGCCGACAACATAGTCTGGGCATAAATCTGCTTCGTGACATTTTTGTACCAGAGAATCAACTGTATAACGCAATCCTTCTGGATTACTAAGCAAGGTGGTGATATCTCGAAAGATAATTCCTGGTTGAGGAAAATCGGGAATATCGCGAATTAGAGATTGTAGTTCCATAAACAAAAGTCAATAAACTAGGCTAGATTTATTGTTTATATAAATAGCTATGGCATCATAGCACCAGAGATTAATTTATTAATTTGTTATTCTCAACAAAGAATAAATAATTATGTGTAGCTAGAATATGGGCTTAATTTTATAATGAGTCAATCCGCATTTTTTACATCCGATTCTCATCCCCCTGTTGAGAGTAAAGCTTCAATCTTAAATACTCTACCAGACATTTCTATCCCATCGAGGGGTTGTTCTCCTCATACCCAACAACAAATTGATCTACTTTTGTTAGCTCTCGAAGCTTTAGAATTGGGGGCATCGGAACAAATGCTGGCGATCGCCCGAAACTTAGAAGTAGATCAGATTATTAAACATCGTGTCAATCTGTGGCGTTTACGCTGTAGTAACCCTTGGCGACGTTCCTATACCCGAGATTATTTGAGTCTAGACCAAGCTAAGGCTTTAGTGATTATTGCTAGTTATCGAGCCAAAGACTTGATGGTAATTATTAGACAATTACTGTTAGCAGAGCAACAAATGCGAGAGAAACGTCTTCCCGTCGATAATCATTTTCGTCTCTCGGAATATTTAGAAAGATTTCGCGCTCATTTTCGCAGTCGGATGAATCCTCGCCGTGCTAAGGTATCAGCTTATATCGCATCGGAAGAGCAGTTAAATCAACTAGCTTTATCGTTATTAAATAAGCTGTTGTTCTGTACAGGAACTAGAGGAATGCAGAGAGTTTGGTTTAGTTTGTTCGATGGAGAAGTTGGATAACATGAATATCAAACGACAATACAGTTTGCCCAGCTGTAATTTGATCTTAGAAGGACTAGAAGATTCTGCCACAGAAAACGTTGATATTTTAGACGGACAATCCCCAATGTCTATCTTGATTAATGCTGAGTGTAATTTTCTGAGTTCTAATCAACAGTTGAGCGGTGGCAGCGTTTTTTTAGAAAATTTAGCTAAAGCTGTAAGCAATTACGCTCAAGGTTTTTTAAGCGGCTTACCTCATCCCCAACCAGAAGCTACAGAATATCCCCAGGTATCGGTAACCAAAATTGACAACAACCATCTACATCGTTTGATTGTTGAACCTGAACCAGGCAGCCCAGAAGCAAAGACGGCAATTGAACTAACTACGATCGAGTTGTTTGACTTAGTAGATGCGATTGATCAGTTTTATGTCGATCGTCATACCTTGCCAGATATGTCCTTAGAATTGCAGTCGGTGAGTAAACGTCATCGTCAACCAGAGCAGCCTCTAGTAGAAAGGGCAACTCCTGCTGCTGTTGGAATAGCAAGCTTGGCATTAGCCGCAGTGGCTTTCTTTTTGATTCCTCCCCCAGAAATACGGGAACCAAAACCTGAGTTAAAATCAGCTCCGACGGAAACTATACCTGTCAAACCTGAATCTGTACCACCAGGTACAGCTCCAAATCCGCCTCGAAATAATTCAGAAGCAAAATAAACCAATTTGATTTGATTGTAATTTTGGCGATCGCATTTTTTTGGCGATCGCTTTATGGGAAAACTTTATTTAAAAATAAGAACTGCGGGTTTGTCTTTAACTTGGGTTTCGAGGGGTTTTACTTTTTCAACAATCTTAATAAATTGCTCGTAGTTAGGGATGGGAGCATTGAAAATATAGCCAGCATCTCCGATAGTGCTGGGAGCAGCTTCCTTCAGGGCTGCTACAATTTGCTGTTGAGATTCTGCATCTATTGAAGATTGGAGTAACACAACACCAGGAGGAGCTGATCGGGTTGTGTGCAAAATCCGCAATCCCTTTTGTTCAAATTCATGATGGTAAAGCTGAAAATCAGTTTCCGATAAAGCTCCGGCATCTACGGTTTCTTGAGAGAGCCATTGCAAAACAGTTTTCGGCGTTGGGGCAAAACGCACTTCCTTGAGAGTCAAACCATATAAGTCATACAAAGGCAAGTAATATCCAGCCGCCGAACCAGGTTGTCCCAAAGCTACAACGCTATTACTAAGGTCGGCAAGACTTTGAAACCGACTGTTTTTGCCAACTACGATTACAGAACGTACATTGCGTAAACCTTGCATTGAGAAGATAGGAAAGTAATTTTTCTGACTTATTGCGATCGCAGCTAAACCAGGAGGAGCAAAAACCATCGACCAAGCTCCACGTTTAACCTGCTCGACGGCCGTCAGTTCATTGAATGCTGGCTCTAACTCCACGAGGGATTGAGTTTGTGTTGCTATATAATTTTGAAAGTTTTCATACTTTTCTATAGAGCGCGCATCTGCATCGTAACTCACGACTCCAATCACAAATTTTTCCCAAGAGGGTGATCTAGAAGCACAACCGATGGCTAATACTATTCCTAGTGAAATTAACAACAATACTGTTAATAAACGACGATAAAAATACATGAAATTTTTTAAAGTTTGAGATTAAATTTTATCAAAGTATATCTACAATGGAAAGTGGATTAAGATCATTTGACAATATATTTAATTATTTATTTTTTAGCTAATACTAAAGAATAAATAAATGGGAGTGAAGAGCAACTAATTGAAATTTGGGAATATCAAAAAAATTCATGTCTAATGCAATAGAAGGCAAAGCCGAAATTCCAACTGGTACGATGATTGACAATCGCTACCTAATCCAAAAAGTTCTGGGACAGGGTGGATTAGGACGAACTTATTTAGCTTGTGATACTCATCGTTTTCAAGAACTCTGTGTTCTTAAAGAGTTTGCTCCACTGGGTTCGGGACAATACGACTTAGAAAAATCTCGAGAACTATTTAAAAGAGAAGCTCAAATACTGCATCAAATTGCCCATCCTCAAATTCCTAAATTTCTTGCCTGTTTTGAAGGAAAAGGTCGTTTATTTTTAGTACAAGAATATATCAAAGGAAAAACCTATTCTGCAATCTTACAAGAACGTCAAAAAAATAATCAAGTTTTTCAGGAATCAGAAGTAATTAGATGGTTGATGAATATATTGCCAATCCTCGAATATACCCACAAATTGGGCATTATTCATCGAGATATTTCTCCAGATAACATTATGATTATGCAGCCAGAAGGTCAAACATTACCAGTATTGATTGATTTTGGTGTGGGCAAGCTGACCAACATCGCTCACGAACAAAACCAACTTAAGTCTAATAATAACGATTCCTATGTAGGAAAAATGTCTTTTGTCGGCAAAATTGGTTACGCTCCTCGAGAACAAATTAGCATGGGTATCTGTTCTCCTCGTAGTGATATTTATGCCTTGGGAGTTACAGCTTTAGTATTGCTAACTGGAAGAAATCCCAAATCTCTAGTGAACAGTTATTCTCTGGAATGGGAATGGTGTAATTATACACAAGTAAGCCAAGAATTTAAAAAAATTCTTGATAAAATGATTAAAGAAAGACCCCAGGAACGCTATCAGTCATCTAAAGAGGTTTTACTTGATATAAAGCAAAATATAATTGATCGCGATACTTCTATTGTTTTGCCCATTCAAAATAATCAATCTAAATCACCCAAGCTAGCCTCAATTCCTCCTTTTTCATTACCCGAATCTTCTCCGACTTTACCTAATCAAGAAAACACGTCTAGCTCAAAAGTTTACCCACAAAAAACTAAACTTGTTGAGTTTACAGATTTTTTCCAGAAACAACATGGCTCATCAATTAATGACATCAATATTGTTGATTTGACTCAACCTCCAACATCTAAATCTTTGGTCAAATCGGAGCAAAAAAATAGTGATTATGTTCATAATTTATCTAGAAAACAGCAATCTGTTGAACCTAATTTTATTCAACGCTGTCAGAAAGAATTAGCTTATTGTATTGGTCCGATGGCAAGTTTAATTATCGATGAAGTTTTGGTTCAATCTGGCTCTAAGTCTCCAGAAGCCTTTGTCAATGCTTTAGCTGAACAAATTCCAGATACTCAGCAAGCCATCAAATTTAAACGGTTGTTATTAGAGACTTAATACTTAGATTAGATTGGTATTGGATCATTGATCTCGATTAATATTCCTAATTTGACTAATTCGATTCATTGCCAAGGTCAAACTCAATTTCATTCGTTGGAAAGCTTCCGCTAAGTTGCCAATTTCATCTTCAGAGACTTGCTCAAATTCTGCATTCATGTCACCCGTACTGACTTCTTGGGCTATCTTAGCAATTTTTTTCAAGGGGCGAATTACATTACGATTTAATAAATCATTTACTAATAAAATAACGGCAATAAAGATCGAAGAAACAATCCCCATGAGCAGTAAAAATGTCTTTTTCGCCTCATTAAAAACTTTTTGAGCTGGAACTGATATGGTTTGCGCTCCCACAATTTCGTTTAATTTCCAACCATAGCCATTGACTGTACCATAGCGTTCGACAAAGCTTCGGGGGGCAACATCTGGAGTACTATGACATTCCAAACAGCTTGTCTTAGATATTCTAATTGGACGAGCAATATAAAAAATATCGCCACCAGGAATAGAGCGGAAACCGCTGGTTTCTTTTAAATTGCTATTACCGATAAATTTTTCGACTAATACTGTCTCGAATTTATCAGCACTATCGCGTAAATTGGTAGGATTAATCGTAGCTTCTTTATAGAAAAAGTCGCGATATTTGGGATTATTTTGCCGTAGAGTTTCAAAAACTTCTCTAGCTGAATAAGCTGGAATGGTTTCGGGTAAAAACTCAACATCCATACGATCAGCTAGCTCAGGCTGGACTTGATTACTAGTATAGTCCCGCACCGAGTTCATAGTCTCGATTAAAATTAAAGCTTGTTCACTAATTTCATTTTCCGTATTACGTTCGAGAACTACTGCCAAAGCAGTTCCAATACAGGTCAATCCTACTAAAAGAACTAACAACAGTAAAATGGTAAATTTTTTTCTTAATTTCCAACTATTAAATTTAAACATCATATATTGATATTCCTAAAAGTTGTTGATAATTATATTGCTCCTAGGGTAAGGATGAAATCGAGAAAAAATATCTAAGAAAATATCTAAGAAAAAACATTTTGTCGAACTTTATAAGTTATTAATTATAATTTTAATCCATACATTTAAACTTTATTAATAGTAAAGTGAATATTTATCTCGTGAACTTAGCTTGTCTTGCTACTTTAATAACTAAAAACTTAATTCTGGAGTGCGATTTAGAATATGGAGCGTTTAATGGGATAAAAACTTGTATTAGCTAAAATCTATATACTTATATGTATATTTACAAATCTCAATATTAAATAAACCCCGCTAAAATGCCTCAAACTGCTTTAAATTTAATTGCGATCGGAATTTTTACGATGACTCTCTCTTCTTTGTTAGGACCAATATTTAACATTTCTCCTTTTATTCCCGCTGCCGCTACCTTTGGAATTTTGGGTTTAGCCACAGTAGATACTCTTAGTTGGAATAGTCGGGGAGTTTCGTTACTATTAGATTTATTCGCTTCTGCTGAACAACGCCAACGAATTATTAACCACGAAGCAGGACATTTCTTGACAGCCTATTTTTTAGGTATTCCCGTTACTGGTTACACTTTAACTGCGTGGGAAGTTTTAAAAAAAGGACAGTTAGGTAGAGGAGGCGTGAGCTTTGACACGGAGGCTTTGACAGCAAAACCTTTTAATTTAGAAAAAATGCGCCTGACTCTAGATCGCTTCTGTACTGTGTGGATGGCGGGAATAGCTGCGGAAAAAATAGTTTATGGCGATACCCAGGGTGGCGTAGAAGATCGCCAACAGTTAAAAACAGCCTTGATGCTGGCAGGTTTACCAGAAGCAGCTTATCCTCAAAAAGAACGCTGGGCGCAGCTACAGGCAACTAACTTGTTGACTAGACATCAAAAATCCTATGAAGCTCTGATAGCAGTTATGGAACAAAGAGCCTCTGTAGAAGAGTGCTGTGAAGTAATTCAACAACATTGTGATTGTGATGCTGATAACTAGCAATTTAGTGAATCTTGGGTTGACTAAATTCATAGATATCTTGGATTACTTGTACCCAACCATCGGCGACGGACTTTAAAATGAGATCGCCTTTTTCTTGAGAGGCGGCGGTTGCATCTCCCATGACTCCGCTCTTGGTTAATTCCCCAGTCAGCCAAGCAAAAGGTAATTTACCTTCCATGCTTAATAAACTATCGGTTGGTAATCCTTGGGGATATTCGGTTACTGCTTTGTTCATGTTTACCTGTTCGGGTAAAAGTGACAGCATAATGCTAGTTTCGGCATCTCCTGCATGGATGCCATATTCTTTTTCTTTAGCTGTAATTAATTCTCCTGCGATGTGGGGTACTCGCCAAGTAAATAAAGGAAATACGGCAAAGTCTTGATTCTCTTGGTGAATATCCCTGGCGGCTATTTCCATAATTTGAGGTTGTCCACCATGAGAATTCATTAACACTAATTTGCGAAACCCAGAGCGATAAATGCTCAGAGCCATTTCTTTGATTACAGACATTAAGGTTGCTGCACTCAAGGTAATTGTCCCAGGAAAGTGCCAATGCTCATTAGATTTACCATAATAAAGACAGGGCAGGGCATAGGCAGGAATTTGTTCATCCAATTGACCCAAAGCTTTACCTAATACTCCTAAACTTATCGCAGAATCAACCGCGATCGGTAAATGAGGGCCATGTTGCTCGATCGCACCGATTGGTTGAATAATAACTACATTCTCTTTATTAGGCATTTCCTCAATTTCTGTCCAAGTCAAATAAGGAAAATAGCGTTTTGGAGGGATAAAGCCATGCATCATAATACAACGCTTGAATTCTCAATTCTTAATAAGGTTAGATATTTAAGTAACGTAACAAGAATTGATGGTTAACGCTATAATTGCTTCAGTTTTTTTTGTCAAACCCAATAGTTTAATTAGAGATTTTAAATGATTAAAAGCTTAATAAATTTACTCGCTGCTTCCGCTAGTTTTGTAGCTCTGTTATTAGTAGCGAATACTGCTCTTGCTGCTCCTCAAATCACCAATTCCGTGGTGCAAACTCTTGCTCAACCAATCATGGAACAAGTTAGTTTGAATCTACTTAGTCCTTCTTTACAATTAAGTGCTGGACAAAGCAATTCAATTTCCGAATATTTTGGCTGCTCTTGTGCCGCTTGTAGTCAAGCAGCTAGAGACTCGAAGATTGATATCTAATATTTTGTTTTAAATATATATCTAAATAATTAATCATAATAGGCTGAATTTTAAGCTGCGATTACCGCGTAGGGTATCCTTGGCGATGCTCCTTACAAGGGCAAAGCCCACCGACGCAATCTTAGGTTCAGTCTATTTTTTTTGACAGTATAATTACTTACTTTTTTAGTTGCTAATCCCTCAATCAACTATATCTCCTCTATATATTTAACTAGAAAACTTCTTAAACTCTTTAAAAAATAGAGATAAATACCTAGATATAATTACGGAATAATAATTTATGAATACAAAAAAAATCTTTTACCTTAACGGGAAAAGAAACTCATTTTTAATGATGAAAAATCCCCAAGACAATAAAGGAATATTGTTTTTACTTTTAAAAAATAGTATCGTTCAGTTTGCCGCAGGTACATTATCTGTATTTATAATCTTAAAATTAGCCAACAGTATTCCTTATAAGTATATTGAACTATTATTTAAAGCCTTTGGTTACGGTTTTTTTTATTACTTGACTACACCTTTTATGATCTATTGGTTGGCTTATGCAAGCCAAGGAATTCTAACTACTAATAAATTAATGATTACCGTTAGTTTGATGGCATTTTACAGCTACATATTATGGGATTCTTATTTCTTTTTTAAAGATGCAATCGATTTTTTATTATTAAAAACGACTTGTCTAGACTGTATATAGTTAGAAAATATATGGATTAATATCTTTGCCCCTTTAATCAATAGCCATGATAGAATAGCCGAGAAATAAATAAACAAGTTAAACTTTAGCCCAAGCCCTAAATTTGGTAAGACATGGCAGAGGAAACTAGTAAAAACCAAGAGAAAATCAAACCCTCAGCAGATAAGGTTGAAGCTAAACCTGCTGCTAAGGAGACAGCTAGAGAGACAAAGGCTAAAAAACCACCCAAGCTAGAAGATAAACCTTTCAGTGAATTTATCCCAGAGCATTTTGTCCCCTCATTAAAAGAAGCATTGGTTAAGTCGGGCATCGAAGATCTAGATTTGACTTTTGTGCAACAGGGTGTTCCTCTAAAAGGGACAAATTATAATGAGCCTTGTTGGCAGGTAGTTGGGAAGTGGCAACATGGAAACCGTCAGTTTAATCTGTATTTCCCTGATGAAGATATCAATAGCCAAAAAGCTTTCTCCTATGGCACTTATGGTAATAATTCGAGTACCATCGAGTCTTTTATGATTGACGAGAAGAGAGTTACTCTGGAGTTGATGGTGATGTATACTTTACAACGCCTCAACGCTCAAAAGTGGCTGACTAGAAATTAAAGAATTTGAGAAATCTTTTAGAATAGAGGCAATTTACTAATGTATGATGTCTCTATTTTCTGGTGTATTGGCTGGTAAAATTTTACAGAATATTTATCCTGGCTGACTTACTTATTAAAGCAATTTTATGTTGTAATTGGCATAAATATATAATTAGCGTTAACTAATATGCTTGTATACATTTTGTTATTTAATGCAGGAACAGATGGCGAGGGTATCCATACAGTTCAACTTGGCGATCGCAACACTATATTGATGTTTGAAGATCAAGACGATGCACTGCGTTATGCAGGGTTATTAGAAGCGCAAGATTTTCCTGAAGCTAAAGTCGAGGCAATCGATTCAGAAGAAGTAGAGCAGTTTTGTCGTCAAGCCGATTACAGTTGGAAAATGATCGAAACAGGGCAGCTAGAAATCCCGCCTGAAAAAAATGTCGCAGAACTTGACTGGGAAAAAGCAGAAAAACCAGATGCTGCCTCAGCCGAATCTGAGTCTGAAACCGAAGGGATGGCTAACGATGAATTAGAGCGCATTCGTCGTCAGCTAGAAGGACTTTTATAACCAGTAATCTTAAAGTAATAAATAATTTAAAGAATGGATAATTTACAGTCGAGGGGGCATCTTCTGACAGAACAGGTCAACCCCAACAGCCACAATCTCGATAGTCTATCCACTTTAGAAATAGTCGATTTATTTAATCGAGAAGATGCTAAAACTATAGAAGCGATCGCTAATGCTCGAATCCCTTTAGCCAGAGTGATTGAGCTTACCGCCGCAGCGATGAAAAAAGGTGGTAGATTGTTTTATGTTGGTGCTGGTACCAGCGGTAGATTGGGAGTTTTAGACGCAGCGGAATGTCCCCCTACCTTTTGCACTGCTCCAGAATTAGTTCAAGGAATTCTGGCGGGGGGCGCGGCGGCATTGCTTAAAAGTTCAGAAGCTTTAGAAGATCGCCCCAAAGATGGTCAAAATGCGATCGCCGATAAGCAAATAACTGATTTAGATGTAGTCGTGGGAATCACCGCAGGAGGTACTACTCCCTTTGTTCACGGTGCATTACAAGCCGCTAAAGCCAGAGGCGCAACTACAGTAGCCATCAGTTGTGTCACCGCCGAACAAGTCCCTATTGATGCAGATATTGATATTCGCTTGTTGGTAGGAGCAGAGATACTCGCTGGTTCAACTAGACTTAAGGCAGGTACAGTAACCAAAATGGCCTTGAACATCATCTCCACTGGTGCGATGGTACGCTATGGGAAAGTATATGGCAATCGCATGATTGATGTTGCCGTTACCAACGACAAATTACGAGATCGCGCTTTACGCATTATTGGCGAGCTGACGGATCTCAACCGCCAACAAGCCGACGAATTATTAGAACTAAGCAATAAACGAGTCAAATTAGCCCTGCTGATGCACTGGACTGGTTTAGATGCAACAGCAGGAGCAGAACTGTTAATCAAACATCAAGGTAATCTTCGAGCGCTTTTGCAAGATATACGCTCATAATCTGTTTTTATATTATTATTCATCAATACTTTATATCTTCATACAGAAAGTGACTTCTCCCGACGCTCATCTTTCAGATAGAGCGCGGGCTTCTACCCTCGCGAGTAGAGATTTCTGCGTTGCACTTACCTAGATATAACTATCCCTGGCAGTACGCATTC
>Ga0209082_1000091_pt1 | contig 52969 bp, 47 predicted proteins | sample ColdCreekSource_FD_184127 | JGI IMG/M metagenome (GOLD analysis project Ga0209082, IMG submission 184127) | Groundwater microbial communities from Cold Creek, Nevada to study Microbial Dark Matter (Phase II) - Cold Creek Source (SPAdes) (version 3) | ecosystem: Environmental > Aquatic > Deep... | reverse complement strand
GTAAAAGTTTAGTCAAAAATTTCGACCGCACGCTCAAACGTGCCAATGCCAAGCTCCAGCTATGTTTTATTCGGCTGATGCTCAAACGACTAGCTGCCGTCTAAAAAGATCTCAAATGGGTTCTATAGAACTTCTTGGCTTCGGTCTTACTTTCGCTGATCTTGACACTAATCGTAATGGAGTACTTGACAACCCCGATCTAAATGTCTCAATTTCTGGTGCTGACACAACAATTGACCTTTCCAGTAGGTTTGGGAATGCTCTTGGCACTGATACCATTACCGTAGCCAGCGTAACTGGCTTAGACAGCAACGACGTTCTTTTCTTTTTTTAGCGATCGCCCATATAGCATCAACAACTGGCTAACTAGATGTACCCTTATCTATCCACTAATTCTCGAAATCAATGGATGGCGATTTACGATCGCGAGCTAGTTAGTTGCCAAAGCTCCCTCACCGCTTCATCCCTCTCAATCTCAACATCGGTCAACTGCTCCCCAAGGCGATCGCGCCGAGCCTCCATCCCCAAAATCTGAGCAGTATTCCCCTGACCAAATTTATAAGCAATCCTAGTGGACGTGGGCGTAAAAATCCCTACTATTAGCCAAGTTAATCGGTAAATGAATTGAGACCATTTTAATGGTGGTTGTATTTAAGCCAAGCTCCACTAGTAACTTCCCGTTGCTGTTCCAAAGTCTCCAATTGAGATGACAATAACTCATGTTTGCGGTTAGCAGCTTCATAATCTAGCAGGAGAGAAAGAACGCGATCGCCTGTTTCTAATTTCTCCTCTTCCTGCTGCCGCTCAAGTTCAGCCTTAGCAGCAAGTAAATCTGTTGTCTTAATTTCCAGGTCTGCGATTGCGATTCTATCTCGTTGAACTCCACCACCACCAAAGATGTTCTGAATAATATCAACTGGATTAGTCGAGATATAGTTAGTCCACTGTTTCTTTTTGGTGTAATCAATTCGTTCTTCTGTTGCCTCTAACCTTTGGTCAATCAGAGCGATTCTAGATTTTGACTGTTGAAGTTTAGACGAAGATGCGATCGCTCTTTCAGTTAACTGTCCTACACATTCATTACTGCTATTCAGACAGAGAAGCTGCTGCTCTTCTCTTGCTCCTTTCTGCGTCTCTGTCTGATTCGACCATAAGGGTAATTTCGGCTGTGAGGCTGCCATCGGGGGATTGACCAAGCCACTTAATACGCCGAACAGTACCAGCATAGGGAGCTTTAACTTGTGCCAAGGATGCGATCGCATTATCTACCTCATTTAGTTTTGTTTGTACTTGAGAAACCTGAAACTCTTTATCTGCGAGTCTTTGTTCAAATTCAGACAGTTGACGTTGATAGTTGAGACGAGCTTGATTCATCTCTTCGACACGACGAGCAGCGGTTACTGATGCTTCATATTCCTGATATTTCCTGCTGTCTTTAGCACTCTGCATTTTCCCCATTGCTAGCTGATACTCGCGTACTGCGGCGGTGTGATTAAGTTGGAGTTTGGCTAAGTTCTTTTGTTCGTGTTCGAGGACAATCGAATCTAGATTAGGAACCCCGAATAAGTAATCTATTTCTTGTTTTTTAAGTTCAATTTCTGATTCGGCAGATGCGATGGGCGAAGCCCGCGCTCCGCGCATCGCACTTTTAGTCTTTTCTACTGCCGCTTCGTTTTCTAAATAACTGACGGGCGGCAGGGCATTAACCGTTGGCACAGGGGCTGGTGCTAGTGGTGGCGAGATTGATGTAGATTTTAATCTGTTCAGAGATAGCTGTAGTTGTTGCTGTTGTGAAACTAGTCGGGTTTTTTCCGTAGCGCGGTCTGAGATGATTTCGCCTTGTTTAATTGACTGTCCTTCTTTGATTTTGAGGTCTGTTGGTTCGGCTACTTTGACAGTTACGGTGAGTCTTCTAGGCGAAGTATCGGGCGATGCTGTAGTTGTTTGATTCGTTAAGGGTGAACTAGTTTGAGAAATTGCTGGTGATGTACCAGTTACTTTGTTTGTGATGGTTGAAGCAAGGATTATTCCTGCTGTTGCCAGTGCGTAAGGGATAAGGTTACTAAACCAAGTCATAACAGTTACCATTATTGGTGTTCTGTTTCTGTCTTAGTTTATTGACGGGGTTTTGGGTGCGATCCGAAGGGTACACGAAGTGTAATCTGAGTAAGGGGACGGGCGATCGCTGTTGACTTGCACAAAGCACAATCAATTTGGTCAGCCTAATTTTGGCAAAAAAAACAATATCTTAACTGAATTTTAGTCATAATAAGAATATAAGAGCTGTAATTGCCGATTAACTCGCCATTTATCTCCCAAGAGAGAGGTGAGAGTCATGCTAAAAATTCTAATTTTTGGAGCGGGTTCTGTGGGAACGTTTTTAGGAACTAAGCTCCACGCTGTCGGACATCAAGTTCTCCTTTATGGTCGAAGAAAACTAGATAACTTGAGTGATATACTCCCATCGCCTCTCTTCGAGTAGGCGTGGGCTTCTCTACAGCTAATGGTAGCTTTTGAGCATTTTATAGTGACACGATACCCAACGCCACTTTTTTGATTAACAATGCACTCGCATAGTCCCTGTCCATAGATGCTTTACAGATGGGGCAATTATGCCATCTATCAGACAAAGTTTTCGCTACTTTATTTAAGCAAATTGGACAAGTTTGCGAAGTCTTTCTTGGGTTAATTTTAAGAATTTTTACTCCAAGCTTTTGAGCTTGATGGTGCAAAATATCAACAAATTGGGCAATAGCGCAATCAGAAAAACTTTTGTTTAATCCTGCTTTGCGACACTGACCATTTTCAACATACTTCCCATCGACTTTTTTGGCTTTGTTTTTACGACGAAGATTGGCAATTTTTAAATCCTCAATACAGACAACCTCTGCTTTTTGGCAGAGTTTTTTTGCTTCCTCAAAATGCCATTGTTTTCGTTGCCTAGCTATTTTCAAATGCAACTTAGCAATAGCTCGTCGTATAAGTTTTTTCGCCTTTCTACTAAGATTATTGTCTACTAGTTTTCTTTGTAATTTAGCTAGTTTCTCTTCAGACTTTCTTAGATATTTTTGCGGTAAAAGTTGATTTCCCAAGCTGTCAACATATAGCTTTTCTAAACCCAAATCAATCGCAATAGAATTATTGATACTTGCTATGATGTCAGGCTCAAATTCAGGGATAGAATTGTCTTCAGCGATTAAAGTCAAATAGTAACCATCAGCTTTTTTGGTGACAGAAGCCGTTTTGATTTTGAATCCTTCAGGTATAGAACGATGGCAAATGTATTTGATTAAACCTAATTTTGGAAGTTTAATTTTATTATCTATTAGCCAATTATCTTTAGCTTGAGGAAAAGTAAATGTACGATATCTATTGCGTCCTTTAAACCGAGGCTTCCCACTACGTTTGCCTTTTGAATCTCCTTTTATATACCTCTCAAAAGCTAGTTTTACTTCGGCGCGTTTTGTGTATGAAGATTCACACACAAAAGCCGCCGACGCTTAACGCAATCCTGAAGAACTTGTGAATATATGTCCTTATACCAAGGTCTCTGGGTTTTTAATTGAGGCAACCTAGCTGACTGAGAGTGCCAATCAGGATTGTCTCTCAAGATTGGGCTACCTACAGTACAGGCAATTTGACAAAATTCTCCTTGAGGAATTACACAATCAGAGCGATAGAAGAGTCGAGGAGAATGTTGCCATTGCTCCCCTCTCGTCCGAAACCGTGCGTAAAAGTTTCCCTTTACACGGCTACTCAAAGTTGTTGCTATTTGTCTGTTACAGGCTTCTGGCTGCGTTGATTAGTTTAATATCTTCCGCAGTTTTTTCATCGTGGCAGTGACCGTGTAGTAATTGGTAGTTAGCATATACATTTTTTCCATTTAACCTCTTGGCTATGATATGGTCTGTTTCCTGTATATCTCCGTCGCGAATGTACAATTCGCATCTGGTACATTTCCCTTTTTGTTTTTTAAGCAAACTGGCTTTTAGACTGTCCATTTCAGGGTGTCTACCCATTCTGGTTGCCCAATAGCTAAGATTGCCATCATAGGGACTTGCATTGTCTCTTACTTTTACGTATTTATTGCTACATGATGTATCAGAGTGTCTTATCAGATATAGTCCGTCTTCATTCGTTGAAAAACGTATAACTTTTTTTACCTTTGACAGTCACATGATTCCAATATTTCATGTAAGCATTTTTCCAGTTCGTGTTACATCTTCTTCTACTCCAGCTCCTCAATTTATTTTGGAGGAGGTGGTCTTGTATTGGGTTTGTGTTTCAGCACTACGCCTTGTTCAAACATCTTACAGTGCGACAAAATATTTCCTTTGGCTTAGATATCCGTAAAAAACCCCGCAAACTAATTAAGCAAAGGGTAGAAGAACTGTTAGAATTAATTCAACTTCAAGGATTTGGCGATCGCTATCCCAATCAACTTTCTGGCGGACAACGGCAGCGAGTCGCCCTCGCCCGTGCTTTAGCGGTACAGCCAGAAGTCTTACTCCTCGACGAACCTTTTGGGGCATTAGACGCTAAAGTCAGGCAAGAATTACGCAATTGGTTGCGCCGCCTCCACGACGAAGTACATCTCACCAGTATTTTCGTTACCCATGATCGCGAAGAAGCGATGGCAGTGGCAGATAAAATCGTGGTGATGAACCACGGCAAAATCGAACAAATTGGCACTCCCGCAGAAGTATACGACCGCCCTGCCAATCCCTTTGTCATGAGTTTTGTGGGCGAAGTCAATGTTTTACCCCAAACTAGTCCGATCTTTAATACTATTCAGATTACCAACCCTCCCTTGGACTTATTTGTTCGTCCTCACGATCTAGAAATCAGTACAACTCCCCAGAGACAGAAGGTTGCGATTCGCGTTCAACGCATTGTTCACTTAGGCTGGGAAATTCAGCTTGAGTTAGTTTTACCAGATAATGCGATCGTTACTGCGCACTTAAATCGTGATGAATATGCTCGACTTAATCTAGAATTAGGACAGAAAGTTTATCTCGAACCTCGACAGGTCAAAAGTTTTGCGCTGGAACAACACGCTGCTGTTAGACAAGTTCGTTAAAATTTAATCTCAATTTTCGCAATTTAAACTAGATTTTATCGGCAACAGTGTTACGAATTATGTCATTATCCTCTAGATTTTTGCCTACGTAGCTTTACGCAAGGTGACGGTCTAGAGTGATTATGTTATAGTCTGTTTTGAATTAGAGTCAGCCTAATCCCGAATTAATCTTGGCAATAAAGCCAAGAAATAAACGGGAACGGGGGAACCATCTTTGGGGCTTATTTCTATTACCTTTATATAAATGGAGTAGAGAAGGACATCTCTCAGTCCTAGCCCGTCAGCTAACTTCGTCGGCATTGAGAGGAGATTGAAGAGACAGCATTTGAAACATGATTGCTCTCCTCAATATCCTTGGTTGCTAACTGCTCTCTACATTAATTTCGCCCTTGATGCTGAAGAAAATCTAAATTAATCTAGGTTTTATTGGCTATTAAGGCGGCGTAGCTAGTCATCAGGAAAACTAACATTATGTTTTACATTGATATTCAGGATTTCGTACAGCATCTGAAAAACAGCATCAGAAAAATCTTGATAAGACCAGAATTGTAGGCTGTCAATACCAGATCATTGATCATAATTATTTGACCGCTGTTAGGGTGTAAAAGTATAACTACTTAAAAGAAGATTGGTAAAATTAATAGTAGAAGACTTGTTTAATAATGTGGTAGTCCAAGAAACTTAATTAAATTGCGTAGTCAATCAAATGGCTTCTTAACTTTTTTTCTTAGTTTTAAAGACACAATGCGCTTATTTTTATTAGTTAATCAAGCAGAGCCAAAATAAAGCAAAACTTACCCGACTAAATAAACATTTTTAGTCTTTATTTATTCATGAAAACACCTCTTCTAGTTTTAGTCGAAATATTAGTCGTCATCGGCTTGTCTCGCATAATGGGGCAAGTCTGCCGAGTCTTAAAGCAGCCCTTAGTAATTGGGGAAATTATTGCTGGGATTATGTTAGGACCTTCATTGTTGGGTCTAATTTTTCCAGCTTTTGGCGCAGCTTTGTTTCCTGCTGAAACTCTCCCTTACTTAGATATTCTTTCTCAAATTGGGCTGATCTTTTTTATGTTTTTGATTGGGTTAGAACTCAATCCAAAATATTTACAAGGTCAATTAGACATAGCCATTTTGGTTTCTCATGTCAGTATTTTAGTGCCTTTCTCTTTAGGGTCTATTCTCGCCTTATTGCTTTATCCTTTAGTTTCCAGCAACGGAGTTTCTTTTACGGCTTTTGCCCTATTTTTAGGGGCAGCGATGTCGATTACCGCTTTTCCTGTACTGGCGAGAATCATTACCGAGAATAACCTTCAGAAAAGTAAATTAGGCACTTTAGCTCTAACTTGTGCTGCTGTAGATGACGTTACCGCTTGGTGTTTATTAGCCGTTGCGATCGCTGTAACTCGAACTAATAGTGTAGTCGGTGCTATTCCTACCATTATTGAATCCCTGATCTACATCGCTTTCATGATGGTAGTGGTGCGTTGGTTATTAGAAAAGCTAGAAACTCACTACAAACAGACAGGAAAACTAACCCAGCTCTTATTGGCAGGGATTTATATGGGGGTAGTTGTCTCTGCCTTAATAACGGAGTTCATTGGGATTCATCTGATTTTCGGGGCTTTTATCTTAGGGGCAGTAATGCCTAAAAACGAAGGTTTGGTACAAGAGATAGCCGAAAAAACCGAAGATTTTATTCTGATTTTCTTACTCCCAATCTTCTTTGCCTATAGTGGTTTACGTACTCAAATCGGCTTGCTTAATCGCCCTGGATTGTGGCTGTTGTGCGGCGCGGTATTGATGGTTGCTATTGTGGGTAAATATGTAGGAACTTATGTGGCAGCGAGAGTATCAGGCATTGAAAAGCGAGATGCTTCGGCGTTAGGCTGGTTGATGAATACTCGTGGCTTGACAGAGTTAATCGTCTTAAATATTGGACTTAATCTTGGGGTTATTTCACCCTTGCTATTTACGATGCTGGTAATTATGGCTTTAGTCACTACTGTGATGACTTCGCCTTTACTAGAATGGACATATCCCAAACGACTGATTAAGTTGGATCAACTTCAAGAAGAACCAGAAATAGGCGTTGCTCCACAGCCAAGTCTTGCTTATAAAATTTTAGTGCCGGTAGCCAATCCCAATACCCAATCAGGACTATTACAATTAGCTAGTGTCATTGCAGGCGAAAAAAATGCATTGGTTCATCCCCTCAGTTTGATTGAATTAGAAGAAGACTATTTGTACGAAAGTACCCCAGACGCGGCAGAAAAATTAATTGCCAACCGCAAAAGTAGTTTAGAAGATGTAATTAGTACGATTGAACCTGCGACAGTCAGAAAAAATATTGTTTGTCTCGTGGGTATTTCCCACGATGTAGCCAGAGAAACTACTCACGTAGCTGAAACAGAACGGGTTAGTTTGATTTTAGTAGGTTGGCATCGTTCAGCGTTTATCGAGAATCGGCTGGGGGGAAGAGTCGGACAAATTTTAAATAATTCTCCCACTGATGTAGCTGTTTTCATAGATAAAGATAAAGATAAAGGGGAATCCCAATGGAAATCGTTGTTAGTTGCCTATGCTAATAATATTCACGACGATTTAGCCCTGTCTCTAGCTTTGAGAATGCTATTTAGCGATCGCTCGCGTCATTTAGCAATTATTCAGTTTACCCAAGTTAATGCTGCTGAAGAAGGCATCAGTTCTGAATTGCGGCAAACAATTGAATCATTACCTGAAGAAATGCGATCGCGTATTAAAATTACTGCGGTAGAATCTGGAGATCCAATTCAGTCAGTAATTGAGGCATCCTCTTCTGTGGATTTAACTATTGCTGGTACGAGCCGTACTTGGGGTATTGAACGGCAGACTTTAGGGCGGTACACCGATAAACTAGCAAAAGAATGTGCATCTTCTTTGGTAATTACTCGTCGCTATAACGAGGTGTCCTATCACATTAGTTCTTTGCTAGATGAACAGTCAGAAAATTTGAGTCCAATTGAAGCGAGTAATTTACCATCATGAGCCATTTTAGTGCCAAGTCTTTAACCTTTTACGGTGTTGCTATAAGTAGTGTTTTAATACTATTTAAAGTAGTAAGCGCTTATGGAGAAACCAACCTGAACGCTGCTCCTGAAATTGGAGGTATCTATCAAATTGCCCTGAGTCAAAATTTACCTGATTGTTTGGCAGAGCAAAAAGTAAATTTAACCGTTGAACAATCGGGAATTTATCTATTTGGCAATCTCGCAGGTCAATCTGGTGGAGCTAACGAAAAAAATAAAATTGAATTTCCTTTAAGTGGCGACTTTAAGAATCAGGAAATTATTATGTCTGGAAAAGGCAATTTAGCTAATTGTGATTCTGAGCTTCAATTAACTATTCAAGGGCATAGAGAAAAAGATAACTTAATCGGCAAAATTAAGGACAATTCTAGTGGTAGTGAGGGAACTTTTATAGCCCATTACCAAGAGGTCAAATCAGACTCATCTGAAGAACACTAATCAACATTAATTACCTTCGCGGAGCGTAAAGCCCTGTCTCTTTAGAGCAGGGATATAAGCGACCGAAATGTAACATACATTTCGAGCCACGACTCGTGCATTCGCCGTAGGCGCCTGACGGCGACGCGGGGTCACTCGTCAGATTTATCTGGCTGTAAGATATTATCCGTGATGAGGATCATTAATATAAGCTAGCACTACAGAAGTACTAATTTTCCCAGTAGTATCAAACATATAAGAGTTTGTCCACAAGCTAGGTAGTTTCATTAATGCTGGAAACTCTTGTCTAAGATATCTAGATGACCTACCTTTAAATGCTTTGATGACTTGAGATATCGAATGAAACGGATCGTATTCCACCAGAAGATGAATATGATCTGGTGCAACCTCTAAAGCTTTGATCACCCATTTTTTATCATTAGCAACACTGTTAAATATTTCAATACAACGCAGCTTCATCTCTTCATTATAAAGCGTAAATATTCGTTTTCTCCTACATGGTATCCAAACAAGATGAACAGTCGCTAATCCGACTGAGTGATTGTAATGTCTATAAATAGTTTTCATGCCGCTTAATGTAGATACTTGCTTTTTGTCTACAGTTTATACTACCATTTTTAGTATGAAAACCTATTCCTTCAAACTATATCAACATAAGCGAAACAGGTATTTGCATCGCACGATTAATGCAGCAAGTAATATTTATAATCACTGCATCGTGCTACACAAACGCTACTATCGTTTATTTGGTAAGCATTTGAATAAGAATAAGTTGATGAAGCACATGGCTAAACTCCGAAAAAAGAATGAGTATTGGCTATTAGTTGGCTCTCAGGCAGTACAAGATATTATTCAGCGCATTGCGCGTGCCTATCAATTGTTCTTCAAACATCATAAAAGAGGAGTAAGACCACCAAATTTTAGAAAAAGAATTAAATACAAATCAATAACATTAAAACAAGCTGGCTACAAGTTTTTAGCTGACAACCAGTTAAGAATAGGCAAGCGAGTATTTAAGTTTTGGAAAAGTCGAGAAATAAAAGGCAAGATAAAAACTATCACCATCAAACGTAATCCTTTAGGGGAATTATTTGTCTTTGTAGTGACAGATTTTGTAGACAACCAAATCTCAATCATGACGGGTAAAAGTGCAGGTTTTGATTTTGGTTGCAAGACTTTTCTAACTTGCTCTGAAGGATTTGAAATCAAATCTCCATTGTTCCTGAAACAATCTCTCAAAGAATTAAAATTAGCTAGTCGCAATCATTCTAGAAAGAAAAAGCGTTCTCATGGTAGAGAAAAAGCTAGGCAAAATTTAGTTAGAGTACATGAAAAAATAACCAATCGTCGTTGTGATTGGTTTTGGAAACTTGCTCATGAGTTAACAGATAAATATGATTATCTTTTCTTCGAGACACTCAGTCTAAAAGGGATGAAGCGTTTATGGGGCAGGAAAATTAGTGATCTAGCCTTTGCTGAATTTCTCAAGATCCTAGACTTTGTAGCAACTAAAAAAGGAAAAGTGGTTAGCTATATAGATCGTTGGTATCCAAGCAGTAAAGAATGCTCCGAATGCCATCACGTTCTAGATAGTCTGTCATTAGATATTCGCTACTGGATTTGTCCAAACCCCGCTTGTAATGCGCGACATGGACGAGATGAAAATGCCAGTAAAAATATTAAAAGGGCAGGATCTCTGTCCTTGGGGTTAGATGGTGTAAGACAGTCCCAGACTGCAACTGTTGCTCGAACCCTGAATCCCCCTAATTTAATTCACGAAGCCTTAGCATAGTGAATGTATTAGGGGGAGTGGGTCAAATCCGCTAACTCGTATAATTTTGAGATACCTTCAGATTTTCTTCCATGACCACAAAATCTTCTCGCCTAAGCGATAGAGAAAGGAATCGCCGCCAAAAAGTTGCATTCAACTATTTTCATAATTTACCAGGCAGTTTACCAGGCACGATCGCGATCAGAGCCCAAGCCAAGCATCCAGAAATCGTTCTTATTGACTACAATCAAGACCAATTTACCTCCCTCAGCGATCTGACACCAGAAGAGTGTGCCGCTCATCTAGATACGGAATCGGTTTCTTGGGTCGATGTGTCTGGTTTGGGGCATGAGCAAACTTTACAACAACTAAGTCAGGTCTTTAACTTACATCCCCTGGTTCTAGAAAATGTAGTTAACGTCCCTCAACGACCAAAAATTGAAGATTATCAAGACCAATTGGTAATTATTACCCAAATGGTCGTACTTAAAGAAAAAGAACAGGGATTTTGGCTAGAACAAGTTAGTTTTGTTTTGAGTAAACATTATTTATTAACAGTACAAGAAGAACCAGACAGAGATTGTTTTGAACCTATACGCGATCGCTTGCGGAAAAATAAAGGCATTATTCGCTCTTTCGGTGCAGACTATTTAACCTATACCCTCTGGGATGCGATTATTGATGGCTATTTCCCTGTCCTAGAAGTTTATGGCGAAAAAATTGAAGCTCTTGAAGATGAAGTAGTGCTGAATCCAAGCAATCGCACCTTAACTAAAATTCATCAAATAAAAAGAGAATTACTTACTCTCCGTCGCGCCATTTGGCCCCAAAGAGATGCGATTAATCGTCTAATTCGCGATGGTAGCCCTCTGGTTGACCCAACTGTACTGCCCTATCTCAAAGACTGTTACGACCATACAGTTCAAATTATCGATATGATCGAAACAGATCGAGAACTTGCTTCTGGATTAATGGATGTTTACCTGTCGGCAGTTAGTAATAAGATGAACGAGGTAATGAAGTTGCTAACAGTCATTTCCACCATTTTTATCCCTTTAACTTTTGTCGCTGGAGTTTATGGCATGAACTTCAATCCCGATGCCTCACCTTGGAATATGCCAGAATTAAACTGGTATTGGGGTTATCCTTTCTGTTGGGGCGTAATGAGTGCGATCGCAATTATTTTAGTCGCTTATTTTTGGCAACGGGGTTGGTTTAAAAACATTTCTGCAACTAAATAGAAATAATTATGATTCAATTTTTGCTGTGGCTCATGATATTTCTGGTTTCTATCTTAGGTTATTGGACTCAGCCAGTAATGGCTAGACCAGTTAAAACCGTTTCAGCCCCGCCTGCAATCATCGCCTGTTATTCTGGTGGTCGAGAAATTGCCAGGAAAACCATCATCGCAGGGCCATTTGCCGACGAATATAAATTTGCTCACGAAATTAAAGTTTTAGATGCCAAAGGAGAGCATAATTTAAATTTCGCAGGTGGATTGTGCATTATTGATCGCGGTGAGGTAACTGTGAAGCAACAACCAAAATTCAGCGATGAACTTCGCTGTTACTCAGGAGCCGATCAGATCGTTACTTTTGAAGTCTATGGCAGAGAGACAACAGTAGATGAATATGTAGAAGGCAGAACCTTCTTAGCAAAAGCCAGCGGCAATTCTTTTAATTCAGACTCCCTTCATGAATATTTAGTCTTTGGTGGCGGAGCTTGTATTGGAGAAGAGATGTGATCTTTGCTCACAATTTTCTCAATATTTTTGTTTATAACTAATAATGACGGCAAGATTAGAAGACTAAATTAGTTGGAAAAGTTTTAGAACAAAATTTCTGTACAAATCCTGTCTGCAAGTCTCTCAACAACTTAAAGAAAGTACTAACGAGAGGTAGGGTATATGAGTTATACAGCAAAAGCGTGGGAACCCTTTGAAAATCCAATCGGTCTTGATGGGTTTAGTTTTCTTGAGTTTGCAACCCCCAACCCCACACAATTAATCGCTGCGTTCAAGGGTTTTGGCTTTCGTTGTCAAGCAGGCAATGAAGATCAAACCATCTCTTTGTACACCCAGGGTAACGTTAATCTGATTATCAACAACGATTCTAGAAGCTATGCTAAAGCATTCAGCAATAGACACGGTTGTGTTGTGTCTGCTATGGGATGGCGCGTCAAAGATGCTGACTTTGCTTTTCACGAAGTTGTGCGTCTTGGTGCAAAACCCTTTGAAGATTCAAATGAAGACTCAAAAAGCGGATTAGGTCTTCCTGCTATCTACGGCGTTGGAGATATTCTGATTTATTTTGTTGACGAGGAAGGAGAAAAATGGCTTCATAATCAGTTTTTAACTGCCAACCCAGATTATCTTCAAAGCAACTTAGCTGGTATCGAGTTTATCGATCATCTCGATCATTTAGTTCATCGAGGAAATTTACAATACTGGGTCGAATTTTACGAAAAGCTGTTCAACTTCAAATATGTAAAATACTACGATATTCAAGTTAAGATAACTGGCAGCATTTTTAAAGTTATGGCTTCTCCTTGTGGCAAGATGATAATTCCTATTGGAGAATCTGCTAGAGGAAAATCATGGGTTACAGAGTATCTAGACAAAGTTGGCAATGAAGGTGTAAACCATATGGCTTTTCATACAGCTAACCTCTGCAACGCTATTGAGTATATGCGATCGCAAGGACAAACATTTCTCTCAATTAATGACCAATACTACGACTCAGTAGAAAAGCAAATTTTGCAGCATGGAGAAAACCTAGAACGTCTCCGCAAAAACCAGATTCTGATCGATGATAACGATCAGGGATATCTCTTACAGATTTTTACAACTAAAGATCCTGGAATAGAACCGCTATTTTTCGAGTTTATTTATCGCCATGATTTTTTAGGATTCGGAGACAAAAACGTCAAAACTTTGTTAGCAGCTTTGGAAAGAGATCAAGTTAAACGCGGCTATCTGAAAGATACGGAAACTTATGCTGGCGTTTAAAGGTAAGAACCAATGACTTCTTCAATATGATCGTAATTATGGTTTCTTTTTAGAGCCAGCAATTAGAGCCAGAAGATAGTTTTAATAAGTATCAGACGCGATCGCGCCCCACTCGTTCAAGATCATTAGAAGTGCGATTACCGCGTAGGGTAGCTCAATACGATCGCGCTATACTTTAACAAAAGCTAAGAGCTAATAGTTTATTTAAGCCAGGCTAGACAATCCAGTATCAGGAGGTACATCCTGCCAACGACCATTCCCAATCGCTTGTATTGCTTCTGTTAAATTCACCTCACCAGTATAAATTGCACGACCGACAATTACACCTGTAACCCCTAAAGATTCTAGGCTTAATAAACTTAGTAAATCAGTGAGAGAGCTAACGCCTCCAGAAGCAATAATTGGAATTTCAATTGCCTGAGCCAATTCTCTTAAAGCATCGAAATTAGGGCCAGACATAGTGCCGTCTCGATGAATATCAGTATAAATAATTGCGGCTACCCCTTGTTGTGCCATGCGCTGCGCTAGTTCGGTTGCGGCGACTTCGGAAGTTTCTAACCAGCCTCTAGTGGCAACTTTGCCGTTACGAGCATCAATTCCGACAACTATCTGTTGCGGAAACTCACTGCATAATTCAGTCACTAACTGGGGTTGTTCTACGGCGACAGTGCCGAGAATAGCACGTTGCACACCTAAGTTTAGTAATCGCGCTACGGATGTGCGATCGCGCAACCCTCCACCTACCTGTACAGGAATTGATATAGCTGTCGCGATCGCCTCAATAGCCGCCAAATTGACCGTTTTTCCCTCTTTAGCTCCATCTAAATCGACGACATGCAGCCTAGTTGCGCCTTGCTCTACCCAGTTGCGTGCCACTTCTACAGGGTTATCGTTAAATACTGAAGCGCGATCATAATCTCCTTGATAGAGACGGACACATTTGCCATCTAGTAAATCAATTGCAGGGATAACTTCCATAATAATTTTACTAAGTTAACTATTTATCAGCCATTTAAACCATAGGGGAAAATATCCCTCTCCACAAATCAATATTTATTTTTCAAAAATCTACAATGCGATCGCTCATTAAACATTAATTTAAGATAGAAGTTAAACAAAAACTAAATTATCAATTTTAGTATCAATTTTATCTCTTTAATTTTAGTTACCAGTTGTTCCTAAAATACATATAAAATACATCTGTAACGGTTCTCAATTGGATGAAATACAGCCAATACCGTCGTTAATCGTTAATTAGGATGACCTACTACAGCAAATATCAACCAAATGTTTAAAAAAATTAACTGATGACCATTGACGAAACGCTGATATTTCTCAAACAAGTTTTAAAAAACAAACGATTAAACAAAATACAAGAAATAATATTGCGACAATCTTGGGAGGGTTGTTCTTACTCAGAAATTGCTAACATTGCTGGATATGAACTTGGTTATGTTAAAGATGTAGGTTCTAAATTATGGCGATCGCTTTCAGAAGCATTAGGTGAAAAAGTTAGCAAAAATAATTTTCAATTGGTTTTGCAGCGATATCAACTGAATTTATCTGAAGAAAAATATCTACTATTACTAGCAGATACTTCTAAGCCCAGAATAGTTGCTGATCGCTCTAACAATCTTCAAGATTGGGGCGAAGCGATGGATGTTGCTTTCTTTTGGGGACGCGCTACCGAACTAGCCTTTTTAGAAAAGCGGATTATTGATCAATGTTGCCGTCTGGCAGTAATTGTCGGTATGGGCGGCATGGGAAAAACTGCTTTAACTATTAAACTCGCTCAACAAATTCAGACCCAGTTTAAATATTTAATTTGGCGTAGTCTGCGTAATGAACTACCTTTTAAAAATTTAATTGCAGAGATAATTTTATTCCTTTCCCAAGAGCAAAAACTTAATTTACCAAAAACCGTAGACGCTCAAATTTCTCTACTAATGGAGTATCTTCGCTCTTCACGCTGTTTACTGATTTTAGATAATTTTGAATCAATTTTGCAGAGTGGTAAAAATAATGGATGCTATCAGAAAGGTTATGAAGGTTATGGACAACTTTTAAGAAGGATTGGGGACGAAAAACATCAAAGTTGTTTAATTGTTACTAGCCGAGAAATGCCAACTGCGATCGCTAATAGAGAAGAAGAAATTTACGCATGCGTGCGATCGCTGCAATTAACTGGATTGGAAAAAATAGAAGCCGAAAAAATCCTGCAAGCTAAAGGCTTGACTGGCTCTATTGATGAATTTCAGCAACTCATTGACCTTTATACAGGTAATCCTCTCGCTTTAAAAATCGCAGCAACTACGATTAAATCTGTTTTTAATGGAGATATATCGCGCTTTTTCCAAGAAGGTATTGTTGTCTTTGCCGATATTTGGAATTTATTGGATAGGCAGTTCAATCGCTTATCAGTTTTAGAACAGAAGGTAATATATTGGTTGGCGATTAATCACGAATGGACAACCTTAGCAGAACTACGTCAGGATATAGTCCCGACTGTATCTGAGCGAGAATTAGTGGAAGCACTTTTGTCTTTGCAGGCGCGATCTCTAATTGAAAAACACTCTATTGGATTTACTCTGCAACCTGTAGTTATGGGATACGTTAAAGAAAGGTTATTGAGCGATCGCAATTATTGACAAGTCTTTAATCTATTTCAACGAACAAGGAATCAACTCGATATTAATTTTAAATTTATCTACAAAAATAGAAGATCCTTGTGAAGATGCCGCGACCACATTCATTCCCAATTGTCCTTGTCCACCACATGAAGCAGATGCAACAGTCAAATCATCTTGCTCTTGAAACAGAGGATTGCTAGAGGTAAACTTCGTAGTTTTAGGTTCTGGTTCAACTATACCAAGCGCGCTACCAAGAAATGTATAGCTTCTGCTTAAGCTGGCATTTCCGCCCGATGGAACTTCTGTAATTCCTTGGTAAACAAACCGAAATTGGACATTGAAACCACTCGGAATAGTAGTATTAACCCGCAAAACACATCTGTTACGCTTACCATTTGCTGACTGAAAGTCCTGGAATGCGATCGCTAAGGTTCTGCCATCCTCGCCAGTCTCAATAGTACAGCTACCTTGAGAAATTGCTTGTCCAAATTGAATACTAGCTTCTTGAGTCAAAGCTTTCGTTGCAATCGCGTTGACTCCAAGAACTGTAAATACAGACAATAACGCACCAAACTGTTTGAGATTCATTATTATTGTTTAATATTCAAAAATAAATCAGAACATTTTTACTTTTACTGAATAGCAAACTTCATATCTGTTATCTCTAAAGAGCCTCTATTAGTGATTAATACTAAATTAATTCCAAAAACATTTTTTCCCGTACTTGTATAGTTAGTTTTAGGAATTTGATTGGTCAAATCAAACTTAGTAGGACTTGTATAGGTTTTAGATACATTGGTTGGTTGATCGCCTATCAAAATTGATGATATAGCTACAGTTGCTGGTGCTTTTTTTACTTCGCCTTTGAAAGCTAAAGGCACAAGCCTAACTCGCTTTTGAGCATTAGGAGCATTGATTCTAATGATACATCGAGACCGTGATTCTGCGCCTACAGTTATCTTCGATAAAAGTTTAATCTCATTTGTTTTAGGATCGAGACTGACATTACATCCACCAGTAACAGACAATCCAGGCTGGTTTTGTTTTGAAACAGGAATACTGGCCTTTAAATTGGCGTTATCACAACCAAAACCAAGCAAACATATTAATATAAAAAAATGCAGTAGATAACTTAACCTGGACATAATCTATTCTCCAGTTATTAATATTTTATTAATACAAAAAGATTACTAGATAGCAACTTTTGAGTTATTTCTAAGGGGAAATTTTTTTTACCTCCCCTTTAGTTTCATTTTTGAAACTGCCTCTGACTTTCTTAAGTTGTTCGATATATTAACTGCAAGAAACTATATCAATATTAATTTTCACATCCCCAGCATTGAGATCGGCTGTATCAACAAAAATAGAAGATCCTCGTGAAGACGCTGCAACCATATTCATACCTAATTGTCCTTGTCCACCACATGAAGCAGATGCAACGGTCAATTCATCTTGCTCTTGAAACAGTGGGTTGCTTTCTGTAAACTTACTAGTTTTTGATGGTGCTGTAGGTTGACCAAAAGCACCACCATTAAAAATATAGCTTCTGCTTAAGCTGGTATTTCCGCCTGAAGCCACTTCAGCGGTTCCTTGGTAAAGAATCTGTACATCCTGCACGTGGAAACCACTCGGAATAGTAGTATTAATCCGTAAAACACATTTGTTACGCTTACCATTTGCTGCCGTAAAGTCCTTGAATGCGATCGCCAAGGTTCTGCCATCCTCGCTAGCAAGCTGATTTTCAATAGTACAGCTACCTTGAGAAATTGCTTCTCCAAATTGAATACTAGGTTCTTGAGTCAAAGCTTTGGTCGTACCAATGTTGATACCAATGAGTGTAGATACAGACAATAACACACCAAACTGTTTGAGATTCATGTTGGTTATACTCCTAATATATTTAAATCCGTTGAGATGGTCTTAATCGACACTGTAATATTTTGTATTGCCATTGTCAGTCGTTAAAAGTCATTAAAAAAGTCATTAAAAAAGTCATAATTATATTTTTGTGAAGAATAGTAATCAGTAATATAGCGAATTGAACACTTTTTGAGCGCAAGCTTTAATCGCGATCGCGACTATTATCTCTCAGAATTCTGATTACTCAAACAAATATTTTAATGGTCTTGACTATATTTATTGCTGAACTACATCTAAAACGTCTTTGCTATGAAGTGGATAAGCAAACAGATATCCTTGTCCGTATTCGCACCCCAAATGACGCAGCATTTCTAATTGAGTTTCTGTCTCAATTCCTTCGGCAATTACATCTAGGTCTAAGCTGTGAGCTAAATTAACAATTGCTTTGACAATATCATAATTTTTGTTATTAATTTCTGGGCTAATAAATGACCGATCAATCTTAACTGTATCAACAGGTAAATAACGCAAATAACTTAAAGAAGAATAACCAGTTCCAAAATCATCAATACATAGTTTAATATTACGTTCTTTGAGTTTCTCTAAAACTTTAGTGACTGCGGAAGCATTTTCCATTAAAGTGCTTTCAGTAATCTCTAACTTCAAGTCTTCTCCTTTTAAGTTTAAAGACTGCAATAAGCAATCTATCTGTGGTATTAATTCGGGATGATATATTTGAATTCTAGATAAATTAATACTCATGGTCAGAGGAGACTTAGATGTAAAACTTTTTTGCCAATTCACAAGTTGACAACAAGCTTCCGATAATACCCATTGACCAAGAGCAATTATCTGACCAGTTTCTTCTGAAAGAGGAATAAATTTATCTGGTGGAATCGAACCGAGAGAATCATGTTTCCACCTTACTAAGGCTTCTAAACAATTAATTTTACCTGTTGTCAAAGAGACGATTGGTTGATAGTTTAAATATAGTTGTTTATTGTTTATTGCCTGTTGCAGATCATTTTCTAACCGCAGTTTTTCTACGGCGTTATTGTACATTCCCTCGTTAAATAATACTGAGCTTTTGACAAAGTTGATCTTGGCATATTGCATGGCTGTATCTGCAGCTTGCAAAAGTTTTTCTGGCTGTTGATAATTAATATTACTTAGAGCAATGCCAATACTAACGGTCGAACAGACTGTACTCCCTTGTACTTGAAAAGGTTTAATTAACTGACGATAAATATCTTCAGCTTGATTAAGAACATCTTGAGTATTGTTAATGTTTGTAAGTAAAAGCGAAAATTCGTCTTCACTAACCCTCGCTATGATATTTGTGCGCTCATTTAAATAAGCAGTAAGATGACGAGCCACAGCAACTAGTAATTGTTCACTCAGTACGTAGCCCAAACTATGCTTAATACTGCGAAAGCGATCTATACTAATCAATAAGACAGCAAACAAATTTTCTTGACGGTCGCTTTTTTCGTTGTGACGGGCGATCTCGCGACTTAAATGCTCAATAAATAAAGTTCGATTAGGCAAATTAGTTAACTGATCATAAAATGCCAAATGTCTTAATCTTTTTTGTGCTTCGCGGTATTCCTGTCTGAGTACAGCTTCTCTTAATTCTCTCTCTACGGCTGGAATTAAACGCGCTAGTTTTCCTTTAACTAAATAATCATGCGCTCCTGCTTTCATTGCTGCTACTGCTGTGTCCTCACCGATCTTGCCTGAAATAATGATAAATGGCAAGTCTAACTCCAATTTTTTCAGCATATTCAGTGCCGCAATCGCACTGAATTGTGGCATGGAATAATCGGCTAAGACAATATCCCAAGGTTGAGTAGTGTTAAGCGCAGTTTTCATATCTGCCTTAGTGTCGACTCTTTGATGAATAATTTGATAACCGCTACGTTCTAGCTCTAGGGCTAATAATTCCGCATCATCTTCTGAATCTTCAACAATTAAGACTCGCAGAAGTTTACTCATTTAGGACTCCAAAAACAGGGGGAAGCTGATTAACAGTCAACCAATACGTACTTATTTCTTTAACAAAACTTTGTAGTTGTGTAAAGTGTATCGGTTTGCGAATATAACTGTTGCAACCATTAATATAACTGTCAATGAGGTCTTGTGGTTCATTAGAAGAGCTGATTATTACTACAGGTAAAAGTCTCGTCCTCGGATCAGCGCGAATGCGCCGTAAAACTTCTACGCCATTGATCTTAGGTAAATTCAAATCTAGCATGATTAAAGCTGGCATGGAAGTTAAGTCTCGATTGCTAAATTTATCTTCACCTCGTAAATAATTTAGGGCTTCAATTCCATCTGATGCTGTTATCAGGTGATGGGGAATTTTGCCCTGAGAAAAAGCTAGTTTCATCAACTCGCGATCATCAGGGTTATCTTCTACCAATAAAATGTTTTTAATCGACATTAGTTGTTGCTATCCGCACTTCTCGAAAATCAACTATATTTTACTTATTAATAGTTGTTATCGATAGTATCTAATATAAAATATGCCCTATTAATTTTTCAATACCAAATAATAATATTTTAATTAACTTAAATTTTGCATTTTAAATGCTAATCTTACTTTGTTTTGGCTTATTAAATGTTAACTATAAACTAAAAGGGATAATTTTTTACTTGTTGGAATAATATTTATTAAAATTTTTTAGTCAAAATAATCTAAATGCCATAGTTTGGTTGGCAAATATTATGTATATATTAAGTTTACCAAAAATATGTCATTTCATCTCTATGATCAAAAATTTGACTATCGTTTGTCTAAATTACACTAAATTCAACCTAATATCAAATAGGTAATTTTCACTATAGAGGAAGCTAAAAAACAAACGAATCAAAAAAATAATACAATGGTTAATAGCAAAATCAGAAACTAACCATGAGTGATTTTCCCAATTTGACCCCTTACGGATATCAAGTTAGTGCCGAATTGGGACGTAATCGCGAAGGAGGGCGCATAACTTGGAAAGGTGTAAATTTAGCTAATCAAAAAACAGTTGTTATTAAGCAGTTTTGTTTTGCTACAACCGCTTCTAGTTGGTCAGGATATAAAGCTTATCAACAGGAAATCGAAGTGTTACAAAAACTAGAACATTCTCGTATCCCCCGCTATTTAGGAAGCATAGAAACAGACAATGGTTTTTGTTTAATCCAAGAATACAAAAAAGCTTCTAAATTGAGCGATAATCGCCAACTTACTTTAGTTGAAATCAAAAAAATCATTCTAGAGATACTAGAAATTTTAATTTATTTACAACAACACACACCCCCCATATTACACCGAGATATTAAGCCCGAAAATATCTTAATAGATAATTCTTTGAACGTATATCTCATCGATTTTGGGTTTGCTAGCTTTGGTAGTCCTGAAGTTTCTGGGAGTAGCGTTTTTAAAGGAACTCCTGGTTTTATAGCTCCCGAACAAATGTTTAAACCAACTATGGCTTCAGACTTATATAGTCTGGGAGTTTCAATTGTCTGTCTACTAGCCCATAAAGATATCTCAGAAATTCGCGATTGGGCATCGGCAGATAATCCCTATCAAATCAACTTAAAACCCTTATCGCCCCAGTTAAATCAAAAATTTATCAACTGGCTAGAAAAAATGATCGATGCTAAAGCTAGCAAGCGTTTCCCTAATGCAGTAGAGGCTAAAAATGCTTTAGAGCCTTTAGATTTAGCTTTTAGTCCTCGTTCTAATCTTGTTAAGATTAGTGTACCAAAACTTAGTCTTGGAGTTGATCGTACCCTGATTCTAGGTACAACGGCTCTGGTTAGTTTAGGCACAACGGCTGTTCTAGCTATGGATTTTGCTGATAGTAGAATTGAAAAAACTCTGCTAAATACAATAATCGCGATTATTGCCGCCACAGTAGTTACGATAACCGAATTAGGAGCAGCTGCGATCGCTTTATCAGATAAGGAGGCAAAATCTCAGGCAATTGCTTTAGCAGTAATTGTTCCTATCTTATTAGTATCAGTCAGCGGATTTATTTTAGGAATGGGTGAAGCTGTCGCCATAGCAGCGGCGATATCTGTAGCCGAAATAGTTAGTTTGGCTTACTTTTTATTACGACAGTCGCCATTTAAAGAATGGAGTAGTCGGTTAAAAGTAACTTCTTTATTAAGCGCGATCACTTTGGGAGTTGCTCTAGGATTAAAGTTAGTTCTTTAATTTCAGCTTTAATTCCCATTTTGTCGCGGTAACTTTCTGGTGCATTCCGAGATAGAATATTACGGACAAGATACTCCCTCAAAAAACGGTGTTGTGGAGGAGACGGCATTGGATGAATTAAAAGCAGGGTTGGCATTGGCTACAGAAGAAGAGCTGCAACAAATAACGCAAATACTTTTTCGTCGCCGATTTAATCCACTAGATTACTTACAGACTCCCGAACCTCTATATATTCAGAGTCAAGATTGGAATATTTGGATAGACTCTTTAGATCAGAGATTCCGCTATCTAGCAGCGGACGGCATTACAGTGTTGCGAAAACGCACCCAAGAATTATCTTATCGCGATATTTTAATTCAAGTTTGTCACTATCTTAAAATTCCCTACTCTGGAAAAATGGAGACAACAGATATTGAGGCAGAGATTTTTTTACATCTAATAAGTAAAGCCTGGGATAAATTACCAACTCACGAACAAGATTCTTTACAAGAAAAAGTCGGGCGTTCTTTAGCGGCAGCTCATCCTCCTGAACCTTTACCCGTGCAGTTGCAACATAGCCCTTTAAAAATATTACTTAAAGGCAGCGGTATTTTTGCCGTCAGTTCAATTTTAAGACCCTGGCTGCTTAAACACATTGCTAGACAGTTTGCGTTTCATTTTGCTACCTATCAGGCAGCTAAAACAGCCTTACTCAAGGGGGGAACAGTAGCCGTAGCAGGTTTGGGCAATCAATTAGCGTTACAAGCCGCTAAAAAAGGCATGGCCGCAAGTGCAACCCGTTATGGTGTCGCTAGAGGTGCATTTAGCCTTTTGGGACCGATTTTTTGGGGATATTTTGTCGCTGATCTAGGCTGGAAAGCGATCGCAACTAATTATAGTCGCATCATCCCGATTATCTTCACTCTAGCACAAATCCGTCTGACTCGCGGCGACTACTTGACAGTATTACTAAACCAATGACGCAAGTGGGAATTATTGTAGGGTAGGCATTATTCATTTATTGTTAAATGCCCGCCCTACTGTTTATAAACTTCGGGTTTTTTGTGACCAGACTCTGGTTGGTAAACCCCAGATGTAGATAAAGCCTTCTGCTGCTTTGTGATCAAACTCATCATCTGCGCCGTAAGTAGCTAAATCAGGAGCATAGAGCGAATTATCTGACTGGCGACCAACAATAGTGGCGTTGCCTTTAAATAGTTTAATTCGGACTTCACCGCTGACTCTTTCTTGAGTTTTTTGGATAAAGCCATCTAAAGCTTCTTTCAGAGGGCTATACCACAAGCCGCGATAAATTAATTCCCCATAGGTTTGTTCAATTCCACGTTTATATTGAGTAATATCTCCAGTTAAAGTTAGACTTTCTAAATCGCGGTGAGCATGAATTAAAACTAGTAAAGCTGGTGCTTCGTAGATTTCTCGGGATTTAATCCCTACCACGCGGTTTTCGATCAGATCAATGCGTCCGATACCATGTTTGCCTACAGTCTCATTTAATTGAGAAATCAAGGCTACTGGCGCGAGCTTTTCACCATTGATACTTATCGGGATTCCCTGCTCAAAACCGATGGTAACGTATTCTGGTTGATCTGGAGTCTTCGAGATCGCTCTGGTCATGACAAAAATCTCTTCAGGAGGCTCAGTCATCGGGTTTTCTAATGGGCCAGCTTCGATACTGCGACCAAGTAAATTGCGATCAATACTGAAAGGAGAAGATTTTTTTACAGGAAATTCTAAGCCAAATTTTTCCCCATAAGAAATAGCCTCTTCTCGACTCATACCCCATTCTCTAGCAGGTGCTAACACTTTTAAATTAGGGTTTAACGCCATGATACCTACGTCAAAGCGCACTTGATCGTTACCTTTACCAGTACAGCCGTGAGCAACTGCATCCGCGCCATATTTTTCTGCTGCTTCTACCAATAATTTGGCAATTAAAGGACGTGCCAAAGCAGTAGAGAGGGGATAGCGATTTTCATACAAGGTATTAGCTTGAATAGCGGGGAAAGCATAATCTGTAACAAAGCTTTCTGTAGCATCTTCAACTAAAGACTCAACCGCACCATATTTTAGAGCTTTCTTTTGGATTGGCTCTAATTCGTCTCCTTGTCCCAAGTCTGCGGCTAGGGTAATAACTTCTTTGACTCCCCATTCTTCTTTTAGATAAGGAATACAAACGGTGGTATCTACCCCACCTGAATAAGCTAAAACGACTTTTTCTGCGCGACCCATAACTAATTAACCCTTTTTACAACTAATGGGGTATTGTACCGAAAAGCCGACAACTTAAAGCGATATTAAAGGCACAATTTTTTGGGTAAATCATCAAAGCTCTTAGCTCTTAGCTATCTGGTCATAATTTTAAGAACAATAGTTGGTATTTTTACTTGCTGAGGGACCTACTTATGTTTCTATCTAATTGTCTCAGCTTTACCCAGTGGTGAAAAACGAATCTCAATTCTTCTTCTACTCGCATCTGGTTGACGATTTGCTCCTGCGAATTCTCCCGATGGGAGTTGTAATTGAGCCGCAGAATAAGCACGGAATTGGACACCCTTGAGTTGTCCTGTCTGTTGTTGAACTTCCTGTAATTGTTTGACTACTTCCAAGGCTCGCATCAATCCTAAATCGGCATTCGATCCAGGTTTTAAACTATCAATATGTTTTTGCCCTTTGGCTACTTCTTCTAGTTGTTCGTCCAAGTTGCCGCCACCGTAGTTAACTTGACCATCGGTATGTCCAATTATTTCTACGACATAGAGGTTTTTTTGTTGACTAATTCGTTCAATTTTATCGACTAAATCAGTTGTGACATAACCTTTTAATTCTGTGGGTAAGCCTGCACTACCAGACTCAAATTGGTATTCTCCAGAGTCTTGAATTACGACAACTGGAGGGGCAGACTTTAAGCGTTGTACTTCTGATTGTAGGATGTCAATTCTGCTACGACTGCTTTCGTTGCTGCTTAGCAGTAGTTGTTGTAAATCGGCAGAAGTTTTTTTTAATTGCTGAACATTAGAAGTGCTTTCGCCTAATTCATTTTCTAGGGTGGCTAATTCTCTTTGGAGTAATCTAACCTGTCTTTCTGTATCACTAAGATTTTGTTCTGTTTCTTCAGCAGCATACTTGAGAAACAAGGATTTGAATAATGCTAAAAGCAGAAATAAGCTGATAATCATAAAAGCATTAGCCATTAAGTCGGTAAAAGATGGCCAGACATTTAAACTGTCTGTAGCTTCATAGTTGCGGACGTGTCGTTTTTTGCTCATTAGTAATAATTGAGATTTAAAATATTTTAGTGTTCACATTTTTTGCATTTTATTTACTAACCTCGATAGTTCTTGTTGAATTTGCTTTAATCCCGATTCTTCAATCAGATTTTTTTCTTGGCTTAAGTTAATTAAGTTAGTGTATTTTTGATTAATTGCACCAACTTGTTCATTGAGTTCAATGAATTTCTTAGTTAGTCTCTGCATTGAATCTAAATTGTGTTCAAAAGATTGTGTCGATTTTTGTAACACTAAAGAAGATTGAGAAAATTGATTTTAGGCGATCGCAAGATTATTGGTAGCAGAATTAAGTTTTTCAGAGAAACGACTATTATCTAAAATATTAGCGGCTTGTTCAAAAATATCCGCACTATTTTCGATTCTAGTAAAAGCTTTAGTCATTGATGCTTCGATAGTATTACCTAATTTATGTAGCATTTCCTCAAAGTTTTGACTAAACTGATTAATTGCCTCTTCCATCGAACTTGTGGGCTGTATTTTAGGCAAGTAAATATTATCGATATAGTCTTCAATTGCACTCAATAAACTAGATTTAGCAAGATTGGTATTCCAACTTAAATTAATTACAGTTAATAAAGAACTACAAGCGATCGCAATTAAACTTGTAGTAAAAGCAACCCCCATTTCCTGCAAAGGACGGTTTAATTCTTCAACTAAGTTTCTAACATCATTGATGTCAATTTGAGTAATAGTTTGGCTGAGACTAGCCAAGTTAAAAGTAATACCTAAAAAAGTGCCTAATAAGCCGAAAGAAAGTAATAAATTGGGTAAGATACGGCATAAATTATCGATAAATTCGCAGCCTAAAGACATTCCGAAAAAGTAAAATTTTTCTTGACTATATGCACCTTCAATCACGGCCGCTGTATTTATCTGTTCTCGACTATTATTGCTATCGACAAATTTTTGTTCGAGCTTAGTAATAATTTTAGGTGTAGATTCTAAATTAAATCCTCCAAGTAGCTTTCGGGCTTTATTTTCCAAGTAATGCAAATGTCTATAAAGAACATAACGTAATAAAATTGCGATTATGGTTGGCAAAATTACGAACAATAAAGCCGAAATGATTAGATAACCAGGAAGCAAAGCTAATATACTAAATATTTGTTGCATAGTCTTAAAATACGGTTGCTTATTGCTATTTTTTTTAAATTATTAAAATTATATTCTTCTAAATACGAGGAGAAAACTATCTTCAAAAGACTTTTGATTATTTTTTCTATACCATTGTTTTGACTTTTTTACATATTCACTTAATTATTCATTAAATCAAACAAAATAAATATATTGATATTTACAAGCCTTAATATTTCTTTTAACAAAGATTAATATATTATCTTATTAAGAAACTATTAGATTTATTTCCATAATTTTATGATAGCGGCTCAATTTCCCTGGCTTACCGCAATCGTCTTTTTACCTTTCATTGCTGCTCTAGCTATTCCCATTTTTCCTGATAAGGATGGCAAGCGCATTCGCTGGTATGCTCTTGGCGTAGGTATCGTAGACTTGATTTTGATAGTTTACGCATTTTGGAATCATTACGATGTCAGCAATACTGAGTTTCAACTAGCAGAAAATTATACTTGGATTCCCCAATTAGGACTGAGTTGGGCGGTTTCGGTAGACGGGATATCTGCGCCTTTGGTACTACTATCTGGATTAGTAACCACTTTGGCAATGTTGGCAGCGTGGCAGGTTGATCGCAAGCCGCGTTTATTTTACTTCTTAATGTTGGTGCTGTATTCAGCACAGATTGGCGTTTTTATTGCTCAAGACCTATTATTATTCTTCATTATGTGGGAACTAGAGCTAGTTCCTGTGTACTTGCTTGTTTCGATTTGGGGTGGAGAGAAACGTCGTTACGCAGCTACCAAATTTTTACTTTATACTGCTGCCGCTTCCATATTCATCCTCGTCGCAGGATTGGCAATGGCTTTCTACGGTGACAACATAACTTTCAATATTGCGGCACTCGCCTTAAAAGACTATCCACTAGCTTTAGAAGTACCACTTTACGCTGGATTACTGGTTGCTTTTGGGGTCAAGCTGGCAATTTTTCCCTTCCATACTTGGTTACCCGACGCTCACGGGGAAGCTTCTGCACCAGTATCGATGATTTTGGCTGGAGTACTGCTAAAAATGGGCGGATATGGTTTAATTCGCTTGAACATGGAACTACTAACCGATGCCCATATTTATTTTGCCCCGCTACTAATTATTTTAGGCGTAATCAATATCATCTACGGTGGATTTAGTTCCTTTGGTCAATCAAATATGAAACGCCGCCTTGCCTATTCTTCAGTTTCCCACATGGGATTTGTCTTATTAGGCATAGCTTCGTTTACTGATTTAGGCGTTAGTGGTGCAATGCTACAAATGCTATCTCACGGCTTAATCGCCTCCGTTCTCTTTTTCTTGACTGGGGTAACTTACGATCGCACTCATACCCTGTTTATGGATAAGATGGGAGGTATTGGTGAAGCCATGCCTAAAGTATTTGCCTTGTCTACCGCAGGAGCAATGGCTTCTTTAGCTCTTCCTGGCATGAGTGGCTTTGCTAGCGAACTGGCAGTTTTTGTTGGAATAGCAACTAGCGATGTCTATAGCCCTGCTTTTCGTACCGTAACTATTTTCTTGGCGGCGGTAGGATTGATCTTAACTCCAATTTATTTACTATCAATGCTCAGACAGGTGTTCTATCAATCTGAGGCAGCAGCCGTCTGTAATATAGGAACAACTAGAGTTATCAATCCCAATAACGATGCGGCAGTTTGTTTTGGTAATAGTTGTGTCTTACCTGCTGATGCTAAGTTTAATGACGCGACTCCCAGAGAAATTTTTATCGCTGCTTGTTTTTTAATCTTGATTGTTGGTATTGGAGTATATCCTAAACTAGCGACTCAAATGTACGACGTGAAGACAGTTGCGATTAATGCCGAAGTTCGTCAATCTCATACTAGAATTGCTCAGGGATATTCGATACTTGAAGTTTATTAAACCTACGTTAACTTAGTACCAACGGCGAGGCGCATTCCGTTAACAAAATCCCACCCTGACTGAAGGCGTTTACCTGCAAGCTGTACTTCTTTTAGCAGTAATAATCCTGATCCTGTTTGCACTAACGGGCCCAAGTTTTTAATATTCTTGACTATTTCTCCCGGATTGCCTGAAAGAGTAGCTAAGTCTAACGACTGCTGTTGTAGACTGATTAATTCTTCTGGTAACTCTTTCAAGTACTCTTCTGCGACTGGAACTGTAGCGATAATTTTCAACTGTTTGTTTAATTGTTTGTCTTGTAATTGAGCCACGCAATTAGGGAAAAAACCTCGGACTTGATTATGTATTTCCCAGGCACTCAGCGACCAATCAATAGTAAAATCGGACTTGTCGATCAAACGAGCGTGGGTGGCGGCAGAATCATCTTGGGGAATGGGTGTAATTATTTGCTGCTCAAGTTTAAATAGAGTTTCTAGCAGTAAATTTGCTCCTTGATTGGCAAGGACTGCGGCAATTTGATGAGCATTATCGAGTAAACCGATATCTGTCTCAGCTTTGAGTAATATATCTCCCGTATCCATGCCTTGATCCATAAGCATTGTGGTGATCCCCGTTTTGCGATCGCCATTGGCAATACTCCATTGAATCGGCGCAGCACCGCGATATTTAGGCAAAAGTGAGCCATGAACATTGATACAGCCAAGTTTGGGCATTTTTAGAATTTCTGGGGATAAGATCTGTCCGTATGCCACCACGACAAACGCATCGGCTTGAATGGCTTGCAGTTTAGCTAAAGTTTCTCGATCTTGTTTAATTCTTTTGGGTTGCCAAATTGGTAAATTGTGTGATGCAGCAACTTTCTTTACCGACGACGGTAGAGTTTTATTTCCTCTGCCTCGTCTTTTATCTGGCTGGGTAACTACAGCCATTACTTCGATATCTGGATGTTCTAAAAGTTTTTCTAAAGTGGAGACGGCAAATTGAGGAGTACCAAAAAAAACTATTTGCATATTTAAATTTAAATTTTATATAAGACTAAAAACAAGCTAAACCCAAGAGTACCAAAGATAGTATTGCGATTCATCAGCTACGAAAATATATAGAGCAGGTTATCTTTTACTAAGACATTGTTAATCAATTTTAAGTTGATCTGGGGATTTATATTCTAGACAGGGATTTAAAGCCGTGTTAGAAAAATTTCATCAACCTAGATTTTGGTCAAATTTAGGTTATTTATCTATATGTGAATATGAGATTGAAATAACTTAAACTACTGTTGAAGAAATAATTTTACTAGGAATATTAGTAGAGGTAATAAGCGACCGTGAATTTTGTTGATATTATTGTTAAAGGCGGAATCTCCATTTGGCCGTTGCTGTTCTTATCGGTGCTTTCTGTATCAACCATATTAGAACGACTTTGGTTTTGGTCACGAATTTTGTTTCAAGAGCAAAAAATTCTCAATCGCATCATGGAAGCGGCTCATCGTAATTGGGATTTAGTGGGCAAAATTGCCCGAGAACATATTAATCATCCCCTTGGTAATTTTGTCTATTCTCCGTTTAAACTCTCTAATCCTGATCCAGAAATATTTCACTTAGCTTTAGAATCGGCGGCTGACGAACAGTTGGCGAGGATGCGTCGGGGAGACAAACTTTTAGAAGCGGTTATCGCTCTTTCTCCCCTATTAGGGTTGTTTGGTACTGTTTGGGGTCTAATTAAATCTCTTAGCTCAATTCAAATTGGCGACTTGGGTACAGATTCAACCTCTGACGTAACATTAGGTATTGGCGAAGCTCTAATTTCGACTGCTGTTGGATTGTTGGTGGCAATTATTAGTTTGGCTTTTTATCGTCTTTTCCAAGCTTTTTGGTCAAATCAAGTCAGAATTTTGCGTAAAGCGGGCAGTCAATTAGAAATGATCTATCGCCAGAGATGGATGATAGAAGAAGATGAATTAGAGATGTTGGCAACAGACGAAGAATATTCTTTTATGAGCATTAAACCCCCAGAAAACTTTGATCAATGATTAGTAAGCAGTTTATTTTAAAATTTACTAATAAATTTTATGGCATCTAAAAAAAAGTATCGACCTCAACCAATAAGACCTTTTAAACTTTGGGAAGATGATAGCCAACAGAGCGAAGCTAGAATTGAGATTCTGCCCTTAATTGACGTGATTTTCTGTATTTTGACCTTTTTTATTTTGGCAGCGGTAAATTTTTCTCGCCAACAAGCCATTACTCTGGATTTACCCCAGGCTAAAACTGGTACATCCCAGATGCAGGATATTTTGATTGTAACTATTGATGATATCGGTCAATTATACGTTGATAAAAATCAAGTGAGTCGTGCTGATTTAGCTTGGGAAATCAAGAAATATCATCAATCGAATCCTGGTGGCTTAATGACCCTATATGCTGCGAAAAATTCGACCTATCGAGAAGTAGTCGAAGTTTTAGATATGCTGCGGGAGGTAGGAGGAGATCGCGTTGCTTTAGCGACCTTTCCTGAAGGCTCAGAGCCAGCCGTTCAACCCAACCCGATTCCACCAGGCACAAATCCAGCCATACCTGGACTACCAGGTAGCATAAATCCCTATAATCCCAATCAATTCCCTAATCCCCCCAGTCCTCCAAGTCCATAAGGTATATCACAACAATGTCCTATACAACTGAAACCCAAGATTCACCTTTAAAGATGGCATCATCCCCGCAGACCGCCTTGAAGATATTCAACAGCAAGCGGCAGAAAACCAAGAACGTCTCACTGTAGCAGGTTCAGAACTAGAACAATCACGCGATCGCCTTACGGAACAACTACGTAATTACGACAAATTAATTCAACAAACCGAATCAGAAATCGAACAGGCAGGTTTACGCCTACAAGAACAAGAGCGTAGCTATCAAAGTGTTGTCCATTCAGGAGAACTGGCATTGCTAAAAACCGAAGAGCAGCTCAAAAATTTAGAGACTCAAGTTTCTGACCTCAATTCCGAAATCGCTCAAGGCAAAAGCCAAATTGGTTCTTTAAACTTTCAGCTAACCCAGCGAGTTTTAAAAGCACTCGCTAGTGGTACGGTATTTCACTTACCTATCGCTGGGGCGGGCGCAGTCGTACAGTGTCGTTTAATCGATTTTGTACTCGATCCTTTCAAAAAACTATAAAAAGGCGGTTTAGAACTATAAACTACCGACAGTTTGTCTTTTATCTTTGTATCTTTAAAGAATTATAATGAAAATGTGATCGCGCTTTCGCAGGTTGTTTTGAAGCTTGAAACCCAACATTAACTGTAAATATCTGAAAAGCGATCTCTTTACCTTTAAATTTAAAATGCGATCGCGTCCGTTATTCCAGTTTTTATACCAGTGCGATCGCAAGCTATTAATATCTACATAATTATTATTGCTCAAATTTCCCCTGATAATTTTGAAAGGTTTCTCAGATTCTCCTAAATTACTTAAAACTAAAATTGCCTGATTAAAATCTTGTTCTTTAGTATAATTATTTACTGTAACTATCGTTTTAATTCCTGCCTGAATAGCTGCCTGTAATCCATTATCAGAATCTTCAAATACTAGACAATTTTCAGGTAACAGATTCATTCTTTTTAAAACATAATTATAAATATCTGGAGCAGGTTTTTTGGCAGGGACAATATCCCCCGCTGCAATAACTTCAAACCAATCAAGAGCGAGAAATTGTGACAAAAGAACTATAACATTTGATAAAGAAGTAGTCGTTGCGATCGCAAGTCGAATATTTTCTTTTTTTGCCTCTTCAATTAATCTTTTTACAAGGAGTAATACTAATACTAGAAACTGGTTCGGTTCAGTTTGACAATACCATAGACTTATGTGCAAAAATAACTTTAAAATCAAACCCAATGACTTTTGTACGGACGAAGGTTAGTTCGCCCCTAGGACTTTTTACAACCTGGGTGTTGGAGACTTATGCAAGAGGTCTGATGGCTACACAAGATTTTGATAAACCTCCTATTCCTGATGTTCCTCCCAAACGCCAAGTAGGAATGCTCACGGTATTTCGCCTGGGCTTATTTAATATGGGCTTAGGGTTGATGGCCGTACTGACATTAGCCGTACTGAATCGAGTAATGATTAGCGAATTAGGAATTCCTGCAACAATTGCGGGGGGAATTTTAGCTATATCTTTATTTGTTTCGCCTGCTAGAGTTTGGTTTGGGCAACTATCGGATAACAAACCTATATTAGGCAAACATCGTACTAATTACGTGCTGATAGGAACAGCTATTTTTGGCTTGGCTGTATTTTTAGCCGTGCAAACTATGTGGCAGTTGGGCGCAATTGTTCGAGACAATGGTGGATGGTTATGGAATACCCAAACTATTGGCTGGAGCGCATTGCTGGCATTAATTATGGCTATTTATGGTTTGGCAGTTAGTTCCAGCTCCACTCCTTTTACTGCTCTGTTAGTTGATATTTCCGAAGAGGACAATCGCTCTAAATTAGTCGCGGTAGTTTGGTCAATGTTAATGGTGGGGATCGTGATTGGTGGCATAGGCGGCAGTGTTGTTTTTAAGAAAATTGAAGCCTCTGGTGTCACCGCAGGAAATATTCCCTTAGAAACTTTGCAACCACCGATTAACTTTGTATTTAGTTTTGTACCTTTTTTGGTCATTGCCTTGGCTTTAATCGCAACTTGGGGAGTTGAAAAGAAATATTCTCGCTTTTCAGTTCGCAATGCTGCCAATAATCAAGAGAACAGTATCACTATTGGTAAAGCAATTAAGATTTTGACCGCTAGTCGTCAAACTGGAATCTTTTTCTCCTTTTTGTGTCTGCTTACCATTGGTTTGTTTATGCAAGAGGCGGTACTAGAACCCTATGGTGGTGAAGTTTTTGGCATGTCTATCGGCGAAACGACAAAATTAAATTCTTTCTGGGGAATTGGTATTTTACTGGGCTACTCCGTTACAGGATTTTTAGTTATTCCTCGACTAGGTAAAAAATTAGCAACTAAAATCGGTTGCTTTCTAGTTGCTATTTGTTTTGCTTTGATTATCCTTTCTGGCTTTACCCAACAGCCAGCAATTTTGCAATCAGCAATGGTTTTATTCGGTGTTGCGGCGGGTATAGCTACCGTTGGCGGAATTAGTCTCATGCTGGATTTAACTGCTGCCGAAACCGCTGGCACGTTTATTGGTGCTTGGGGATTAGCACAAGCAATGTCTAGAGGTTTAGCAACTTTTATGGGTGGCGTTATTTTAGACCTGGGCAGAACAGTCTTTACTACTCCCTTGAGAGCTTATAGCTTAGTTTTTACTCTTCAAGCTTTGGCAATGATTTTAGCGATTTTGATGCTTGAGCGCGTTGATGTTAGAGAGTTTCAAGAAACCACCGAAAATGCGATCGCAACTGTGATGGAAAGCGATCTAGATGGATAAGTCCAGAAATAGATTATGACAAAGCTGCTTGTTGAGCCTCAACTAACTGCTTAATTCCTGTTTCTGCTAAATCTAGCATTTGGTTTAATTGCGATCGCGTAAAACTATCAGATTCAGCCGTACCTTGGATTTCAATCAGTTCCAGTTTACCATTCATCACCACGTTTAAATCTACTTCGGCAGCTACGTCTTCAGGATAATCTAAATCTAAAAAAGCCTCTCCTTTAATTAATCCTATAGAAACCGCTGCTACTGGTTCAAGCAAGGGAGATTTTTTTAATTCCCCTGCGGCTAAAAGCTTGTTAATGCCATGCGCCAACGCTACATAGCCGCCTGTTATTGCCGCAGTACGAGTACCAGCATCAGCCTGTAAAACATCGGCATCGATAGTAATAGTTCTTTCACCGATCCCTTTGAGATTTATCGCTCCTCTTAAGCTACGCCCAATTAATCTCTGAATTTCTTGAGTACGCCCCGACAGTTGTATTAATTCCCGCGAGTGGCGAGGCGAAGTTGCTCCTGGTAACATTCGATATTCTGCTGTCAGCCATCCTTGACCAGTATTGAGCAAAAATCTTGGTACTATATCTTCGATGCTGACAGTACACAAAACTTTAGTATTACCGCACTCAATAATCACTGATGAGAGGGGATTACTCACAAAATCTAGCTGAAAATTATGAGGGCGGAGCTGATGAGCTTGACGATTATTTAAGCGTTTCCAAGACAAAGTATTATTCCTCAACTACAATTTTCAAGTGTTGCAGATAATTACTAAAAGAGCGATCGTGTGCGATCATTTGTTTACAAGCTTGATATAGTTCTTAACTAACTTAGAAATAAGCCTGAAAATTGCCAAAAGCTTTTTCAGTCCTGCTTTTCAGCTTATTAATGTTAGAAAATATGATCAAAAATTACCTTAACGTAATCGATGTTCACCAAGATTTTTTATCATTATTTAAGATTTTTAAAATTCCCTTCCAAACTCAATTTTTGCTTCTATTGTAGATGATGTAGACAAGAGTGCTTGAGCCAATCTTGTTGAGCTGTACTTTCACAAGAAGTTATATAAAATATTGTGTCCAATTTCCTTCTTTCTCTAACCTTAGCTGCTTTAATGAGTTTCGCTGCTCCAGTTGTTCTAATTGGTATTACTCTAGGAATTTTAGCAATAGTTAGCTGGTTTCCAGGCTTTTTGACGTTGGGTAACCAAGGATTACTCCATATTCTCGAATTTTTGGCTGTTTTTGGTGAAGGCAAGCCTCTTCAAGGAATTGTGACTCTCGGTTTTACGGTCAGCATTGTAGGCGTTCTGTTGGATATACTAAATTTTTATCGGTATCAAAGTTTACGAGATTAGGCAATTAATGATTAACGAGGTTATTTTCCAAGCAACTTAACCGCCCCGATACCGCCAAAATATAAACCCAATACTGCACCAGCTAGTAAAGATTGAGTTAGAGGATCAGTAGAGGGAGTTAGGATTGCGCCCATCACCACAGAACCAAGAATCACATAACGCCAACCTGCAAACATCTGGGCTGACGAAACAATGCCTAAAAACCCTAAAATAAGCTGAATAATCGGAATCTGAAATGCCAAGCCAGTACTGAATAACAGCAGTAAAACAAACTCGAAATACTTATCGATTGACCAAGACTGTTCGACAACATCACTACCGTAATTAATAAAGAAATTAAGCGCGGCAGGAATCAAAGCAATATAGGCAAAAACCAAGCCAACGAAGAACAGAATGCTAGAACCAAATACAACTGGAGCAAGTAAACGACGTTCGCGCCTAGTTAAGCCTGGCAAAACAAACTGAACAATTTGGTAGAGAATAAAAGGGCTGGCTAAAACCATGCCGCTATAACCAGCAACCTTAATCGACACAAAGAAAAACTCTCCTGGTGCTAATTGGAGAAACTTAACTCCCTGTGCGGGGACTTCTAGTAGCTTAACTAAAGGTTTAACTAAGATAAAACAGCCAATAGCTGCGATCGCTACAGCTATTAAAGCATAAAAAATACGCAGCCGCAATTCTTCTAAATGGTCGAATAGAGACATCTCCACTTCGTCAGGGAGTTGATTCAAATAGTTATCTTGTTCTTGATCTTCAATAGAAGTTTCTAGCTCTGATGATGACATAAATAGAGTTTATACGAATTAGAAGTATTGTTCTCTATCTTAAGAATTTACTTTAAAAGTAAACAAGCTGTTAATATTTAAATATTCAGCACGATGGGCAAAACCTGCCCGCGATGCGATCGCATTGAGCTTTTTAGGCAAAGAAAATCTTTTCGCGATCTATGCCTTGTAAAATTCCGACTTCCCCGATGCGCTGTACTGTTTTCGCCATTTTGTCGGCGAAATGAATTACGTAAGGTAAACGACTAAAAGCATAAGCACTAGCTGGATTAAGAATACAAAGACGATCTCTATAGACTTTGTATGAGTCTCCAGAACCCAGGGCTGTTTCAGCCTAGAATGTTAATCTTAATCGACTAACGATAATAACGATCGCTCTCACCAATAATTTGACCGCTACCTGGATAACCGGATAAATAAATTGCTTGTCCTTCTGCTAATTGTTGCGATTCTCCCAATTTAGCTACGTCATATTCATTATTGCTAGTAAATTTAACTACAGCTATATCTACAGTTTCTGATGATCGCCGTATTTGACTATAAAAGTTTTTTGTTACCGCAAAAAAAATGGCACTAACACCAACTGCTGTTATTCCTACTCCGATAATTATTCGACGTAATAGTGAATTTAGTTCTTTTGTTGCTTTTCTTGGCTCGATAACAGTTTTATCTACTCCCTCTAAATCTATTAAAACTTCTCTAACAGATTGATAGCGTTGATGATAGTTAAATCGCACCATTTTATCGATTAAATCGAGGAAATTTGGCTTAAAATTATAGTTATTTTTAGGGAGGCGATCGCGCCAAATCGGATTATAATTTTCGTCATGAGTTAAATTTCCGGGAAAGATACCAGTCAAAGCTTGAATAACTACCATACCTAAAGCATAAATATCACTACAAAATTCTGGTTTACCATCATTTTGTTCTTTGGGCATATAGCCATGAGTACCGACAACAACTGTACTAGTTTGCTTGCCTTGACTATCTATATTTTCGGATTTAATTTTTTCTTTAACTCCTCCAAAATCGATTAAATATATTTTACGATCAACTTTATTTCTAATTAAATTAGAAGGCTTAATATCTCGATGAATGCAATTATTTTGATGCACAAACTCTAAAACTGGTAATATATCTTTTAAAAAATTGATCGTCTCAGTTTCGGTTATTCGCTGTTTATCGTCTAATTCTTGTTGAAAGTTATCGCCATCGATATATTCTTGAACTAAAAAAAACTGCCCTTGTTCTTCAAAATAATCAAAAATCTGCGGTATTTGAGAATGACTGCTCAATTTATGCAAAATTTCAGCTTCTTTTTGGAATAAACGTTTGCCTACTTGAAATTGAAATTCGTCGTCGTATTTGGGAGTAAATTGTTTGACGATATAAATTTTATCGATCAAGCTACTAATATCTTTGGCATAGTAAACTGTAGCTTGCGCTCCTTGTGTTTTAACTCGATCAATTATCTGATATTTATCCCGTAACAGCATCGGATTAACTTCTCCTCAACTCAAGCCGAATTGCGGTTATTTTAATATTGTTCCGTTCGGGACAACCTAAAGCACTATTAATTCTTAGCAAAACCTAATAGTTTGTCAGAAGTCAAGAAGCGGAAAAGTTTTAACGTAGATAATTGTCAGGAGTTTTTGAGCAAAAAAATTTAACCAGATAGCTTGATAGCCAAAAAAAAGCCCGCCTAAGCAGACTTTTATCAGAGGATATTTTTTGCTCAACTCAATTTTTTTTAATCAGCGTTTCGATCGCGGAAACTTGAATATTACTTTGAGGTATTTCTTGAGTAATAATTGCCGATCGCAAAATTGGTGTACTATTAACCGAATCGGTTGCTAAAGTAAACAGAGGATTCGATAAAATTCCTGCTAAAGAAGTAACAATCGCTGAAACTACAATTCCTACTTGCAAAGGACGCATTCCAGGCAGATTCCAGCGAATTTCAGGATAATTCTTCACTGATTCGGACATTTCTTGGGGTTCTTTTACTACCATCATTTTGACAACGCGGATGTAATAGTAAATCGAGATCACACTGGTGACTAAGCCCAACAATACCAGACCATATAGCCCAGCTTGCCAACCAGCCCAGAATAAGTAGATTTTACCGAAGAAACCAGCCATCGGCGGAATACCACCGAGAGAAAGTAAGCAAATACTTAAACAGAGAGTAAGTAGGGGATCTTTTTGATATAAACCAGCATATTCGCTAATTTGATCGGTTCCAGTGCGGAGAGAAAAGAGAATGATGCAGGTGAACGCGCCCAAGTTCATGAAGAGATAGATCAGGAGATAAAAGATCATGCTGGAATAACCATTATCCGTACCTGCAATCAAACCAATCATCACAAACCCAGCTTGGGCGATGGAAGAGTAGGCCAACATCCGCTTGATACTAGTTTGTGCCAATGCCACCACGTTACCCAAGACCAAACTCAGAATAGCCAAAGCAGTGAAAATAAAGTGCCACTGTTCGGTTAACGAACCAAATGCCGTCACTAATAGGCGTATAGCTAGGGCAAAACCAGCCGCTTTAGAGCCTACAGAGAGAAAAGCGACTACAGGGGTGGGCGAGCCTTCATAAACGTCTGGTGTCCATTGGTGAAAGGGTACGGCAGAGATTTTAAAAGAAATACCAGCAATTACAAATACGAGAGAAATTGCCAGACCTAAAGATTGAACGCCATTAATGCCGGCAACGGTTGCGGCGATCGCATTAAGATTTGTTTCGCCTCCTGACAAACCGTAAAGCAGAGAAAGTCCATAGAGAAAAATCGCCGAACTAGCAGCACCAATTAGTAAATACTTTAATGCCGCTTCGTTAGAACGGGGATCTCGCTTCATATAACCCGTCATTAAATATGAAGAAATACTAAGCATCTCTAAGGAAATAAATATCATGACTAACTCGTTAGCCCCAGAGAGAAACATTCCGCCCAGGGTTGCCGTGAGCATAATAGCGATAAATTCCGCTAATGATGTTCCCGATTGCTGGATGTAGCGAATCGACATCGGTACGGTGACAGCAGTAGAAAGGGCTACAATACCGCGAAAGACGATGCTGAGATTATCGCCGCAAAATGAGCCCAAAAATGAGATCGGTTCGGGAGTATTCCATTGTAAGACTAATGCGGCGATCGCTGTTAGTAATCCTGCGATTGCCACGTAGGGTAACCAACGAGAGGCACTACGCCCGACTATTAAGTCTCCGACTAAAATAACCATCAGGGTAATGATGACAATGCCTTCGGGCAAAATCGTCCCTGCATGGAGCTGAGAGGCAACGCTGCTAGAAAAATCCATAAAGTTTTTGGGATTGTCAGATTGTAGATTAGATTGAACAATTATTAAGAAAGCTTTACAAAGGATTGCAACCCCCAAGCTATCTTCTTTCTAAGCTGATTATGTTTTGACTTTGACAGAAGTAGGGTAGAAACTCTTGACTAATTTTGGGTATGGTCAGAAATAGTCTACCGTTTTAGGGCGGGCTGCCTCTTCCTGTAGTGAAATTAAACGCCGACTGAAAAATAATGTTTGTCGGTTGAGGGATTATAACTATAGATTAAGGAATAAACCTCTATAAAAAAATCAACACCTGTTATTTTACTGCGTTAAGCCGATCCATATGTCAACTCTAGTTATTGTCGAATCTCCTACTAAAGCTCGTACTATTCGTAATTATTTGCCTTCAGGCTATCAGGTGCAGGCATCAATGGGTCATGTCCGCGATTTGCCTCCCTCGGCCAAAGAAATTCCCCCAGCCTACAAAGATAAAAAATGGGCAACCTTGGGAATCAATGTAGACGATGAGTTTCAACCAATTTACGTTGTTCCAGAGAAAAAGAAAAAAGTAGTTAAAGATTTAAAAACTGCCCTGAAATTAGCCGATGAATTGATTTTGGCAACAGACGAAGATCGAGAAGGAGAAAGCATTAGCTGGCATTTGCTAGAGATACTTAAACCCAAAGTTCCAGTTAAACGCATGGTCTTCCATGAAATCACTAAAGAGGCGATTCAAAAAGCTCTGCAAGACTGTCGCGAAGTAGATACAGATTTAGTTCATGCTCAGGAAACTCGCCGCATCTTAGATCGATTAGTCGGTTATACAGTTTCCCCTCTGTTGTGGAAAAAGATTTCTAAGGGTTTATCCGCTGGTAGAGTTCAATCTGTTGCGGTGCGCTTATCGGTAACTAGAGAAAGAGAACGTCGCGCTTTTCTCTCTGGTGGCTATTGGGATTTAAAAGCGATGTTGGAACACAACAAAGATCCTTTTGAAGCTAAATTGATTACCCTAGATGGCAAAAGACTAGCGAATGGTAGCGATTTCGATCCTGACACAGGGAAAATTAGCGCAGACAAAGACGTAGTTTTACTTAATGAGACTGAAGCTAATACTCTCAAAGAAAGACTGATCGATAAAATCTGGACGGTTAGTAATCGAGAAGAAAAAGCCGTTAAACGTCGCCCTTCTCCTCCTTTTACCACATCGACATTACAGCAAGAATCGAACCGTAAATTAGGGATATCTGCCAGAGAAACCATGAGTATTGCCCAAAAACTCTATGAAAAGGGCTTTATTACCTATATGCGGACAGATTCAGTCCATTTGTCTGAACAAGCGATCGCAGCGGCACGGAATTGTGTAGAACAAAAGTACGGTAAAAAATATCTTAGCCCCAAACCCCGTCAATACAGCACCACAAGTAAAGGGGCGCAGGAAGCCCACGAAGCGATTCGTCCTGCGGGGGAAACTTTCCGTACTCCCAAAGAAACAGGACTGGGCGATCGCGAATTTAAACTGTATGATCTAATTTGGAAGCGTACTGTAGCCTGTCAGATGGCAGAAGCTAGCTTGACTCAGATTGCTGTCGATGTCAGTGTCGAAAATGCCATTTTCCGTGCCAATGGCAAACGTATCGATTTTCCTGGCTTTTTCCGTGCCTATGTTGAAGGCTCAGATAACCCCGATGCGGCAATTGAAGACCAAGATGTACCTTTACCGCCTCTAAAAGCTGGAGACAAACCCGACTGCCAAGAACTAGAGGCGATTGGACACGAAACCCAACCTCCAGCCAGATATACTGAAGCATCTCTGGTTAAAACCCTGGAAAAAGAAGGTATTGGTAGACCTAGTACCTATGCCAGTGTTATCGGGACAATCATTGATCGCGGTTATGTTCAAATGCGTGGCAAAGCTCTAATTCCGACTTTTACTGCTTTTGCCGTCACCAGTCTACTGGAGGAACACTTCCCCGATTTAGTCGATACTGAATTCACTTCCAAAATGGAGATGACTTTAGATGAAATCGCCACAGGGGGAGCAGAATGGATACCCTATTTGAAGAAGTTTTATCAAGGAAAGGAAGGTTTACGCACTCAAATTGATCTCAAAACCGCAGAAATTGAACCCGCTCTTGCCAAAACCATCCAGCTAGCCAACCTAGATGCTAAAGTCCGCATCGGTAGATATGGCCCCTATATCGAAATTGAGAATGGTGAAGCCGAACCCCTTAAAGTTTCTATCCCTGATGATTTAACCCCAGCCGATCTCAACCCAGAACAGATCGAGGCCTTAATCCGTCAGAAAAAAGAAGGCCCTGAAAAATTAGGATTTCATCCCGAAACGGACGAACCTATTTACTACAAGACAGGTAAATATGGCGATTACGTCCAGCTGGGCGACAAAAACGAAGACGAGCCTAAACCCAAAATGACTTCTATTCCCAAGGGAGTTACCAAAGACCAAGTTACTTTAGACATGGCGGTGAATTTACTATCTCTGCCTCGTCTTTTGGGAGAATATCCAGGCACAAGTGGCAGCATTAAAACCGCCATTGGTCGTTTTGGACCTTATGTAGTTCATGAATTTAAAGAACCAGATGATAAAAAACTCCAAAAAGATTATCGCTCGCTCAAAAAAGAAGACGATGTTTTAACAGTTACCCTAGATCGCGCTCTGGAATTGCTAGCGCAACCGAAAGGTACTCGCGGCGGCAAGAAAACACCCCTTCGCGAATTAGGGCCACACCCCGAAGATAAAGAGCCAGTCAATGTTTATCAAGGCCCTTACGGTTACTATGTCAAACACGGCAAAGTTAACGCAGGTTTGCCTAAAGATGAAACAGTGGAAAGCATTACCTTAGAAAAAGCTTTGGAATTACTAGCCGAAAAAGCTGCTACTAAGAAAACTACCAAGACTAAAACAGCTAAGAAAAAAACTACTACTGCTAAAAAGAAAACTACCAAGACTAAAACTTTGTAATTTCCTTTGGGATTAGGGATTAGGGGTTTTCTTGATCTCTCAGTCACTAGTCCCCAATCACATCACTTGCGATCGCTAAAATGAGAATATCTACAACTTAAAAATCGCCTGAAATTAGTGAATTTTGCTCAATATTCGATATCTCGTTTAATTTCTTTAGGAATAGGCATATCCTCGGTGTTTATTCCTGTTGTCGCCGAAGCAGCAGAAAGAATTGCTTTTAACTATCCACCTTTAGGTGAATTTTATATCCAGGTAGACGATCTAGAAACTTTTGCCAAAACAGGAAAAATTACCTCCGAACTTGCCTACTATCTTGATCGTCTACCTCCCCAGCAGATAAATAAACTACCAGAGTTATTATCTACTCCTTTAGAAGTAAATCCTTTAAGCATTTATAAATTTAGCAACTCGACTATTGGCAAAGCAGTTATCAGAAACTTTGGCAAAGGCATTCGAGCTGATATTGATCAAAATGGTTTCTTTGCCCTCAGAAGTGCCATAATCTCTGCCACTTTTGCTCCAGATGGCTTAAATATTCTAAATTTATTGCGTCAATTTCCTTTAAAAACTATTTATGTTGATTTAAAAGTTATAGATCGATACATCCAACAAGGAGGAGAATTATTAGAAGATCGTGAATTAATTAGTACAGTATTTTTCCAATCTAACAGTACAGAAAATAAAAGTGATGTTGTATTGAACAAAGCGGAAAATTTACAAACCCAGGGAAGATTCGCCTGGAACAAACAAACCTTAACTTACAATAATCCTCATCGCTCTGCTGCTGGCTATTTTGACCTCTATCAACCAAAATCTACCAAATCTAATTTACCAGCCCCATTAATTGTTATTTCTCACGGTTTAGCCTCCAGTCGGGAAACCTTTGCTTATTTAGGTAAACATTTCGCTTCTCATGGTTTTGCAGTTGCCATTATTGAACATGATGATATTAGCTTAGATAAATTTGATGGTTTTTTAGCGGGTTCGGAGAGATTTCCTGAGCCTAACAACTTACTCGACCAGCCTTTAGATGTGAAATACGTTCTCGATAAGTTAGAACAAGAGTCCCAGATAAATCCTAATTTACAAGGCAAATTAAATCTAAAACAAGTCGGCTTAATCGGTCAATCCTTCGGCGGCTATACAGTATTGGCTTTGGCAGGAGCGCAACTAATTCCTGAGCAGACGGCTCCTGAGTGCCAAAAAGATAGCTACGAAGCTGTTTTGCTCGACTTATCTTCTTTAGCTAAATGTACTTTCAATCAATTATCTAATCGACCATATCAGTTACGAGATCCGCGAATCAAAGCTGTTATTGCACTTAACCCTTTAGGCAAAATTTTCGGCGAAACAGGAATGAGTCAAATTCAAGCCCCCACCATGTTTATATCTGGAACTAACGATTTAATCACTCCTCCTGTAGTCGAACAAATAGAACCGTTTACTTGGTTAGAAAATACTGATAAATATTTAGTTTTAGTTAAACCAGGAACACACTTTAGTTTTCTACAAGAAGGTCTTGGCGTTTTACCCGTACCCGATGGCGTAGTTGGGCCAAGTCCTAGCTCGGCTTATCCTGCTTTAAAAGCTTTGAGTACGGCTTTTTTTAAAACTTACATCGCTCAACAGCCTGAGCATCGAGTTTACTTGACTAAAAAGTATTTGCCAGAAATAAACAACAATTCTTTCCAACTTTCTATAATTCGTTCTTTGACGAAAAACCAATTAGAACAGACAATTCAAAGAAAGTTAGATTAATTAAATTTATTAATTTATATGATGAATGAGTCAGATAAATCTATTCGTACTTTAGCAGTGGATATTGGCGGCAGCGGCATTAAGGTAATGGTTTTAGACGTATCAGGCAATCCTTTGAGCGATCGCACTAGGCTTCCAACCCCTCAACCTGCTAAACCACCAGCTATGCTCAAAACAGTCATCACCCTGGCAGAACAACAGGAATTTGACCGTGTTTCTGTAGGATTTCCTGGAGTTGTGCAACACGGGATCATTAAAACCGCCGTTAATCTGGATCCAGACTGGATTCAATTCGATTTAGCGACTAATTTAGAGCAACTTCTGTCCAAACCAGTCAAAGTCGCTAATGATGCAGATATTCAAGGATTTGGGGCTATTTCGGGCAAGGGAGTGGAGTTAGTCGTTACTTTAGGGACAGGATTTGGTTCAGCTTTATTCTTAGATGGTAAATTAGTACCGAATTTGGAACTGGGACATCATCCATTTCGTAAAGGAGAAACTTACGAACAGCAATTGGGTAGAGCGGCTTTAGAAGGACAAGGGAAAAAGAAATGGAATAGTCGCCTAGAAAAAGCGATCGCGACTTTAGAATATCTGTTTAATTACGATACCCTTTATATAGGTGGTGGAGAAACTAAAAATATTAATTTTGATTTACCTGCTAATGCCCAAGTTGTTCCGAATATAGCGGGTTTACTAGGAGGAATTAAACTGTGGAATAATTAAACAGCAGCAGACAACTAGCCGGCAAGTTATCTGCTGTTCCCAATCGCTAATTTATTAATTTATTCCACCTTAATAGTTAAATTAAATAGGATTTGAGTTTATCAGGTATCAATAATCAAAAAAAAAGTTCTGCTTAAGACAGAACTAAAGAAGACTGTCAATTACTGCACCGACAAGCGGATGCAGCTTGTAACTCATACCAAAATGATATGTTTACGTTTGGACGATTGACAAGACAACTTGAAGTTGCCACACCGCGTGGTGTCACGCCCTGCTCTTCCGACCCTTGGGTAGAAGAGAGAATATTAGCGTGTTCTACCTTGCAATTGGTTAACCACAATATCGTGTTTTACGCCTCTTTAAGGGAGCTACCCGCCGTCATTTACAATTCCTCTTTCCCAATTGGGATGCCATGTATCAGAACGGACTCTTTCACTTGCAGTTGTTCTTATATTATTTCAGATTATGGTTTCATTTTCCAGTTTTCGATTTAAGTGGTATCCTGCGGATGTTTATTTGTTGGTTGGGCTTTCATGAGGGGCTGTCTGCGGAATTTATTTCCGCAGTTTAAACGCCCCGTCTCAAGGTACAAGACACATGAGTTTTCAGCCCGACATTAATTTATAAAAATCAAAGGGCTAACGAACAGTTCCAGCTAAGTTATCTACTCGAATTGGCTTGATGAAATAAAGTTTCAACAATTCTGCGCCGTTAGAGAAATAGTAAGGTAACTTGCGAAGCAGCTTGATAGCTTTAGGAGAACGAGAATTATTTATTTTACTTAGTTTCTCGTTGTTGGCAATACAAGTTTCTAAACGTTGGTAAAAATCTGGATGTTCAACATCAAGTATCACGGGGAATACTCTACCAGCAGTTTCATTAGTTTTTTCAATGACGAGCTTGTCATATTCCCGCGCATCTAAGCCTAAAGAAGCATAAAAACCAGAACGCTGAACATCATTAAGATACATAGTCGCAAACACTGACAGCAAGAAGAAACGACTCCATAGTCTGGCTTTCCAGTCATTGAGAAACTGGGGTTGAGACTTCATAATCGCGTCAAAAAAGTCACCGTGGCGATTTTCATCCTGACACCAATTATCGAAGAAACGGAAAATAGGATAAATTTCGTTTTCTGGGTGCTGTTCTAAATGGCGAAAAATGGTTATATAACGCCAGTAACCAATCTTTTCAGAAAGATAAGTTGCGTAAAAAATAAACTTAGGCTTAAAGAAAGTGTATTTACGGCTTTTAGTTAAAAATCCTAAGTCGAGAGAGAGATTAAAATCAGACAGTGCTTTATTCAGAAAACCTGCATGACGAGCTTCATCCCGTGACATTAGATTAAAAATCTCAGCTAAAACTGGGCTTTTTCCTTTTAAGCGTCTACCAAGTTCTTTGTAAAGTAAAAAGCCAGAAAATTCAGCCGTACAGGAACGTTCGAGAAACTCGATAAATAATTTGCGGGTTTCACCGCTAATATTGTCCCAAGATTGTTTAAACTGATCATCTCGTACAAAGTGATGTCGATTGTAGTCGATGCGAAACTCTTCTAAGATGGCTCTCAACTCGTCTTCATTGACTGAGATGTCCATTTTAGCCATCTCGTCAAAATCTGTTGTGTAAAAGCGAGGTGTGAGAATAGTTTCTTCGGCTGGAGTTTTGACTCCAGGGCGCACTTCCTCAAACTGTGGTTTTTTAAGGCTGTCTACCATTATTTTTAATACTTAACTTTTTTTTTCTATATGACAAACTTGTTCTAAACAATTGTCAAATTGTCATTGTTTCAGGTTGCCCAAGTTACATTTTGCATGATCTGAGGCAAGTTATGACAATCAGTTAACGAATATTAACCAGCATCAAGCTTTAAGTATCGATAAAAAGCCATTATTTTTTTACGTCGGAAATAATTAACACAGTCAATCACTGATAATTCATTTCCGACAAGTGTGTTTAAAAACGTTCTACGCTACCCAAAAACATCGGTTCGACTCGAATAGCTAAGACACTATTGGGACGAATAACCATATACTCTCCTTGAATATTTTTAATCGGAACGTTGATAAAATCTTGAGAATCAGATTTTGCCATCAATTCACTGCTGTACCATTTTTGAAACTCTTGTACGGTATTAAATCGAATTTCTTCTCTGTGACCGCCAGAAATTAGAAGGTGAACTGTATATTCGTCAGGCTTTCTAGGCATGGGACTATTTTAAGAACGATTATATTAAAAACTGCCTTCCTATAGTTCCCACAAAGTTCTCTGGAAATATCATGCTCAACAATAGTTAAGAACCTAGGACTTACGCATCGTACAAATTTACTAGACAATTAGTAATGAGAATACCTGGTTTCAGACTTATTCCCAGCATCCTTCGCCCTCCCGTGCGATCGCGCTATAAGCGTTGAAAAACCAAGATTGAATGCCTAAAACCAATACTCCATACTTTTGTACCTGCAATAAATGTTTGATCGTTTCGGGAGTTTTTTCTGTTTCGGGAGTTTAGACTATATTACAAGAAACACTACCGGTAGAGCCTTGCTCTTGAGATTTGTCACCGAAAACGGCTTTGTTGTAAAAATAGGCTGAAAGCTTTATGTAACAAGGACTTCACAAAACGACATGGAAAATAACAATAACCAATAACTATGAGTATTACCTGTAAGAATGGACACCAAGTTCCACCGAGTTCAAAATTCTGTAACATTTGTGGTGAGCCTGTATCAGCCATAGAATCCCAACCCGTTCATACAGTCTCGCCACCAGAAAACGAGGTTGAATCAGTGAGTTCGGGAACATGTCTGCGGGAACGATATATTATTCAACACCAACTCGGTCAGGGAGGTTTTGGGAAAACTTACCTGGCAGAAGACATGGGACGGTTCCGTGAAAAGTTTGTGATCAAAGAGTTTATGCCAGTGCTAGGGAACACGTCTGCGCTTAAAAAAGCAGAGGAATTGTTTCAGAGGGAAGCGGCAATCCTGCACCAGCTCGATCACCCACAAATTCCTCGATTTTGGGAAATATTTCGGCAAGAGAAACGAATTTTTTTGGTATTAGATTATATTGATGGATTCACTTATAAAGACCTGCTTGAGCAACGCTTACAGCAAGGATATTGCTTTAGTAAACCAGAGATTTTAGAACTGTTGCAAAACTTGTTACCCGTTCTCGGCTATATTCATCGGCGGGGGGTAATTCATCGAGATATTTCACCCGATAACATCATCTTGCGTAACGAAGATCGTCTCCCTGTTTTGATTGACATGGGAGGTGTAAAACAAGTTGCGATGGAAGTAGGCACACAACTGGAATCAGGGCAGATTCCAGCTACAGCCTCATTCACCTGTTTGGGGAAAGTGGGTTATGCCCCCCATGAACAAATCCAGCTTGGATTAGTAGCTCCCCACAGCGATTTGTATGCTCTGGCAGTCACGATTCTGGTGCTAATGACCGGCAAAAAGCCGCAGGAGTTGTTGAACCAAAATACGCTGCAATGGCTGTGGGAACAGGAGTTGCAGCTCAATTCACTGCTAGCTAATACCATCAAGCAGATGCTAGCTCCCAAGCCTGCCAGTCGATTTCAATCCGCAGATGAGGTGTTCCAGGCTTTAACTCCCCTTTTTCCCAGCACGCTGGCAAAACGAGATTCCGGACAAACTGAACTTTCTCCCATTACTTTTTCTGGCTCTTCGGCACAATCAGGCGTTTCTTTTACACCCTCCCAATCGCCCAATGCAAGTCAGTTGCAATCAGTCAAGCCCAAACTAACTTGGCGAGCCATACCGGGTTCTGTTAAGCTCTTAGTCCCAGTACTGTTGCTCATGGGTGGGTTCGGGTACTTCTTCTGGAAAAATCTTGCGATTTTACCCTTGCAGCCAGGTTTACCAGAAGGCGTTCAGGTGGCTGACTTGCAACTACAGGACACCATGCGAGCAGTACAGAGGGTGCCATCGGGTCTGTTTAACTATGGCGGTGCCCCTGCTTTTGCCGCGCTCAATTCCGATCGCATGAAAGATGCCATCAGTCGAGCTTATCCAGACTTTCGCTTGCGTTACACCGAGCCGCTAACGGGCAGCCCTGGCTCCGGTACAGGCATTGATATGCTAATCAATGGCGAATTGAGTTTGGCCCAGAGTGGGCGTCCGCTGGAAGACGGGGATTACACTAAGGCACTTGCTCGCGGCTTTTCCCTGGAGCAAGTGCCCGTTGCCATTGATGGGGTTGTCTTCTACGTCAATCCCAGCCAGGATATTTCTGGGCTTTCTGTCGATCAACTCCAGGGCATTTATCGAGGTGAAGCAACCAATTGGCAGGAAGTAGGCGGTCCAGACCTGCCAATTAAACCGATTGGGCTAGACCCGCAAATTACCAGTGCGCTGAAACTGTTGCTGGGTGGAGATGGCACTGATATCGGAGCTAACGTAGAAATTGTCCGCGACTTCACGACCGCAATCCGTACCGTTGCCAAGACACCGGGAGCAATTTCCTATGCTTCAGCCCCTCTGGTGATGAATCAGCAGTCCATTCGTCCCGTGACGATGGCTAAAGCCAATACGATGGAATATGTACAACCCTTTACCGCAACCAAACAGGTCAACTCTCCAGCGTTTCAGGATGGTTCCTATCCCATGACTCGCCGCTTTTTTATCGTGATTCGCCGCGATGGTTCGCTCGACGAGCAAGCCGGACTTGCTTACATCAACCTGCTACTGTCTCAAGAAGGACAGCAAATTACGGAGCAGGTTGGTTATGCTCCGATTCGTTAGCCTGATTCACCAGCTTGATTTACGAGCTTAAGTAAAACAATACTTAACAGATATGACCAAACCAGCAGGTGAAAAAGTCCCCAAGCAGATGCAGTCGAAGTTTGAGGAGATTACATTTGGAGTTTAGACCTGTAGTTTAGACTAACGAAAAAGCTAGAAAGGAAAGCAGAGAGAGAATAAAGGGAGAGTAGGGAGAAAATGAAAATAGCAACAAAATTCAAACCCTCCCTATTATGGAATATGACCGAAAAAGATAGAACTTAGGACTTACGCATTGACAGAAAAACTCAAATATGGAGTATTGGTTTTAGGCATTCAATCTTGGTTTTTCAACGCTTATGGCGCGATCGCACGGGAGGGCGAAGGATGTGGGGAATAAGCCTGAAACCACGTATTCTCATTACTAATTGTCTAGTAAATTTGTACGATGCCTAAGTCCTAGAACCTGGGTACTAAAACAGCGACTAACAACTAGCGACTAGCGCATTTTTGCTTCGCAAAAGTTTATAACAGGCAACTTGGTAATTAATTATTCTTCAGTATCAGTAGTATTGCTAGGAGAGGCTTCATAAAGCGCATCTAGCTGCAAACGAGCATCTTCTACGGATACAGAACGCATTACCAATAATGGTTCGTCAATCACTTTACCTCTTTCATCTAACAACTCTGGATGAATTATTTGACCTCGATAGGGTTGGTTACCTATTGATGACCCATTCCTAGAGGGATTGTAGTTTGGAGGATAAAACTTTTGTGTTTCAGCACTCAAAGTTATGAGGCTGCGAATTAAGTTAGTCACAGCTAATAGAGCAAGAAAGGTAAAGGCAAGAATGTAAGCTAAGTGTAACATATATTTTAGTTTTTTTTACTAAATTTATTTCTATGATTTTTGGGTTTAGAAACAAATTTTTTTTACTGTTATTTTAAGATTTTGGAGAAGTTTAATTGGCCTGGTTCTTCAATTCTCTCCATTTTTGAGCTACGTTCCAACATTCGGCAACTAACTGATGCCAGGGAAGAAGCATTTTAGAATCAATACCAGCTTTACCTCCTGTAGCATCAAACAGCATTCTGGCGGTGTTAACTTCTCGCTGACTTTGCTCGATTCTCTCTAATAATTGAGCCTGTTCTTGGACAGAAAAGAACGACATCTGTTCTGATTTTAATAGATTATGAGAACGCTCAAACCAGTATTGAAAATCTTCTAACAGTGGCTCTAAGACTGTTTTGAGTAACTCTTTTTCTGTGGGTTGGTCGGCAGACATTGATTTTAAAATAGCTTATTAACTTAATACTTATATTAGCGTTGATTACAAAAATTAATAAAATTACAAATTTTTTTAATTTACGAAATCTAAGAATCGGAGTTTCAAAAGCCAGTCCGATCCTAGATAAAATAAAACAAGTTTACTTGCGTCTTTAAAACAGCCGATGCCCGAACCAGAACAAGAACAACAAATCAAGCTACTCCGCACCAGTGAATCAGAATCTTTAAAAAAAATCCGTCACACCGCATCTCATGTAATGGCAATGGCGGTGCAAAAGCTGTTTCCCAAAGCACAGGTAACGATTGGACCTTGGACAGAAAATGGCTTTTATTACGATTTTGATAGTCCTGACTCATTTACTGACAAGGATTTGAAGCAAATTAAAAAGGAGATGATTAAAATTATCAACCGTAATTTGCCAGTTGTGCGGGAAGTAGTCAGTCGAGAAGAAGCCAAACGCCGTATCGAAGCACAAGGAGAACCCTATAAACTAGAAATCTTAGATAGTATCTCTGAGCCGATTACCCTATATCATCTGGGAGAACAGTGGTGGGATTTGTGTGCGGGGCCTCATTTAGAGAATACTTCAGAAATTAATCCTAAAGCGATCGAATTAGAAAGCGTCGCGGGGGCATATTGGCGCGGCGATGAAACCAAAGCCCAACTGCAAAGGATTTATGGTACTGCTTGGGAAACTCCTGAACAGTTAGCCGAATATAAACGTCGTAAGGAAGAAGCCTTAAAACGCGATCATCGTAAATTGGGCAAAGAATTGGGGCTATTTATTTTTTCGGACTCCGTTGGCCCTGGTTTACCATTGTGGACTCCCAAAGGAACTATATTGCGATCGCAATTGGAAGATTTTCTTAAACAGGAACAAATTAAGCGGGGGTATCTACCTGTTGTCACTCCCCATATTGCCAGAGTGGATTTATTCAAGATTTCTGGACATTGGCAAAACTACCAAGAAGATATGTTCCCGATGATGGCAGAAGATGAAGCATCAGCGGCGGCTGAACAAGGATTTGTTCTCAAACCGATGAACTGCCCTTTCCACATTCAGATCTATAAAAGCGAATTACGTTCTTATAAAGAATTACCAATACGCTATGCTGAATTTGGCACGGTTTACCGCTACGAACAGTCTGGTGAATTAGGTGGTTTAACCAGAGTCCGAGGTTTTACCGTTGATGATTCACACTTGTTTGTAACTCCAGACCAATTAGACGCTGAATTTCTTAAGGTAGTGGATTTAATTTTGTCTGTCTTTGATAGTTTACAGCTGTCTAAGTTTAAGGCTCGAATGAGTTTCCGCGACCCAGAATCAGATAAATATATTGGTTCCGACGAAGCCTGGGAGAAAGCGCAAAACGCAATTCGTCGCGCCGTCGAACAACTGGGTATGGAATACTTTGAAGCCCCAGGAGAAGCGGCTTTTTATGGGCCAAAGCTGGACTTTATCTTTGAAGATGCCCTCGGACGAGAATGGCAACTGGGGACAGTACAAGTAGATTATAATTTGCCCGAACGCTTTGAATTAGAATATGTTGCCGAAGATGGTTCTCGTCAGCGTCCAATTATGATTCACCGCGCCCCCTTTGGGTCTTTAGAGAGGCTAATTGGAATTTTAATCGAAGAGTACGCAGGGGACTTTCCTCTGTGGTTAGCCCCCATTCAGGTGCGGCTATTACCAGTTAGAGATGCACACTTTGATTATGTCAAAGAAGTAGCGGCTAAAATGCGGGAGTTGGGTATACGTGCCGAAGCCGATACTAGCGGCGAACGTTTGGGTAAAATGATTCGCAATGCTGAGAAACAAAAAATACCAGTAATGTCCGTAGTGGGGGATCAAGAGGTAGAAGAGAACACTTTGAGTATCCGTACTCGTGCTTCTGGCGAGCTAGGAGCGATCGCCGTAGCTGAAGTGTTAGCGAAATTAACCGCAGCAATTTCGACTCATGCTAATTTTTAAGTTATTGATTTAGCGAATACTAATTAACTAATTAGAAGCGGGGTGATTCTTTGCCTCGCTTTTTTTACTTCTAAGACTTAGGATTTATTTAATTGGAATATTTAGATCTGCTATATGTACGTGGTCAGGCATCAATTCTAAGCTATGACAATACCAGTTGTAAGCTTTGCACGTCTCTACAAGTATTCGCTTTAACTCAACTTCTATTGCTCCAGATAAGACTTGATGCCTATATTTTGGGCAAAAAATCATATGATACCCTAAGCT